>Ga0247783_1000218_pt1 | contig 17090 bp, 14 predicted proteins | sample UWRJL064202C5_FD_179911 | JGI IMG/M metagenome (GOLD analysis project Ga0247783, IMG submission 179911) | Plant litter microbial communities from Arlington Agricultural Research Station in Wisconsin, United States - UWRJ-L064-202C-5 | ecosystem: Environmental > Terrestrial > Plant litter >...
TTTGCAGCTGTTTTAAAAAATCATTAATAATTTTTTCCGCTTCATTTGCCATCACATGGTCCCACAGGCGTTTTATCGTTGTATTAAATCGCGCATATACAATCAGCGGTTCGTCAACACACGGCCACGAAACCCTGCTTCGTCACCAATGCTTGTCCCGCCGGACTACGAACGAACCTTATAAAATCAAATTTAATGCCGGCCTGTTCACCCGAAAATAATAAATAGAAAGAATTTGTGTAAGGATAGCGGCCCGATAAGACGGTTATATGCGATGCGACAACACCATCTATATCAATACTGCAAACAACTGCGCCACCAGAATCATTCTTTGCCGCTATGTATCCAATTGCATAAATATCGTTAGCAACAGCCGCCGCTAATTGACGCGTACTGTCAACCTCTTTAGCAGTTGCGGTAATTTCACTACCAGCCAAAACAACATCCTCAACGAATTTGCGAGTATTGGATCCACGTTTTCGCGACACTATATTTATGGGGGCATTACTACCACCAACTTGCTGCCAATTTGTAATTTGGCCTGAAAATATATTACTCACCTGGTTTTGCGACATATTTTTAATGGGTGAATCAGGATGCACAATAATTGAAATATTACTGCGTGCAATTAAAAAGCTATTGCTTTCTGCATCATCTTCCTCACTGCTTAACTCGCGACTGATTGCGGCCAGATCTATTGCGCCGCGTTTGACGGCAATAATGCCTTGTAACGAATCGCCCTTTTCATTAATTACATCAATTAATGAATTTTGTTTTTTGTATTCGTGCGTCAATAATTGGCATAAATCAAACATGGAGCCTGTGCTGGCAATGAGGAGTGATGAATGCATGGCTTGGTCAGGTAAATGCCAACCGAAACCACCCGCATTAATGGCTGAGCCCGTAACAAGTGCACCGCCACTGGCAATAAAAGCAGCTAGAAAGTTGCGCCTATTCATGGTGATCGTCCTTCTCGTCAGCAACCACCCTAACCATTTCACCGACATTGTTGGCCTGCTCAGGTGCAGAAAAATAACGAATAAAATCCAGCACTTCGGCCGTAGGATGAGCTGTCGTTATCAACAATAACGGAGCCCGCAATGTATAGCTGCCATTGCCCACGGTAAACTTGTCAGGTGAAACATTATTTATTTTTAATACCTTTAATTTTTCATAATTTGATTTATCGAGCGTAAGAAAAGTAATCGCGTTCGTTTCAGTGGTTATTTTTTGCAATCGCTCGGAATTATTTAATACTATGCCAGCAGGTGTATATGTATCATCCACACCAAGGATTAATGACTTCCATGTGTCGGTAATACCGCCTGTTGGAGGACCGACATATATCGTGATAGGTGCATCAATGCCACCCACTTTTTTCCAATTTTTTATGCGTCCGGTAAAAATATCTTTCAACTGCGTAAGACTTAAATTCATCACATTATTTGATGGATTTACTACAGCCAGAATCGTTGCATAGCCTAGAAGTGTGTGCCTTAACTCAATGCCTTTTAGCTGACACTGATTTTTAATATCATCCGGTATCAAACTGCTGGCCATTGCAATATCGGCGGTACCATCCATAACGGCCTTGTAACCATGTGCTGTACCGCCTCCACTTATAACGATTTTAGTGCCCTCATGCTCAGCCATATAGGTTTCCGCTACTTTTTGTGCGATAGGCATAAGTGTAGTGGAGCCACGAATATGCACAGCATGTTCCCTAGCCTGTACATCTATACCTATAAAAAGTATAAAAACGCTCAAATAGAATGCGGTTTTATAGTGCGTAAACTCCCACATAGAGCATGCCCTTTTATTTACTGGAAATTTTTTTTGTAATTATGAAAAAATTACACGGTCAATTGAAAACGTAAGGAGAATAATACAACTGGTACAACAAACGCGTCACTTACACGACATTACACATTACATTGTGCAATCATAGGGAATAAAAAAGCCTTCTCACGAAGGCTTAAGTAATAGAATGAATTTTGTGGTAATTAACGCCAGATGCATTAAGGTCGTCGCGCCAATCCTTTACCAAATACTGCTGGAGCGGGAGGCGAAGATGTTTCTGTCTACGCAGTTCTGATCCCGTATTTCGTTAGACTCCATACGGGCTACTTGTTATTAATTATTCAGCACCAAATCTTTTACCCACTGCTTTTTTCTTTCCTGACGCAAAATCTCTAATTGAGACCAGGAAAAAAGTAATGCCACATATAAAATGTACATACCAAGAATATTGATCAGTAATGGCACTAGCATTGAAACATCAACGGCGCCCTTCATGATAGAAGCCGGTTGATGGAGGGTATACCACCACTCGACTGACTTTTTAATAATGATGACATTAATGACACCGACCAGAGATAAGACCGCCGCTGCTTTATTTCCTATATCAGTATTTTTATAGGCGTCTTGCAGCGCATAAACACCCAGAAACAGAAATAACAGTATCAACATGGACGTAATTCGGGCATCCCAAGCCCACCAAGCCCCCCACGTTGGTGCACCCCAAATTGAACCTGAGACCAAGGCTAGGAATGTAAACGCAGCACCTAATGGAGCTGATGCTTTCATCATCATAAAAGACAGTTTCGTTTTCCAAATTAGGCCTACGCCGCCCATAATCGCCATGAGTACATAGGCAACTTCAGCGATATGAGCCACTGGGGCATGAATATATAAAATGCGATAACTATTCCCCTGCTTGGCATCTATAGGTGCAAAACCCAACCCCCACACAGTGCCTATCAACAGGAGGACAAAAGCAACTGAATACATATAGGGCAACCAAGCTCGGGTATATTGATAAAACAACGGCGGGGTTCCCAGCTTATACAACCAATTCCATCTCATAATGTATGCTCTATTTTTCTCGTATAAAAATACAAATATTAAAATTTGAATTAAATGGCAATGCCTACGCATTATATGCTGGCTGTTTTTTGCGCAACCAAAAAGCAATAGTCGCCGGCACTTGTTTGGTACTTCCCCATAATGCGCTTAATATTTCCTGTCTCTATATCAGCAGCAAGCTGGGATAAACCTGCTTGCAATTCAGCATCCGAACAGAAATTGCGGAAGGAGGATATACCTGCCCGCACAGACTCTGAGAGATACATTTCCGGACGCTGTTTTCCACTATACAGAAAAAGATCTTTAAGCTCTGCTGAAACAAAAAATGGCTGAGTTTTTACCAGTGTGAGGTTTGCATTATTCAATGCCGTTTGAATTTTATCAATTGATGGCATTTGCACAATCGAACGTTCTAACATAATTGGAAAATAATGATTTAACCAATAGGATTTCATTTGTTCCGGGGTAGAGGTAAAAATAACAAACCTACCCGAAGCAACCATAACTCTTGAAACTTCCTTAAAAGCGTCAGGTAGATTTTGGAAATGATGAATTGCCAGTGAGCATATGACTGCATGAAAAGAAGCGGATGCGTATGACGTTTTTGCAACATCCAACACATCCCATTCTATCTCCGCGTTTTTCTGCTTCGCTTGCTCAATCATAAGCTCGGACTGATCAAAAGCCTTCCATGCTCCACCAAGTTTTAAAAGCTCAGCGGTATAATTTCCGGTGCCGCATCCCACATCAAGATACAAACCGTCTTTTTGCAGAGCGATTAAATTCGCTAGCCTATTAAGAATGTCGGGATCTGCGCGCCTGGTTGCGTCATACCCCGTTCCAATTTCATTATAAATTGCGCTCATAGTTCCTTTGCCAAATGATTGTCTACGTAACGTAGAAAAATTATGTTTTCGCTCTGCAAACAAAATATAGCTATTTAAAACTATGATTTTCTGCAGTCCACGCGATCACAGCTTGGTAAATTCACCGAACTCCGCCAACAACCACACATTGGGATCCAGAACGACTGACGCGGGTTCGACATCCGCAGGAAATGTGGCCGCCGTATCGCGACCGGTCACTTGTATCTGCAACACTTTAGCTGGTGTGTTGGCCGTCGCAGAAACGCCGACGTCGAGAGTGAAGCGATAAGGGTCAGCGGCTTGCGTCTGTTTGATTGTGACCACAATCTGTTTAGCGATAGCATCGTAACGCCAGTTACCGCCAACGACCGGCACACCACTGCGATTAAGCCACTGGTGGAAAAACCAGGATAGATCGCGACCTGACACACGCTCCATCACGTGGCGAAAATCATCGCTGGAGGCGAGCCCATTCATATGAATTTTGTAGTACTCGCGAATCCCTCGCCAGAAGGTCTCTGTCCCAATCAGGTTACGCAACATGTGCAACGTCCAGGCACCCTTCTCATACACAAGCGTATTAAGCGGGCTGTCAGTGGATTCATTGAGATTGACGTGCACCATAGGCGTATTCGGTTGCTCCTTCTCAAATTGCAGAACTAAGTCGCGGTTGCTGCGAACCCAACTGACAAACACATCTCGACCATTTGCATGCTCGAAGTACAAGAGCGCGAAGTAAGTCGCAAAACCTTCGCTCAGCCACACATCATTCCAGTCACTCTCGGTAACGGAATTACCGAACCACTGATGGGCAGTTTCATGTACGGTCGGGGCGATGCCGACCGTGACGCTATCTTCGCCGTAAAAAATATTGCTGGCGCATTCCATCCCCCCTACTAGGCCCATGGCCTCGACATGAGCGAGTTTTTCGTAGGGATAAGGAGCAATGTGATCAGAGAAAAACTCGAAGGATGCGCGTGCATGCTGTTCAAACACAGCTAATCCCTTCTCAGCGTCTTGAGGGAACACCCAATACGACAATGGCACGCCGCGCACCAGGCCAGCCTGTTTCACGATAAAACGCGCAATACCGATCGAGTACAGCCACGAGGAGATTGGCACCGACTGTTTCCAATGGGTACGGCGCTGCCCGCCGGGTAGATCAAGTTGCTCCATCAGTGCGCCGTTGCCGACCACCTGATAATCCGCCTTGGTAGTAATGATGAATTCGCCCGTGGCCTTATCAGCAGGGTGATCGATCACCGGCAACCACTGACGCGCATTGTTGTACCAACTCTCGCTAAATGCCGTCCGATCGCCGTGAATATTGTTGCGCAAACGAAGGCCGCTGCCGGGAATACCTCGATAGGAAATAACAAACGTGATGTCCTGCCCCGCCTTGGTTCCTTTAGGGACGGGCAACTGCAGGCGATTGCCCGAATGCGTGAACACGACGGACTGACCTGCTGAAGTCACACCAGTGACTGCCATCCCCTTACCGTCTGGAGTCACCGATGTCAGATCAAGAAATAACTTGCGCAATTTACTGCCGAGCACACGCAGCGTTACCGTCGCCTCGCCTTGAATCTCATCGGAATCGCCGGTAAGCAAGGTGATGCGAAAAGCGTAGTGCTGTGCATCCACTCCGGGTTGCCGGGGATAAGTATCGGCGCAGAGGGGAATGGCGAGCAGTGCCATGATTGCGCCGAGTAACCAGGTTGTTTTCATATCAGTCTCCTTCTATCCTTCGCGAACAGCGCCATAAAAACATAACAAATTATTCAACAACCAAGGCCGTATATTTACAGGCTGATGCCAACCCACACTACTCCCTACTCGCTATTTCATTAATTTCATCAACCAACGCAGGCAATTGCGATTCACCATAACCAAAATGCCCAGCGCTGTTCATTACTGTTAGGATTTTAAGAACCCCAAATCCAATTCATTAAAACGCGCTAAATTCGGAAATACATCCGCAAAATTTCCTGCGGGCAAACCATACCAACTGGCGAGGGTTGCGGCGTATTGATCCATGCTGTTGGTGGGGATAATTCTGCCCTCGCCTGCATCGTCTTTACCGCCGATGATTAGATCGGGAAACGTGCCATAAACTTCCCCGCCGTTTACTGCACCGCCCATAATCATTTGATGGCTCCCCCAGCCGTGATCGGTGCCGTCGCCGTTGCTGGTGAGGGTGCGGCCGAAATCGGAGGTGGTGAAAGTCGTGACTTGATCGGCGATACCTAACTCGACGGTGGCTTTATAAAATGCGTCTAACGCAGCGCTTAATTGTGTGAGCAAAATATCGTGGCGGCGCAATTGGTCGCCGTGGGTATCGAAATCGCCCATGCCGATAAAAAAGGTTTGGCGGGAGACTTGTAGGCTGCTGCGCGCCGAGAGCAATTGCGCAACCATTTTTAAATTTGCGGCGAGTGGATTACCGGCAGGAAAAACGGTTTGCAAGGGTGCTTGTGCATCCAACGCGGTTTTTACATCGCCCGCCAGATCCCATGCAAGGGTTTGAGTGCGCGCGTATTCGCGCTGGAAAATATTCTCTTGCTGCTGCGCTAACAACGCTTGATAAATTTGGATACGGCTTAGCTCGCGTGCATCGCTGGCTTTTTTGTTGAAATTCTCCAGCTCTTTAATACCCGCCGAATCAATTGAATAAGGCACAACATTATTTCCGCTCTGCCAGATATTGGAGCCGCTGAGAGATATGTTCATCGATAGTTTTTTGTTGGTATTCATCGACTGCATTGCATCCGCCGCGCGCCCTGCCCAACCATTGCGGCGAGTGCTGGATTGCAAACTCTGTAAAAAGGTTTGCTGGTCATTGTGCGAAAACAACTGCGGTGGCAGTAGGGAAGTTTTTCCCTGGTATTTAGTTTTGGTTACCGGCTCAATCAAAGCACCGACATTGGTTAACAACGCCAACTTGCCCGAGTTAAACAATTGCTGCGCATGAGGCATATTGGGATGAAAGCCGAGTTTTGCACCCGCCCCACTCAAGCTGGTAAGCGACAGCAATTTATTTTGTTCTATCGCTAATGTTTGGCGCGATGCTTTATAGGCGGCATATTCAGTGTCCCCCTTGGGCACGACCATATTAAATGCATCATTGCCGCCAAATAAAAAGATGCACACCAATGCCTTGTAAGAATCGCTGGGTTGCACCAGGGCGTTGGCAAGTTGCAGGCCTGCGCTGGTGGTATAAGCGGCGCTGCTGCCCAGCGCAATACTGGCGGCCTGCTTTAGAAAATGACGACGGTTATGCATAATGTGCTTCATAGGATTACCTTTGCACCGCGTATTCAGGTGATGCCATTACCAAAAAGAGGGCTTCATAGACCAGCATATCCCGCTGCCACATTTGACCCTTTTCATCCCAGGTTGGATCGACTTTATTGTTATTCAAATGATTTAAAATTAAATCGTACATGGGCTGGCTCATCTGCCCTGCCATTAAAATTAAATTTAAATGATCCAATAAATCCGCCGGACTTTTGCTGAACGTACGCTCGCGCTCCAAATGCAGGCGCGGTGAAAATGCATCCCAGGTGCCATCAATCGTTGGCTCCAGCCAATCATGGGGCGTGTCGCGCCAGAAAATTGCACTACTCAAATTGGAGGACTGGGACATGATCATACTTTCGGTGAGGATCTGGAATTCAGGTGAATTCATATTGGCATTTTTCAATTCGCCGGGATGTTGGTAATCCGGACGATAAAAATTAAATACCGAAAATGATCCGTAAGGACGCTGCCCCAGCAAACGGCTTGAACCATAGAAGCGCAGGCGCGGCGGTGTCACTGTGCCATTTTCCAATTTGGTGGACGTACCTGTGCCTTTAAACGCGCGCCACAGATGCGCTGTTTTTAGCAGTGGCTCGCGCAACTTTCCAAACGTTGCAGGCGAATTTTTATAGCCGCTCTGCGCTTCATCATCTAACACAATCGCACGCACTACGGCTTTCATATTGCCCTTCACTCCCTGGCCATTATCATTAAACACACTGGCAACACGGGTAACATACGCGGGTGATGGATTGCTGGTAACTAACCGCTGAATCAATTGCTTGCTAATAAATGGCGCGAGGTTGGAATGTGCAAAGAGGATATCCAGGGCTGCATCCACATCTTGCTCGGGGGTTTTATTGGCAGCGATAGACTTGTCCCCAAACAACATCTTTGCATTGAAATCGTGATAATTATCAAATGATTTCATCGGTAGAATTTCGCTGGCGCCGCTCTCCGTCCACTCCCACCAATTTTTTATTGTCGCCATATTCCAGCCGGTAAATACGCGCGCTAATTCTTTTACTGTTGTTTGGTCGTAAGTGGGGATGGGATTACCTCGCTCGTCCAACTTAACACTGCCATCCAGGTTTAATTGCACCAAACCGATAGTGAACAATTGCATAAGTTCACGCGCGTAATTTTCGTCGGGGCGGATATTGCGATTGGTATCGGTTTTTTCATTGCGCACCATACTCAGGTACTCGCCCATCATGGGGTTGAGCGTAACTGCTTTTAATAGATCGCGATAATTGCCAAACGCATGTGCAGCCAAAATATCCTGATAATTGGCGATGCCGCGTGTATCGTTGTACAACACATCGGAGACATTGGAGATCACTAAAATTTGACTGAGCGAATAGGCCACGCGCTGGCGCAATTGGTCATCGCCCCAGAGCGCCACTTCCCACCAGATATCGCTTCGCTGTAAATCGCGCAGATAACCTTCATCGTTATCATCCTTTACCGGCTCCACCACCAAACCAATTTGTTCAAAACGTTTATCAAGCAATGCCAGATGTTTGGTTTGCGGCTTATTAAATTGCTCATCCAACCAGGCTGTTTTGCCGATGCTGACGATGCGATCAATATCTTTGGCGGTAGGCCCAAAAGTCGTCTGCGCTAAAAAGCGTACTGCGTCTTTAGCGCTGCTGTAGTTCGGGCTAGCCTTGAGTGGCAATATCGGATCGGGCGTTAAATCCGGCACGGGTACTTTTGCGATTGCCATACTCGATGTTACAGACGAGCGACTGGATGCTATCGATGAATTACCGGATACGAGTGATGAACTGTTGTTTAGGGATGTTTCACTGGAAGCAATGCTGGTAACCGGTGTACTTGATGCAATTGCGGCAGCCGACGAAGGTGCAGAATGAGTATTTTTTTCACCGCCTCCACCACTACCACCACCACAAGCAATCATTAACGCAGAGGTACTTATCACAGCTGTGCGCAGCAAACCGCGGATAACAACATCAGAAAGATATTTCATAGCAGCTCTAATCGAATAATGGTTATTGAACCTAACTCTGTGCGAATACAGAAATGCTTTATATTTTTTTGGTTTGATCTATTCTGAATTTTTATTGTTATGGTTATTGATTAACGGGAAATACTTAACATCTGGCAGAGCATAACCCAAATACTAAAAAGCCGCACTGCCTGAAACACAGGCAGTATTATCAATAGGGGAAAAATAAAAGTTAAAGACTCTTCACGTACTCGATTAGCGCCCAGCGCTGTTCATCGGATAATTGCGTAGCGTACTCGTGCCCCGCATTAGAATTGCCGCGCAAGCGAGTATCAAAAAAGCTGGAGTTGGCGGCTTCAGTATAAACATGCCCCAGCTTCACCAAATCCAATTCAATATTGCCGACATAAAAAGTGGCCGGGCGCTGCGCTGCGGGCAATAACAAATCGTAAATACTGGGCACCGACCCATTATGCAAATAAGGTGCTGATGCCCAGATACCGTTTAGAGGGCGCGCCTTGTAACTGCTAAAAACCGTTTGCTCGGGCGCATCATCTACGGAGCGATATTGGGTGAAAATTGCCTTGATAGTTTGCCAGGGCTGGTTGAATAGCGCACCCGCCGCCGTGTGGACAACTAACGTCATGGCAGAGGTTTCAGCAGGGATCTTATCACCAAAAAGCACCAGCGCTTTTTCACCTTCCAGCACACCACTTTTGACGTTGCGGTTGATAAAGTTATTGGCCATCAACGGATCAGTACCTACCTCACTGACCGGTGTTAACACCGCCTGGAGTTTACGATCTTTATCGGCGGGATCAATAATACTGTGGCAGCGGATACAGTGCTGATCGTAAAGTTTTTTACCGGCTGTAATTTTATTAGCATCCAATGCGCCGGCAATTGCTACTGGCCAGGGTGGTGCAGTGAGCTGATAGAAATGTTTTTGGATATCACCAAGATTACTGATACGAATAGATGATTGGTAAGTGGATGTCCCCTTTGCGACTGAGACTGTGCCATAAACTGCAAGCGCGGTAATGGCATTTTGAAATAGTGGACCGGGTTCTTTGTTGGCTGCTGATGCATTCCACTGCACAACATTTAAATGCGCTGCATCCCACAATACCGGATAGCTGGTCGGCGCATCGGGCGCACGCACATTTTCCGGCATGTTAATCGCCTCCACGGCGATAGCATTAAATATTTGCCCAATCGCATCGAGTCTGCCGTGGCCATAGGGAACATCGGTTGCATTTACGGCAAAATGTTTTTCCAGTTCAGCAATACGGGTTTGCAGCTGGGTTTTTAACAACTCCGGCGTAAGTGTTGCAGCTGATTCAGCGGTAATAACCTGTTGTGAAAAGCGGGAGAATTTTTTATCGTTAGCAAGAGTTGCCTGTAACGCGGCCAAGGTAGCCTGCTCAAATTGCGTGAAATTAATCAGTGCCTGACCACCATCGATGCGAATACGTACTCCTTTAATCATGACCTGGCCGGTGTGGCAGGCAGCACAGGTGAGGCCAATGTAATCGCCATTGTTTTCATCGCTATCACGCACCATGCCAACCGGTAGACCATCGGGATTATAGGAGTCTGCAACGGTAGTGATAAAACCCAGCGCAGCCAGGTAGTCGTTATCGCGCAATGCAACTCTGCTATCCGGCTGCTCCAATGCGAGAAACCAGGCGTAGGGAATAAAGCGGGAGCCAAAGGAAGTGAAGTAGAGGGTTTGGCGGGTGTGGTGATCCCAGCCCTGCTGCAGATAGATTGAATCATCCACCACAGATTCTATAGCCTGGCAGCCAGCGCTACAGATATTGCCGACAAGAAAGCTCAAGACAAAAATTTTCACCCGTCGCAAAGCTGTACAAAAAATTTCTTCCGTGCGCGCCATTTTTTTCATGCTGCATCCTCAACATTGTATGAGCATGCCCCATCATCCGATGATAGATGCAACCCCATTTGGTATGACGAATGCTTTCTTGTCCTTGCGTTTTTCTAGCTCATATTAGTTGCGATACCCATAAACAATAACAGCGATTTGGCAGAGACTACCACCAAATCACTATAGACCCGATTCCGCATAAAAACAGTGTGGCGGCTAACGCCGCTTGCCCAATAACGAACCGAGAATGCCGCGCACTATCTGCTGGCCGAGGCTACTGCCAATAGCACGCGCAGCACTTTTGGCAAAGGCATCGACAGCGGAGTCCTTACTGGCGCTGGTACGTGTAGCTTGCTGTTGCGCACGTGCTTGTTCTTTATTAACGCGCGCCTGATCTTGTTGTTGCTGTTTGAAAATGCGTTCTTGCTCTACGCGCAACTGCTCCTGGATTTTTTGTTGCTGCGCAGTTTGTGTTTGTTGTGCAATGCGGCCTTTTAAAACTTCATACGCCGATTCACGATCAATAATTTGGTTATAAATCGCTTTATAGGGCGAGCGAGCCATCACCTCTGTACGCTCTTCATCGGTTAATGGGCCGATACGCGCGGCAGGTGGCGAGATCATTACCCGCTCTACCTGTGTAGGCGAGCCCTTCTCATCCAACACTGACACCAGTGCTTCGCCTATCCCTAATTCGGTAATCGCAGTTTCGGTTGCAAAGGCGGGATTGGGGCGAAAGGTTTGTGCGGCAATTTTTACTGCTTGCTGGTCTTTGGGAGTGTAAGCGCGCAGTGCGTGTTGGATGCGGTTGCCCAATTGGCCGAGCACGGTATCGGGAATATCCGCCGGGCTTTGGGAGATAAAATAAATACCCACACCTTTGGAGCGAATCAGGCGCACTACTTGTTCGATTTTATCGACCAACAATTTGGGCGCATCGTTAAACAGTAAATGTGCCTCATCAAAAAAGAACACCATTTTGGGTTTATCGGCGTCACCCTGCTCAGGTAAATTTTCAAATAATTCGGAAATTAACCAGAGTAAAAATATTGCATAGAGTTTGGGTTGGTTGACGAGGGTGGTGGCATCAAGAATATTGATCACACCTGTGCCTTCCAGGGTGACTTGCATCAAGTGATTTAAATCCAATGCTGGCTCACCAAAAAATTCATCAGCACCCTCCTGCTCCAACATCATCAAGCGGCGCTGGATAGCGGCGATACTCGCTTCACTAATACCGCCGTATTCGTCTTCCAGGGTTTTGCGTTCGTCCTTCATCCAATTGAGCATGGCTTGCAGATCTTTTAAATCCAGCATCAACATGCCCTGGTCATCGGCAATTTTAAACGCGGCATAGAGCACGCCGGTTTGGGTCTCGTTGAGTTCAAAAAAATTGGCGAGTAAGAGCGGGCCGAAATCTGAAATAGTCGCGCGTACCGGATGGCCTTTTTTTGCGTACAAATCCCAAAATACGCAGGGGAATAATCGCTGCTGGTAATTGGTGATATTCAGCAGTTGCACGCGTTCATCCACTTTCGGATGAGGTTTTCCCGCTTGGGCGAGGCCGGATAAATCGCCTTTAATATCCGCCATAAACACCGGCACACCCGCTTTGGCAAAACCTTCGGCGAGCACTTGCAAACTCACGGTTTTACCGGTACCCGTTGCACCAGCAATCAACCCGTGGCGATTGGCCATACGCAAATTCAAGTGCACCGCTTGGGTGCCATTGCCGCCGATAAGAAACTGACTAGTCATAACAACCTCTGAAAATAATTTTTTATTATTGCTGATGCACTATTGCTTTTTAAATTCTGCAAACACTTCTATGGCAACCTGGTCACCAATCGCAGGCACTAAATAATCAACACCAAAAGTCGAGCGATTAAATGCGCTGGTGGCGGTAAAACCCAAGGTATAGAAACCGGTGAGCATATTGTTGGCACCACCATTAAATGTCACTGTTAGATTAATTGGCGCAGTCACACCGTGCAGGCTTAACTCACCGGCAAACTCCGCAGAGTTTTGGTCAAGCACCTTGACACTGGTGGTTTTAAAAACTGCTTGCGGGTATTTTGCAGTATCTAACCAAGTGCTGCCGCGCAATGTATCTTCAAGCTCGGCGTTGTTAACATCGAGACTCGCCACATCAATCACTGCCGAAAGTTTTGCCGCTGCAATATTGGCGGGATCAAACTCCAGGCTTGCCTCCACTTTTTTAAAGCGGCCAACAAAGGTGGAGAGACCCATGTGATTAATTTTAAATAATACCGCGACATGGGTTGGGTCGAGTTTGTAGGAACCTTTTTCCAATTGCACAATGCCGGTTTTGACATTGGGTTTGATTAGGGTGCCGCAACTTGCCAGCAGCAAGCCGATCAGAACAACCACAAGGGGTTTAATAAAATGATATTGCATTGCAGATTAACTCCTTTAAATCCAACCCAGATACCCATCACATAACAGGCGCTTTCACTTTGTGTTTTGTATAAAGCTGACGCAACTGGTGCTTGGGGGTTTTAGTTAGGCTATGCATAAACCCGAAGGATAACTCATCAAACTCATGCTGTTCGCGCAATTCGGACAAGAGGCTTAACCATAAATGCGCAGTGACTTCTGCATCTGCCAAGGCGCGGTGATAAACCCCATCGCTGGGCAAATTTTTATACTGCGCCAGGGTTGCCAATTGGTGGTTGGGCGCATGTTGAAAGATACGGCGCGCGGCCAACAAACTGCAGGCTATGCCGCCGCTATAGGTTTTTTTGATGCGCTTGAATTCCGCGCGCAAAAACCGTTCGTCAAAACTCGCATTGTGCGCAACCAAATTGCGCCCGGCGATAAACTCGTAAAAGTCGCTCATCACCGCGGTATTATCGCGCGCCTCTTTTACCATCCCATTAGTAATACCGGTCAGGTTTTCAATAAACAAGGGAACGCGCACACCAGGATTCATTAGCTGTTGAAAACGGTCGGTGATCTTGCCATTTACAATCAATACCGCACCAATTTCGATGGAGCGGTCGCCCATATCGGGTGAGAGACCGGTGGTTTCAAAATCGAACACTATCAGGCTATCGGCGGGCAGTGCGTGAAAATCCATACTCATAAATCAATAAACCGGGAAATAAAATTGGCCACAAAAAACCACACAATAAAAAAGGGACGCACTGTACAGCGCATCCCTTTTTTTATTTGCTGCGTAGATCGGGCAGCATAGCTGCATTAATCCGGCAGGGTAATATTCAACTCCAACACCGAACAGTTGTCGGAATTGTCGAGGTTGACGGTAACCTGATCAGATTCGATATGAATATATTTACGAATCACCGCAATAATTTCCTGCTGCATTTGCGGCAAAAAATCCGGCTGGCTCAAATTACGTTTGGTGCGTTCATGAGCAACAATAATTTGCAAACGTTCCTTGGCGACCGAAGCCGACGAGGGCGTGCGCTTCTTGCGCAGGTAGTCAAAAATACTCACGGCTTATACCCCCAGCAAACGCTTCAGGAAACTTTTCTTTTCCGCTTCCAGGAAGCGGTGTGGTATTTCTTTGCCCAGCAGACGATCAACTGCATCGTTATAGGCTTGGCCCGCCGGGGTAGTTTCATCGAGAATTACCGGAGTACCCTGGTTAGACGCTTTTAATACCGCTTCTGATTCCGGAATCACACCGAGCAATGGAATTGCCAGAATCTCTTCAACGTCATTCACGCTGAGCATTTCGCCCGCTTCAACGCGCAGTGGGTTGTAGCGAGTCAACAACAAATGCTCTTTGATCGGCTCAAGATTTTGTTCGGCGCGGCGCGATTTGCTTTGCAAAATACCGAGGATACGATCCGAGTCGCGCACTGACGAAACTTCAGGGTTGGTCACGACAATGGCGATATCCGCAAAATACAAGGCCATCAAGGCGCCCTGCTCAATACCGGCCGGAGAATCGCACACAATAAATTCAAAATCTTTGGCGAGTTCGTTGATAATCGTTTCAACACCTTCGCGCGTCAGTGCATCTTTATCGCGGGTTTGCGAGGCGGGCAGGATGTACAGGCCTTCGGTGCGTTTATCTTTGATCAGCGCCTGGTTGAGAGTGGACTCGCCTTTAATGACGTTTACAAAATCATAAACCACGCGGCGTTCGCAGCCCATAATCAAATCCAGATTACGCAGGCCTACATCGAAATCGATAACCACAGTTTTGTGGCCGCGCATGGCCAAACCAGTGCTGATTGCTGCGCTGGATGTGGTTTTGCCCACACCGCCTTTACCTGATGTAACAACGATAATCTTGGCCAAGGGAGGCTCCTGTAAAATATCCAATGTCTAAAAAAATAACATCCACAAAAATAAACAATAAATAAATGGATGCAGAAAATTATTTGCTTGCCGATTTTAATTACCGGCCTTAATTACTGACCTTAATTACTGACCTTAATTACTAACCAGGGCTTCTACGATTACTTTTTCGCCCTTGAGGGAAATTTGCACCGGCTTTTTTAACAATTCTTTGGGCAGCGAATCCTGCAGTACAAAATTGCCTGCGACTGACACTAATTCGGCTTCCATTTGCTGGCAAAAAATGCGCGCCGTTTCATCGCCTTTTACACCGGCCAACGCGCGGCCACGCAGTGTGCCGTAAATATGGATATGGCCATCGGCCAATACTTCTGCACCCTCGCTCACGGGTGCGAGCACGATCAAATCCGCACCTTCGGCGTAGATTTGTTGGCCGGAACGCACCGGGCGGGTGATGACTTTGCTCTGGCGCTGGACCAGGCGCTCTTCGATAACGGTTTCGACTACCGTCTCTACCACACGTTCCACAACCCGCTCTACCGCTTGCGGCGCCGCTTCCTGTTTGGGTAGTTTGAGCGCTCGCTCGCTAGGGGTGGGCAGTACGGCTAAACCGGTCTTGTTGACTGCCGCTAACAATACCTCAGGTACGCCGCTAAAACCTAGTGGTTGTAAACCCAGTTCGCGGCAAATTGTCAGTAAATCCCCGAGTTTTTTCAGGCTTTCGGGATTTTCCAAACGGTCGAGATTGATCAATACCGGGGAGTTATTAAAAAACTGCGGCGCCTGGACAATTTTTTCTTGCAGCTCGGCCAGTAAACTCTTGGGCTCATAGTGGATAATAGCCAGTACCACTACGGTAATAGCACTGCCTTTTAACTGAAAATTCACATCGATCATGCGCTGTTCTCTATTACCCGAGGTCACTGCGATGGATATCGCAAAAGTGCGCCATTATCGGGGCACCATGTGATTAGTCAAGCAAGAGTCTGCACGCAGTTCAGCTGGGGTTAAGCGCCAGGCTCCTATAAAGGAATCATTAGCACCCATCCGCCCTTTCAAGGGGCTACCACCCGTACCCGAGCGAGAACCATCATGACTAGCCAGCTTCTGCAACGCCCAGGAAAAATCGCGTTAACGATCAGCCTGCTGCTGCCATTAGTTGTGGGTTGTACGACCACCCAAGCGGTCGAGCAAACCAGCTACAGCACCACTGCCGCCCAAGGCAGCTTTAGTGAGGCGCAACTGGATTCGCTGCTCGCCCCTATCGCCCTCTACCCGGACACAGTGCTGTCACATGTGTTGATCGCCGCTACTTACCCCTTGGAAGTGGTTGAAGCCGACCGCTGGGCGCGCAACAATCGCCATTTGACCGGCGATAATGCCGTCAATAGCGTGGATAACCAGGATTGGGACCCCAGCGTTAAAGCACTGGTGGCCTTTCCCGAGATCTTGAAACGGATGAGTGAGGATCTGGAGTGGACCCAGCAGCTGGGCGATGCTTTCCTCGCCGATGAAGCCGGAGTGATGGACAGCGTCCAAACCCTGCGCAAACGCGCTTATGCCTCCGGCAACCTCGATAAGGTCGAGCATGTGCGGGTGATCCGCGAGCAGGAAACCATCGTGATTGAACCCTCGGTTGAGCGGGTGGTGTATGTACCTGCCTATGATACCCGCGTGGTCTACGGCAACTGGTGGTGGGCGGATTATCCACCCGTCTACTGGCACTACCCGAGCAGCTATGTCTTTGTGTCCGGCTTTTATTGGGGCCCAAGTGTGTACATTGGCCCGCGCTTTTATTTCAGTGGCTGTCACTGGCAGCAACGCCATGTAGTGGTGGTAGATCACCATCACCACTACAACCATCGTTTTTACGATAGCCGTAGCGTCGCGCACTATAGATCGGAAG
>Ga0247783_1000219_pt1 | contig 17063 bp, 16 predicted proteins | sample UWRJL064202C5_FD_179911 | JGI IMG/M metagenome (GOLD analysis project Ga0247783, IMG submission 179911) | Plant litter microbial communities from Arlington Agricultural Research Station in Wisconsin, United States - UWRJ-L064-202C-5 | ecosystem: Environmental > Terrestrial > Plant litter >...
GGCCGTTCAGGTCCCCAAGTTCGTGAATACCCTCTTGCTCCGCCTGCTTTCCCGTGACGAGGTTCATGCTCACTGGCGTCTGGCTTAGCTCTTCGTCACGCTTTTGCGCCGTGACGATGACGGAACTGTTCAGCGGAGAGACCCTGAGGCGCTCATCGACGTTGTTCTCTCCAGCGTGGAGGGAAATCTGAACAGTAAGGCGCTCCATGCCAGCCGCTTCATAGATAACCGTCGCAACTCCAGGCGCAAGATCATCGATACGATAGCTACCGTGGTCATCCGATGCCGCGGTCTTCGGGATTCCGCTAGAATTCGTCCACCTGATTATCGATGAAGGAACTGGCAAACCTTGCTGGTCAAGAACCTTCCCCGCAAGGATGGCTGCGCGCCCCTGATCTTGCCGCATACCCCCTTCAGACTGGGCAAGGCAGGTAAGAGAACAGAACAGGACGCCGATGGGAAGGAAAAAGGCAGCAGTAGATCGAGCAAATACTTGCAAACGAGACTCCATTATCATTATGGATAGTGTAGAGACTCGAAATGTAAGAAAATACTACTGTGAGGGAGAATTTTGTTGCCTGCAGGAAAATTATTGAAATTGTCCCGCGCTCTCTGCAACCTCCGACATACTGCGCTTCGAAAACATTTGTCGAGACTTTGGTAGAACTCCAAACTCGCGACGATAAGCTATCGAAAAACGCCCGGAGTTCTTGTAGCCGATCGCCGCCGCGGTCTCGTTTACGTTGTAATCTCCCGAACAGAGCATTGCGTCCGCAACCTTCATCCTGTGAGTCCTGAGATAGTCGTAAACAGTCACTCCGAATCGGGACCGGAATCCCTTCTTCAGCGACCACTCATTGAGCCCTACCTGGGTGGCCAACTCCGATAACTTTGGCGAAGCCGCTGGGCTTTGCTCCAATAGGCGGCGTACCTCTTCCAATCGTTCCGACTGTCTTCGGGGGCATGGCGCCAGTTCCGAAGATAACCTGCGGTCCGATGGGCTAACACTGAGCAGCTGTTCTCGCAAAATCGTCAGGGCATACGATTCAAGAAGCAGAGATCGCAAAGGATCTTCACGCGAAGAAGTGAGCATACCCAATGCAGCGGACCGAGCGACTAAGGAGAGGGGTCTGCATCCCAGATGAGAAGGAAAGAACCGGTGAGAAACCGCCTCCTCGAGAACCTTGATCTCTCCTAAACTGCCATGTGCAAGCGTTTTTGCGAGGAACTCCTGACTCAGCTCGAGCGAGAGCGAATGATAGTTTCCTCGAGAGGCTTTAAACGAGTAATTTCCCTCGCTCGCCAACATCGTTATCCCATCTCCATCCTGAACGACGGACTCTGCACGTAGAGAATCACCACGGATCGAAACCTTTCCAGTGGTCACACAGCCAAAAGAAATCATGGGCTGGTCGACCTGAAGATGAAGGTTCAGGTCATGCCTCAGATCATAACAAGTCAGAACGAGCTCCAAGCCAGGTTGAATCTCCATCCTCTCAGTGAAGCCAGTCCCATCTAGCTTTGGCAGATCCCTACGAGATGCAATGAAGCCAGCTTTCGTCGACCGGCGGAGTGGCTGGAAGGCAGACAAAAGAAACCGTGCAGGATGTGGAGAGGTGTGGGCCATTGGTTGCAGTGCCAAACTCTTAGGATCAGCCATTTCATCGGATGTAGTGCGCTTTCCCTAATGATACGCATATCGCATTAACATTGGGTAGTCTCGCAGCGGAAGTTCCGTTACGTCTCCTGAGTGATGGCTGTGGAGTGGCCACGGAAGGCGGGATGGTGGCCTGCATAGCGTCGGTCCGGAAGTGGTAATCGGGTGCAGTCCAGCGTCTCTCATGCTTAGGAACTTCGCCGCTCATGGACGTACACCGTCGGCGTTACTCCGACGGTTTCGCGGAAAGCGCGAATAAACGCCCCGACGCTCTCATAGCCAACCTCAAATGCGGTCTCCGTCACCGACCGCCCTTTCGTCAGCAGTTCAAAAGAGCGCAGCACTTGCATCTGCCGACGCCACTGCCCTGGACTTAGCCCGGTTTCCTTCTGGAAATTCCGGAACAGCGAGCGCTGCGACACACCAACCTCGCGCGCTAGCGCAGCTAAATCCTTGGCAATCCCAGTCTGATCCTCTGCCATCCGGATCGCCAGGCGTTTCAGCGCAGGATCGCTAGGAACCGGCAGGTGCAGGGGCATCGGTGAGGCCGAACAAATCTCGTCGTAGAGCACATCGACCAAGCGTTGTTTGGAGGCATTCGCTTCTGGGTGCTCCACCCAGGTCATCATCCGCACTACCACCTCTTTCAACAGAGAGGACAACGTCAGGATCCGAGGCTCCATAGGCAGGTTCCCTCTCTCCCTCGTATCCAGACGCACCATCCAACCACTGATCTTGCCGCAGGACCTCAAGGAATGCACCATGCCAGGTGGTATCCACACGCAACGTCCTGGAGGGCACGTCCACGCACCCGCTTCTGTCTCCAGGATCGCAAGCCCGCCGTCGAGACCACACAACTGCGCCTCGAGATGTTTGTGGGCGGAGGTTTGCCGAATCGCAGCTCGTGGCAGCTCCCATGCAGCGACGCCCAACCTTTCCAGAGCGTTTGGCAGTCTCGGGTCATTCTTTGGCATATATAGTCAAGCGTCGCACAGACGGTCTCCCTAGGCTATTTACAGAGGAATACTTCTATGAAAGCAGCCGTCGTAACATCTGCTGGTATGGTGCCCACCTTTGGCGAGTTCCAGAGTCCCCCGCCGCGTGAGGGTCTCGAAGTCGTCACTGTCACCGCAGCAGCTCTAACGAATCTGACGAAAGGCCGAGCCGCCGGCTCGCACTATAGCGCCGATAACCAATATCCCTTTGTTCCTGGCGTGGACGGCGTGGGCATTCTCGCCGATGGTCGCCGCGTTTACTTCGCAATGCCCGAAGCTCCCTTCGGTACGATGGCAGAGCAGACCCTTGTCGACCCGCGCCGCACCATCACCTTGCCCGACAACCTCGACGATGTGGCCGCTGCTGCCTTGGCAAATCCCGGCATGTCCTGCTTCGCGGCGCTGATCGAACGTGCCTGCTTTAGAGCGGGTGAGACTGTCCTCATCAACGGTGCAACCGGCGCTGCGGGGATCGTTGCCGTTCAAGTCGCGAAACAGCTTGGTGCGGGAAAGGTGATCGTGACAGGCCGCAATGCGACGGAACTCGAAACCCTGCGCTCACTCGGCGCTGATGCCGTCATCCCCTTTGATCTTCGCCCCGGACACCCACAAGGGGTCCAAGACTTCGAAGAAGCCCTTACGGATGCATTTGCCGACGGCCTAGATGTCGTCGTCGATTATCTCTGGGGCACTAGCGCACGAACCATTATCGTCGCTATTGCCAAAGCGGTTGAAGACGCCCATCCTGTTCGCTTCGTCCAGGTTGGGGAGGCCAGCCGCGAACTGGTGGAACTGCCCGGCGCAGCCTTACGCTCTTCGGCCATCCAGATCATGGGCAGTGGCCTGAAATCTGTTCCGTTACCTACGCTGCTGGAAGGTATCCGCCGAACCTTCGACTTAGCCGCGCATGGGAAGCTATACTTGCCGACTAGGATCGTCCCCCTCTCGACAGTCGAAGAGAATTGGGATGCAGTCGGTAAGCCGCGGCTGGTGTTCGTGTTGAAGTAATATGCGTGGCTGGCAAACCCGACTAACTCCCCACACTACTCAATGTTAACTTTGTCCCAAAGTGGACGCATTACTGATGATAGGTCGAGCCTCCAGAAAACTCTTAACTATTACCGTTCCATCGGGTACGAATTCTTCCACCAGATACGAACGCAGTGGCAAGCCCGCATCAGGCCACGGTGACTGCAGCATAGGCTTCGATGTATTCCTCACCATTGCAACCCTGATAGGCCACCGTGCGTGTTTCCAGGTCTACGTCATAGCGCACGACTCCAGCTCGCCAGGTGGCATCCAGAAACTCCGGGAATGTACTTCCGCCAGCCTGATCCGCGCGAAGTGCTTTGACTAGGGCTTCCTTATCGAAGGCCGGCACGTCGACAGCGCCATTGACCAAAGGCGCCCCCTGCACGACCACTGGTCCTTCCTGCGTCAGGTAGAGACTTTGGCAGGATGGTAGCGACCAGACATTTTGCCTCACACCTGCTTTCCGTAAAACTTCTGCAAGGTACGGGAACCCACCCACTAGGGGACGGCCTGCTTTAGCAACTTTCATAGCTTCCATCAGAGTATCGAGAGCCTTGCTCATTCAGATTTCTCCTATTCGGTTGGGACATCATGGATGTGATTGTGATTTGCAAGTTTGATAAGCAGCTTCCGGAGAACGCTCTTCTCTCTCGCACTCAGGCAATCGAAGTAACGTGCATCGTTTTGGTCAGCAACCTCAGCGAGCACGGGGAGACTGCGGCGTCCCGCCCGTGTAAGGGAAAGAAGGCGGAATCGGCTGTCGCCTTCTTTCGCGTCTGCCTGAATCCATCCCTTCGCATCAAGCTTGTCAACGATTTTGGAAACAGCGCCGCGGGTCAAGCCAAGGCTATCGGCCAATTCTCCGGGCGAAGTCTGTCCGCGGTCGTGAAGCTCGCGCAGGAGGACCCACTCCGCAACAGATGTCCGCTTGTCGTTAAGAGCACGGGAGAACGATCCTGAGACTGCATTGGAGACGCGCCTCAGCCAGTAGCCGAGGTGGCTCTCCAGCTTAGACACCAGATCCTCATCTGTAGATCTAGTTTCCATGGAAACTTTTATAGTTTCTACGGAAACTATTTGTCAAGGCTTATTTCATCCTTCTATTCCAGGTAAACGCTGTTCCTGTCAATTGTGATCCCGATGAGTGAGAAGTCGCCGTCAGCAGATAGACCGCAATGCTAACGCCTAACCGTCAAGCGTCCGGTGCTAGTGAACCCATCCCCCACGTGCATAGACGTAACATGAGCAGGCCCATTAAGAAGAAGATTGGCGACGCCTATTGTTGTACACGGGATGTCTCCAAAGTTCGAATAGGAACAGTCTCATTTCGTCGGACAGTCATCCCTACTCCTCACCTGCGTCCGTGAAATGGGGATCATGCTCGATCTGAAGAGCCTCTTCGAGCTCTTCGCGTTCGATCTGTGCCTCAACTCTGGCTTCTTCGCCTCGCAGAAAAATCGTGCGTACCTTCCCGAGATGGTCACGATTGTGGAGGAGGAACGACTGGAGATCTTCCTCGTCACCTACCAACTCGAGGCATTGCGGCAAGCGTGCGGGTGGGATCTCCCCGGCATCGACAGCCAGGTCTTGATTTTTAAGGTATCCACCGATGACCCGATGAAGAAGGGCTTGCTCAATACCATGCTCCTTTGCTTGACGTAGCAGGAACACGCCCAAGCTCTGCGGCGCGATCTTCTTCCACCATGAATCGGCTCGTCGCATCTCCGATGCGGAGAAGTAAAGGCGTAGTACGCTCAGGTGATCCATTTTGTTTGCCTCCAGATAACCGTATTCGTTGAACTCGTGCAGCACATCCTCTTCCGGTTCTTCACGGAGCTTCGCCACCAGCGCAAGCGAGAGGCCCTCTTCAGAAGCGGTTGCAACATGCTTGCTCTTGCCAACACGTTGGCTGCTATAGATTCCGGCGTGTCCAGAGAAGAGATAACTCACCACGCACGCAATCCCGGCATAAGCTCCAACCTCGGGGCCGAAAAGCTCGAACGCCATGAACGTTGAAGCAAGTGGCGTGTTTGCCGCCCCTGCAAAAACAGCAACGAAACCTATACCAGCGAGCAGTGAAAAAGGAAGAGGTATAACCCCAGAGAGCGCGTTGCCCAAGGTTGACCCGATGTAGAACAGCGGTGTGACTTCGCCGCCCTTGAAGCCTGTACCCAAGGTGACAGCGGTAAAGAGAAATTTTCCGATGAAATCGTACGCGGGCAATTTCGTCTGAAACGAAGCTGAAATTGTCGGAATTCCCAGACCGATATATCGCGAGGTTCGGGAGTATCCGATGCCGAACACAGCAATCGTGACCAGCAAGCCGCCGAGCACGGGACGGAGCTCAGAACGGGCTAGAAGCCGCCGGGCGACATGCGACACAGCGTGAGTGAGTTTGGCGAATGCCATGCCGACCAAGCCGAACGCCATGCCAGCGATTCCTGCATAGATCATCGTAGGAACGCTGAGAGTTGGAACTTCAGTGACACGATAGATCGTGTGATGAACCCCGGGAAGATAATTCGCCCAGACACGTGTAACGAGATCCCCAATGAAGGCCGCAAGAAAGCACGGAGCGATGGCGTCATAGCTCAATTTACCGATGGCAAGAACTTCGATTCCAAAGACTGCACCCGCCATCGGAGTTCCGAAAACGGAAGCAAATCCGGCACTGATGCCCGCCATCAAAAGGAGGCGACGGTCCGCGGGGGAAATCCGAAGGGGCCGCGTCAACTGGTCGGCGAGTGAGGCGCCCGTTTGGATCGCTGTCCCTTCGCGCCCTGCGGAACCGCCGAAAACATGGCTCATGAACGTGCCAATCAAAATGAGAGGCGTCATGCGGAGCGGGATCACTTCCTGTGGGTCGTGAACCTGTTCCAGGATGAGGTTGTTGCCCCCCTCGACCGACTTGCCGAGGTACTTGTACATGAGCCCGACACTCCAGCCGGCCGGGGCCAGAAAGAAGATGAGCCAGATGTGCCGCTCGCGCAGATTTGTTGCCAGCGTCAGAGACGCGAGCAGAATAGCCGAAGCAGTTCCCGCCATAACACCAGCAAAGGATGCGACTGGAATCCAACGAATCAAGTCGACCAAAAGTCGAAATTGTTCGGTTAAAGACTCGCGAAGAGAAATTTTGGGCAAAGGACCTCCTACAGAATGTAGGAGTCATCAGCACCAGCCTTCCAGCTGGGCATCAAGGCGAACCCCATCGCCATTAGGTTATATGGAAACCATAGCAGCCATTGGATTTTGCCGTCAATCCATCGTGCTCAGACGATCAATCAATAAGGTGTTCGTTCCATGCGCTGTCTGCTCTCAGCACTACGCTAAAAACAGGGTCGTTGCCAAGCAATGCCATCCCAAAAACGAATTCGGAAGGACGGTTCCTTCGTGCCCGCGAAGACGCGGGCAAGCGCTTTTCCGAATGCCGGAACGACGGGTATCTGGACATTTACAGGGGAGTTCTTCAGAGCGTCTCTTCCGATCCGGCCGAGGGGACGAATATCCAGCAGTTACGAGATGATATTGGAAAGCTTCATGAGTTAATGTCATCCGGCGTGGAAGCGCCAGCGCTTCAAGGAGAGTGAGATTGCAACGTTACCTGCTGATCGCGATTGGTGGTGCCCTCGGGGCGATCACCCGGTACCAAATCGGAGCGTTAGCTGCTCAACGCTTTGGTATGCGCTTTCCCGTCGGCACTCTGATCATCAATATCTCCGCGTGTTTCCTTATCGGCTTTTCGGTCGAGTTTCTCAACCGGCATACAGACATTAATCCGGCGTGGCGATACTTGATCCCTGTCGGGTTCATTGGTGCCTATTCCACCTTCTCGACCTTTGAGTGGGAGATCTGGACCGACTTCACATCAGGCGCGTTTTGGATAGGAATTGCCTACATGGTCGTGAGTTTGGTAGCGGGTCTCGTCGCCGTTGCTATCGGGTCTGCCATGGCGCGGTCCGTTGCCTAGGTCAATTGCAAGAAACCGCCAACTTGAGCGGAGGAGAGCAACCGTCGTGAAAGAGATCGACGCCTGAACCATCATTAATGCTTTGGCCTACCGCGAACGCACAGGAACATCAATCGGACTGAATGCCGAACTTGTATGAACGCGAAGAACAGGTAATCGACGCAACCAGGATTCCATTTGTCCTCGCACATCTTGAGGCGATAGCGAACTGGGTGGAAGATGTCGGTCGAAAGAACCTCGACGGGTTCTTCGCAAGCATCTTTCGGACGCTCTCCCAAGGCGGTCTGCTCCTAAGCGAGTCGGGGAAGCGCGTTGCCTTAGGGTTCTACTTCACTTCGATGGCGGCGGCACTCGATTCCGGATCGTTGTCCGCCCACTAAATACTCCTCTATAAGGCATGAAGCCGCTGGGGCGATGACAAAAACTGCATCAGTTGGAGGGCCATGGACACCAAATTCTGATACACTCAATCTTGTCGTACGGCGATTGATTTGGTTTCCACTGGGTGCTCAAAGCTGACCAAAATCGAGGCCAAAGGTACGACAAGGTAGAAATGAGCGAAGATAGCGAAAGCTGCGAAACGCTTGATTCTATGTGACTTTATCCATCTTGTTGAAAAACAAGCTGGGGACGTAGCTCAGTTGGTTAGAGCGCTGCCCTGTCACGGCAGAGGTCGCGGGTTCGAGCCCCGTCGTCCCCGCCATAGATTCTAAAAGACTTAGAAGCTATGGCAACCCACAGTGACAAGCAAATCAGGACACAATAAGGTCACAATAGCGAATCGCCCAACGATTACGCTTCTGTGCCCGTTCGCGCCTGTTTTTGCTGTGCGCCCACGTTTGTGCCCACGTTCGGCACAATCATCTGAACAACCTTGCTCTGTGCTGCACGCTTGTGCGAGTTCACGGCCTGCGTGTAAACGTCGAGCGTGATCTTGCTGTTGGCGTGCCGCAAAAGCTCCTGAACGGTCTTCACATCTTCCCCGTTTGCCTTGAGCAGTGTGCCGAAGGAATGGCGGAAAGTATGCCAACCGATGTTCTTGTGGATGCCAGCCGCCTTGGCTGCTGGCTTGATGTGCCGCTTCATGAGGTTGTCCGGCCAATAGGGTTGTTTGCCCTTCATGGTCGGGCTGGCGAAGACCCAGTCGGACTCCATCGGATAGGCGCAGGTCTTTCTCCAACGCAGAAGATCCTCCGCCATGTAGCTGTCCATGGGGACCGGCCTGGCGGACGCTTCTGTTTTGCAGACACCCATCACCTGATGCCAAATCGACTCGGTGACGCGAATCTCAAGGTTCTCGAAATCAATGTCGTCCCACTTCAACGCAAGTAGTTCACTGACCCGAAGACCAGTGGCCGCGTCGAGCAGAACCAAGGTCCGCTCCCGCACCGCGAGCTTCGTCAAAAGAGCCTGGAGTTCGTGCAGTTCGAGGACATCGGGAATCCGCTCTCGCTTCGCGCTCTGGCGCACGAGCTTGATCGGATTCTTATCCGTCCACTCGTATCGCATCGCGTGACTGAAGAGAGCGCTCATGATGTTCCGAATCTTCGCTTTTGTTCCTCGTGCCCGCTGAATGCTGCCTAACCACTCTTCCACGGCAACGGACTTGACCTGCTGCAAGCGGTGGTCGCCCCACCGTGGAAGAATCCAGCCGTTCAGATAGCATTCGTAGCCGGCTCGCGTCGAGTGCGCTTTGCGTCCCTGCTCGTCCTCGGTCAATTCCTTCAACCGGTAGTGCGCGATCAGTTCGGCTATCGTACTCGGGCAGCTTACCGCCCGCGGGGTTTGTTGGTTGGCGTCGATGCGCAACGCGTTGGCGGCTTTCAGAGCTGCTGCTTCCGATGGGAGAGTGATCGTCGTACCAATCACAGCTTTGCGCTGTAAGTTCTTGCCGTCCGGCCCGATCTCTCTCCAGCGGAAGACCCAAACATCAGGCCCCTTCTGCCGCTTGCTACGCTGCACGCTTCCTTGCTGATACCGTGTGCGCCTTGCCATAAATACTCCTGGTCCCCGGCGCAACGGGTGGCTGATTCAAGGCTATCGCTGCGCCGGGCAGAGGTCTAGTGGAAACTCAACTTGCAAGCTGCTCATTGATCCAGCGGTCGATGTCACTCGCCCGGAAACGCCACATGGAACCCAATTGAAAACCCCGAACGATTCCTTGCCGCGCGTAGCGCTGGAGGGTCTTTGGATGAATCCGCATGATGGCTGCTGCTTGGTCGGTATCCAGCAAAGGCTCAGGAACGAACGGCTCACTTCGTACAGGCTTTTTCCCCAATTCCTGATGCGGTAGTCTGTCCATCATCACTGCGCCTCCTCTGAAGCGGAAGCAGCATCACACAGTCTCAAAGCGGAGGCGGCACTTCTATCAAGTGAATCGCTATTGATTCTTCGGATACTGCTTGCTGACTACGATTGGCTCAGAGGTCTGCAAATGTCCAATCACAAGTTGCCAGTCGAGTATTCCAAAGCGTAATAGACCCCTATGCAGGCTCTCCCCATAGGGCCACGAAATTGTTAGCAGATGTGTCAAACTATTGATGGGTTAAGTTCCCGCTAGAAGCTTTCAAAGATCGTTGCGTTCCCGTTTACCTGAGAGCCCTTCCGCTATTCATTGCAGGTTCTCCGAGTCCCCAGGCAGAGTTTCAAGTGGGGGTAGCCATGGCCCGAAGCAAGGCAAAACGCCGGATCGACCTAAAACACATGGAAGCGGCCATCGCGGTGGCAGAGACGCTCAGCTTCTCGAGAGCCGCCAAGCGCCTTCATATTAGCCAGCCCGCGGTCACCAAATACATCAGTGAACTCGAGGAGAGCCTGGGTGCTCTCCTTTTCATTCGTGCGCACCACACTGTCTCCTTGACCGAAGCCGGAAAGGCTTATGTGGAAGAAGCACGGATCGTCGTTCTTCACGCCGGACGCGCAGTGCAGGCTGCACGTGCTGCTCAGCAAGAGGCAGAACTGGTACTCAACGTGGGTCGCTCGCCGTATGTTGATCCCTACTTCACCACCATGCTCAGGACGATCCGATTGCCGCTGTTTCCTCGACTACACTTGCAGCTATCTAGTGGATTTTCCTGTGACCTCACCCAGGATGTCCTCAACGGTGATCTTGATATCGCGGTAGTAAACGAGCCACCGCAGTCAGGCAAATTGGCCGAGTTTGAAATTGATGAGTCGCCCTTCTACGTTGTCATGTCCAGGGAAGATCAGTTGGCTCAACTTCCCGCTCTCGACTTGAATCACCTCTCGCGCAGGCGATGGATCATGTTTCAACGTAACCTTCATCCTCCGCTTTATGACCTGATCCAAAAGCTAGCGCATGAGGGCGGTGCCATTCCATCCGCCCTTCAGCACTTCATGGTGCCTGAAGAATGCTTGCCCCTTCTGATTGATCCCGGAGGAATCGTTATCGCACCCAAATCGGGCGCTCTAAGGATTGCTCGTGATGGCCTTACTATGAGGCCACTTGATGACGCTCGCCTCAGAATGAAGACTCAGTTGATCTCGCGTATTGATAATCCCTCCCCGGCGATCAGCGAGCTATTTCGAACGTTCATGCGAAGGCTGACACAGATGCGAGTAGATCACCAAATGTCTCTACCCCTTTCGACGTAAGCGATTCGGTTCCAAGATTGTTAGTGAGTCAACGATCTTCACGTTTACCGGTCCGGAAGCATCACACCTTTGACATGTCACAATCCCTGTCGCGATGTCCTTCGCATCGACGTCATCGATGCGGACCAAGTGACCACACGCTTGGCATTGATGCGCATGTTCCCAGCGAGGCTCAATAGCCTGAGTTCCCATGACCACATCCTCCTGAACTTGTCACAAATGACAAGCCGAACAACTCGTGAGTAGTGTCCTCGTATCTGGTGAAGTTCGCGAAACTTTGCAAGGAACAGGTATCTTCACACTACAAACCGCTTAAATCCGCGAACGAACGCCAAGCGCTGATGACACATGCGCATCTGCTACCGAGAGCAGGTAGACATGCAATCAGTTCGCCCGCTCTACAGGTGGGTTTACCGCCTTTAGCCGCAACTCCTTGCAAACTTGCCTCACCCTGCCCCAAGGTCTGCAAGAGTAGGCGCATGTCGTTACTCGTTCTTATCCGTCCGGTCGTCTTATTCGCCCTCACTGTGACTACCACCAGCGTGTTGAGAGCCCAACCAAGCTCCGCTTGCTCTGACAAGGGACGCGTCGAGGGAACGATCACTGACTCAACAGGTGCCCTCTTGCCCGGGGCGGAAGCGAAAATTGACAGTGCTCATTCAGTGAAATCCGATTCGGCGGGCTATTACGTCATCGCCTGTATTGCCCCCGGCGCTCGAAGCCTCGCGGTTACAGCCAGCGGATTTTCACCACAGACGGCTCGTGTGGTCTTCCGCAGGGGGCGGACGACAAGGCTAGACCTCAAGCTCGGAGTGGAGCAGGTGTCTTCCCAGGTCGAGGTTCAGGCGACGAGTACCGAAGGTGATCCGGGTGCCGGCGTAGGGACGACTACTCTCAACGGCGTCCAAATTCAGCAACTCGCAGATGATCCTGATGATTTTCTGAGGCAACTTCAGCTCTTGGGAGGCAACGTAGGTGGCTCCGATGGAGCAACGGTGATTGTCGACGGGTTCAGAAGTGCCGGAACTCTGCCTCCGAAGAGCGCTATCAGTTCGATCCGCCTCAATCCGGACATCTTTGTCCCCGAATATCAATCCCCGCCTTGGCGCGGTGCGACGATTGAGATCTTCACTAAGCCTGGCTTGGACAACTATCACGGAGCCTTGTTCCTAACGAACAGCAATGGCGTATTCAATGCAACGAATCCGCTCTCGAGCACAACAACACCCGCGGGGAAACAACGATATGGCTTTGAGTTGAGCGGCCCCATAGTTAGACAACGGAGTGACTTCTCTCTAGCGTTGGAACACCGAGCCATCGATGAATTCAATGTTGTCAATGCTGTGGGCATCAACGCTCAGGGGAATCAGACTTCGGTTCGCGACACGGTTTCAGCCCCTCAGAGGCTTTGGATCGGTTCGGCTCGTGGAGACTGGCAAGTTTCGCCGCGCGACCTCGCCACAATCTCGTTCTCCTCAAACGTAAACAACCTCGGCAATCAGGGCGTCGGAGGCTTGGTTCTTCGTGACTCTGGATACTCCAGCACTGTTAGTGAACACGATCTGCGTTTCACCAACAGCCAGCCCTTGAGTGCGTCATTCTTGCATGAGACGCGCATCGGCTACTCTTGGAAGCGAACCGAAGACATTCCCTCCGCGACCAATACTTCTCTTCAGATCTCAGGAGCGTTCACCTCAGGCGGAAGCACCTTGCAGCGCTTGAACAATCGAGAGCGTGATTTGGAGATTGACGACGATGCGATGCTCACGCATGGAAAGCACCAGCTACGGTACGGTGTGCAGTCTCTCGGTCAATTCGTTCATGAAGACACCCAAAATACGTTCAACGGGGCGTACATCTTCGGCGGCGGCAGCGGTCCGGAACTCGACGTTAACAATCAACCGACGGGCCAGACCATTTACCTATCCCCCCTTCAGCAGTACCAGCGTGCTCTAGCCGGCCTCCCTGGAGGGCGGCCTACTACCTACCAGATCACAAACGGAAGCCCGCTCGTGGCATTCACACAGTGGACTGTTGGCTTGTTTGCGCAGGACATCATACAGGTGGCGCCCCGCTTCACCCTGTCGGCAGGACTCCGCTACCAGTTGCAGACCTCACCCACGAATGTCGGAGACGTCCTTCCTCGTTTGGGGTTGGCGTGGTCTCCGGACAAGAAGCAGACTTGGACGGTCCATGCACGTGCAGGACTATTCGCCTCGCCTGTAGACATTTCTTTCGTCGCGGATGCGTATCGGCTCAATGGTGTTCGCCAGCAGAGCCTCATGGTGTACTCACCAGAGTACGGTTATCCTTTGATCCCGGTAACAGGCTCCATAGCGGTCGACTCCATCAACCGATTGGCTTCCAATGCCCATCAAGTTCCATCTCTCGCTTTGAGCGCCAGTGTGGAGCATGATTTCTCGCATCATTGGCACGTTCAGTTGTGGGCGCTGGATGCCTTGGTGTGGGGCGCGTACCGCATTAGGAACATCAATGCCCCAGAAGTTGCCTCTGAGGTTGGGACACCTCCTGACCCCATTTCAGCCGTGATGGCCGCTAGACCGTTCACGCCAAACCAAAACGTCTTCCAATACGAGAATTCAGGACACCTCAAAGGCCCTATTGTTGGAGGTTCCATTACACAGCAAAGCTATAAGCATTTCGGTTTCACAGGCAGCTACAAGTTTCAGAATGTCCGGGCCGACGTTGCAGATTCGATCAACAGCCCGCAATCGGCCTACACAAACGCCGGGGAAAGCTCACACATCGAGTGGAGTCATCGCAGCCAATTCGACTTCACAGGATTCGCTCTTCTGCCATTCAAGATCAATCTCTCGTCGGTTCTGGATGCGCGCAACGGCGGACGGTACAACTTCACAACAGGCACCGACAATAACGGCGATGGCATCTTCAATGATCGTCCGTCATTTGCCGTCGATGCAAGCCAGGCGAATACCTTTCAGACCAAGTATGGGCTGATGACGACTGACACGATCAACGGAAACGTGCAGAGAAACCTCGGCATGATGCCCGGAACGATCCATCTCGACTTGAATGCTGCACGAGTCTTCCCGTTGCCTTCGAAACAAAATCAAGCGCCCAAGACAATGACCTTCAATGTGCGAAGCGCAAATGTCTTAAATCACACCAACGTGCTCACGGTTGGAACGGTTGTCTCCTCCTCCAATCTTGGCAAGCCTGTTACCGCCGACACTGCACGAAGGATTGAGTTGGGACTTCGATTTTCGTTTTAGCTGGTCATCTGGATCAGGATGGAATGAACGACGGAAATGAACGATTTACTTCGAATCCTAAAGCAGACTGCGGAGTGGAGCGCCAGCTATCACTCCCCATCACATAAGTATTAACCTCTATAAAGGGTGCTTCAAAGGAGGCATCATGAATTTCAGAGAAGTGTCACCTGAGGAACGAATTGATCGACGTTCGTCTCGCATTAGCCTTGCCGTTGTGCTGCTCGCGACTGTCATCCTAAGCGTGATAACGGCAAATGAGTGTCACAGCAACTTTGTGGCCGTGAACAAAGATGTTCCATACGCGCCGTCGTTGCTCTTTGGCTTGGTGATGTGGGAGTGGTGGGGCGTCATAACGATTGGCTTATGGATCTTCTCTGTCAGTCGTCCGAAGGTCTTGGCATTCCGAGCGATGTACCTCGGACTCCACGCCCTCGCGGCTGTCATCTTGGGTGCCTGCCATCTCTTGCTCATCCAGGCCACGATTGGTATTGCCAGTTCCGTTTGGAATGCATGGGGAGTCCTCTACGCCGGAACAAACTACCTCTCGGTCCGCCGCTTTGGAATGGAACTCATCATTTATGGATTTCTATACGGAGTTTCGGGGTTTCTGTACACCCATATGCAACGAAGACGCGAGGCATTCACTCGTCTTGAAATCGAAAGGCAACTAACGCAGGCGCAGTTAAAAGCACTTCAAATGCAGATGGAGCCGCATTTCCTCTTCAATACGCTCAACTCCATCACTAGCCTCGTGACACAGGGTAGAAACACCGAGGCGAATCGAACCCTATCTCATCTCAATACAATCCTCAGAACAACGCTTCAAAGAAAAGCGCCTGAAAAGGTTCCGTTCACCGAAGAACTGAGGGTAGTAGAGAGTTATCTGGCTATCCAGCAGGTGCGGTTTTCGGACCGCCTCTCGATAAGAATCGATGCGACCGAAGACGCGAGACAGTGTCTCGTTCCTTCGTTCATTTTGCAGCCGCTAGTCGAAAATGCGGTGCAGCACGGGATAGCTCATTCGGAAGCTGGCGGAATGATTGAGACGACAGCCAAGCGGATTGGGGACGACCTCTGGTTGCAGGTACGAGACAACGGCCTAGGCGAAGACTCACCGCAGAGTACCGGACATGGCATCGGCCTTCGGAACACCCAGGAGCGCCTTGCATACTTCTACCCTGGTACGCACACGCTGACGGCGGGTCCCCTCTCTTCAGGAGGTTTTGAAGTCACGATTCAAATACCGTATGAGCAGGTGCTGGCATGACTCTCAAGACTGTGATCGTTGACGATGAGGTATTAGCAAGAGATCAGTTGCGCTCTCTGCTGGCCTCCCACAATGACGTAGAGATCGCAGCGGAGTGTCGAAACGGAGCCGAGGCCATAGCGTATCTGAAGGCGCATGCGGTCGATCTGCTTTTCCTGGATGTGCAGATGCCAAGAATCGACGGGTTTCAGGTCTTAGAGGAACTTGGCGCGGCCCGCTTGCCCTGCACCATCTTCACGACGGCATATCAAGAGTACGCGGTGCGTGCTTTTGAGATTCACGCGATTGACTACCTGACAAAGCCGATAGACGTAGACCGCCTCAATCAATCCATCACGCGAGTGCGGGAACGACTTGCTGGCAAAGCTGCGTTGACCACAAACGATCAACTCACAAATTTGTTGCTAAGCCTCCAGTCGAACGTTATGTCCACTCCGGGGTTTGCGGAACGCTTCTTGGTCAGGGACGCGGACAAGGAGATTTTGCTCTCCGTGGATCGGATCAATTGGATTGAGGCCGCCGAGTATTACTGTTGCCTCCATGTGGACGGAAGATCCTACATGCTCCGAGAATCCATTTCAGAGATGGAGAAGCGGCTTGATCCCCGTAAGTTCCTGCGGATTCACCGTTCAACTATCGTCCATTTAGAACGCATTCGCGAAATTCATCGTGAAAGCCAAACGGAGAGTTCTGTCGTTTTGCACGATGGACACACGCTACGTATTAGTCGAACGGGACGGCAACGACTGTTGGAGTACGGAAAGGTCTGACAATTTTGCCTTCATGCTGGAGAACATTCACCGCCTCTGCGTGCCGTCTGCCAGTCCAATCGGACTCTTCCTTGCAAACCTTCACTCTAGCTGGTCTCTACATGGGACATTGAGCCATTGGAGGATGCTCAATGTACCGAAGAAGCTTTATCAAGAATGTCCTTAGCGCATCTGCCCTCGCGGCACTACCGCACGGTTCAAGGTTGCTTGCCGAGACGCCTCCCAAGCGCTTGTTAATACTCGGCGGCACTTATTTCCTCGGCCCCGCTCTCGTTGAAGGTGCGATAGCCGGTGGACATACGGTGACGTTGTTCAACCGAGGCGTCACAAATCCTGATCTTTTCCCTCACATCGAAACGATCCACGGATTTCGTAGTCCCAATCCGGAGGATGAAAACTTGGATGCGCTGGGACGGCGGCATTGGGATGCCGTCATCGACGTCTGGCCGCATGATCCTGCGCTCGTGGAATTAGCCGCACGACGACTGAAAGATAGAACTGATCAC
>Ga0247783_1000220_pt1 | contig 16895 bp, 12 predicted proteins | sample UWRJL064202C5_FD_179911 | JGI IMG/M metagenome (GOLD analysis project Ga0247783, IMG submission 179911) | Plant litter microbial communities from Arlington Agricultural Research Station in Wisconsin, United States - UWRJ-L064-202C-5 | ecosystem: Environmental > Terrestrial > Plant litter >...
GATGGTTGCTCGGAGTTAGATTTCTATGGGGCTGTGCTAGCACTTATCTTTATAGCAAACTCTTTAAAGTCTTCCAGATGTTTTGACGCAACGGCAAATACTATATCCCAGTTAAGGTCATGGTAATTGTGTACCGCCAAATTACGGAAGCCAACTGATTTTTTGAGTCGATCTGCAAGGTTACTGTTAATTATCCGCATCTCTGCCAAACTCTGAAATGCTTCGCTCATGGTGTTTGGTGCAGGTTGGTTTGATGCAGCGAGTGTATGCGCAGCTATATCTACGCATAATTGCACTGCGCGGCTGAGGTTCAACACAATGACATCTTGCAGGTCAATGTTGATTTTTAGTTCGGCTGCATTGGTAGGGCATTTTTCTTGAATGCGATTGATGCAGCGGTAAAGGGAATCCAATTTTTTATTCACTATTATTTTGTCCATTGCGATCTTCTCTCTGCAAGCATGCGTTCTACATAGGGTAAAAAGTCTGCGCTATCAAATAGGTGGCGTTTAATCAGTTCGGCATGTTTGGCATCTTCCCCTAACAGTCTTTGGCCTTGCAGGATCTCCCCAAGTAAAGGCTCGCCCGCTGTTTTTAAATCGATAAGGTCAATAGCTCTACCGGTTGCAAGTGCAAGGTCTCCAACAAGTGCAATATGCTGTTCTGCGGTGAGGGGCTTATCGCCTTGAACGGCGATATCCAAGTCGCTTTCTGGTTTCGCGTTGCCTTTGGCTACTGAGCCAAAAACATAAGCTGTGTTTATTTCTGGATATTTTTCTAATGCAGCAAGAATATTTTGCTGTTCCATTACAAAATCCTCATCGACAAATCTACCGCCCGACAATGCTTAGTCAATCCACCAATAGAAATAAAATCCACTCCAGTTTCGGCAGTAGGAATTAACGTCTGTTCGTTAATATTTCCCGATGCTTCCAGCTTTGCTCGTCCTGCATTTATTGCTACTGCTTTGTTCATATCTTCAATACTGAAATTGTCCAGCATAATGATGTCCGCTTTGGCTTCCAGTGCTTGATCCAATTCAGCAAAGTTTTCCACTTCTACTTCAACCGATTTCCCTGGAGCGATAACGCGTGCGGTGGCAACTGCATTGGCGATTCCACCGCAGGCGGCGATGTGATTCTCTTTGATCAGGAATGCATCATATAAACCAATGCGATGATTATGGCAGCCGCCACAGCTAACGGCATATTTTTGGGCGGTACGCAGGCCGGGGATGGTTTTGCGGGTGTCCAGTAGTTTCACCTCTGTGTGCGCCACCAGCGATGCGTAATGGTGGCTGGTGGTGGCTGTGCCTGACAGAGTCTGTACAAAATTGAGTGCGGCGCGTTCGCCGGTGAGCAAGCTGCGTGCGTTGCCTTTCAGGGTGAAAAGGCGGCTATTGGCTGCCACCGCTTGCCCATCTTCAACCTCCCAGATGATCTGCACCTGGGGATCAAGCTGTCGAAAAACCTCCTCGACCCAAGCCTTGCCGCAAAAAGTACACTTTTCACGGGTGATAATGCTTGCCTCTGCAATCTGTTCGGCAGGAATTAACTGGGCAGTTATATCGCCCGTGCCTATGTCTTCGGCAAGTGCTAACGACACACTTTTGGCTATATCTTTTATTAAGGAGGGCAGGTTTTGGCTATATAAAATATTCATGTTGAGTGTCGAATAATTAAACAATGTGGGGTGAAAATAACGCTATTTTGGCGCAATAATCTTCATCTAATTCCAAAAGATACTTAAAAACCCCTAATATTAAGTATTGGTTATAACTTTTTGTGATATGTCTCTCGATCTTATCATTTGCCCTCTTAGTGTGTGTTTCCCTTGTTTATACTTCCATTACGCAAGTTTTTACTAATGGTAATCAACCATGACTGAACAGATGAAATCCGACTCCAAAAAGGTTGTTCACTTGAATGTAGAGCGCAATTCCGCCGCGAATTCCCCCGTTGTGCTCGCGCGTTTGCCAGCGGCTATGCATACCCTGCGCGACAAGGCGCGGCAGCAGTTGCAGCTATTTCTGCGCGAGTTGTTTGATAAGGTTGATGATGCCATGTTTGAGTTGGCGGACAAAGCCAATAACAACCACGACCAAAATATCTTTTTTGATTCTATGCGCGAAGTGCGTATCCGTCGCCGTGCGATGGAGGCTTCATTTTTCCGCAGTATCGATATTGGCTTTGCCCAATTGCTTGATCCGAGTGCGTATCGCGATGAAACTCAATCTGCGGAAACGTCTGCTTCTTTGGATGATTTGTCTCTGGTTAAAAATGATGAGCTTGAAGAAATGGTTGCCGTTGATCGCATGGTCAATAAGGCCAACGAGCAGTTCGCCGAACCTATCCAGCACTTAACCTTACGCATTGACCATTTGGTGCCCGCCAAGGTTTATCAAAAAAATAACCCTTTGGGTGTGGATGTCATCTGCAACGCATTTACTGATGCAACCACCGCGCTGAATATCGATGTAAAAGCCAAGCTGGTATTGTTCAAGTTGTTCGACAACATTGTGATGACCAAGCTGGGCAAGTTTTTTGATGTACTGAACCGAATCCTGATTGATGCCCATATTCTGCCATCATTAAAACAAGACGTGCGCACTAAAAAGCTATCGGCGCCTTCAGCTGTTGATGGGTATGGCCAAGGTATTAGTGCCCAGTACGGATTGGGTGCGCAAAAAGTGGGTGCCGGGACTGGCGGTCTGGTGCAAAGTTACGATGACCAAACGAATCAGGTTTTACATCAGTTGCGTGATTTGTTAGGCGCAAATCGCGGTGCTGCACGGGTGCAATTGCCTGGTGATGAAATTACTACGCAGGATTTGATCAAAATTTTGTCGTTGGCACAGCAACAAAATACTATCAGTGCTCATGCCACCAGTGGCGCGTCCGTTAATTTGCGCAACTTATTAAGTGAGTTGTTGCGCAATGAAACCCAAACTGCCGCTGTGATTAATCAGGTTGATGATGATGTAATCAATCTGGTGAGCATGATGTTTGAATTTATTCTGGATGATCGCAATCTTGCTGCACCCATGAAAGCCTTGATTGGCCGCCTGCAAATTCCGATGGTTAAAGTAGCGATTGCCGATAAAACTTTTTTCAGCAAAGGTGGACACCCTGCGCGCCGGTTGTTAAATGAAATGGCGATGGCCTGTTTGGGCTGGCAGGAATCCAGCGAAGAAAATCAGCGTAAAGACAGTCTCTTTAACAAAATGGAGGAAACTGTACGTTCAATCTTGACTGACTTTGATACGGATATGAGCATCTTTGAAAGATTGCTGGTAGATTTCCGTTCATTCCTCGATAAAGAAAAACGTCGTGCGCAAATTCTTGAACAGCGCACCATTGATGCCGAAGATGGTAAGGCAAAATCCGAACGCGCCCGCGCGCAAGTTGATACTGAATTAAATCGCATTTGTGCGGGTAAGGAACTGCCATTAGCGGCGACTAAATTACTGCGCGAGGCTTGGGCGAATGTGATGTTTATTACCTCGCTCAAACAAGGGGTGCAAAGCGATGAATGGCGCCTTTGTTCGGCCACGGCCCAGCAATTAGTGTGGAGCGTTACCGCCGCAATGGACAAGGATAACCGCCAGCGGTTATTAAAATTAGTGCCTGAACTATTACAAAAATTGCGCACTGGTTTGGAAGGTATTTCGTTTAGTCCTTTTGAAACGACTAATTTATTCAAGCAATTGGAAATTGTGCATCTGGGGCGTTTGCGTGGTGATGTGAAACCCCAGCTAGACACCCCGGCGGTGTCAGCAGCTAAGTTGGCAGCTAAGGCCAGTGAAATGGCAGCCAAAAATGCCAGCATGAAAGCGGCAATGGCAGAAGCCCAGGTCCGCGCTCAGCAAGCGGCTAATGCAGAGGCGAAAGCTAAGGCTCAGGCGCCGGTTATAGAGGTTGTTGCAAAGCAGCCGGCTGCGATTGTAGTCGATGAACCACTAGCGCAAGTCACTAAGAGCGAAGTACTTTCAACGAGTGTTCACCCGGCAGAGAATGAAGTGGTGGGCGTTGCAGTTGAAGCTATTGCTGAAGCTCCGGTATTGACGCAGCTTGATGCGGTTGCAGATGTTGGTGATATAGCAGCGGACGAAGCGATAAGCGAAAGTATCCAGGCCGATCAGCAACACTTGGCACTGGTGAATAATATTACCCAGGGCACCTGGTTTGAAATGCAGGCTGAAGCGGGCGAAAAATATCGCTGCCGGTTGGCTGCTATTATCCGTTCGGTTGGTAAATATATTTTTGTAAATCGTTCAGGTATGAAAGTCGCTGAAGAAAGCCGTGAAAGTCTGGCGATTGCATTGCAGACCAAGCGCTTGACGATCCTGGATGATGGCATGTTGTTTGACCGCGCACTGGAAGCTGTGATTGGTACCTTGCGCGAGCAGCGCATGATGAATTAGTTGTCTCCTGAGAGGTTTAACCCGGCCTTGTGCCGGATTTTTTTATTGGACAAATTAACGGGTGAAAATATTAAACGCGCTTGATACTGCGCAAATAGTTGCCGCTAATTTTGCCCAAGAGTTGCTGTTTGCGGCGCCCAAATATCGCGGAACATTGGGACTAGCAGACGATTGCCGTATTCGCTGAGATGGTCGTCATCATAGTACAGAGGGCGATAATTAATTGATCCTATGCAGGTGGCGTCATTACATAAATAGCTAACCGGATCCAATTCATGCGCTTTACAGGTATTTATTGCCTCGTGCAAAAATGATCTTATCCCGCCTTCGCTTTTGTAGTATTCCTTAAGGCCAATCGCCACATCAATTTTTTCTGCCTTATACATCATTGACCTGACAATTGTTTGCGGAACATTGGCATTCATGCTTGGTATTGCCTGGACAACATAAACAGGGTGGTTGCTGGCAAGGTTGCATAGCTGTGCCTGATATTCCTGTTTGAATTTTTCTGCAAAAGCAGGTGAGGTATTTGGTAGCTTGTCTAAATAAACCGGCCTTTTTGCTGTACTATTGTGCGGTGTAAGCAAGTTTTGGGTGATGTGGTTAATGAGGATTATCGGTGTGCCAATCATATTGGATGCCAGATAATCAATAATTTTTTTATTGTATTCACCGCAATTAAAAAAGTAGGGCGTTGATAAATTCATCATGGCGGCACAGCCATCCGCACCGAGAAAAAGTATTCCCCCCAGCTCCGGTGGTGTTGCCGCCACCACCGCATTTACGGTGGCATTTGAATGGCTGTCGCCGATAACTATGGCGGCAATCTTATCTTTGTTCTGGCCCAGCACACACATAGGAGAGGTCGGGTTTTGGCTTGGGCCCACAACACACTCAACGCGGGGATTGCGATTACTTTGTTCGCTGTCGGCGATGGCGACAAGGCTATCTACGCGGGATGGAACTCCTTGAAAATGAAAAATGACCAAACCTGTCAGTGAGAGGAAGCCAATAACACTGGCGTAACCCACCAGTGGAAATAGTTGCGGGAGTTTTTTGGGGAAAGCATTTCGCCAGGGGCGTTCAACCAAATAATAAGAGAGGCTTGCGAGGATTAATGAGAGGATTATTCCACCACCAATACCCCATGTATTTTCCTTTAGTTCAAACAGATTTAATGCAACCACTACCGGCCAATGCCACAAGTAGAGTGAGTAAGATACGGTTCCTATGTATTGTGAAAAAGCATTGTTGGTGATCCATGATTTTTCATTGGCGGCGATAATAATTAATGCGGCTCCGAGCACAGGGAGCGCCGCCAAGCTGCCGGGCCATGTATAAGTGGAGTTAAGCAGGATGATGGATCCCGCTAGCAGTGCTACGCCAACTGCTTCCATCGTCAATTTTGATTTTTGCGCTGCTTGTAGACCGAACGCATAGATGAGTCCACCGGCCATCATTTCCCAGGCTCTGGTCGGCAGCAAATAAAATGCGGCATCGTGCAAGCGTTCAGGGAAAAAGATGGAAAGGAGATAGGAACAGCTGGCGAGAAACAGCAGCGTCCAGCGAGTTGTGTTGGCCGACAACAATTTGCGCAGCAGTATAATCAGCAGTGGATACAAAATATAAAATTGCCACTCAACGGAGAGTGACCAGGTGTGCAATAACCATTTCTCATCAGCAGCACTATCAAAGTAACCACTATCTTTTGCAAAAATGATATTGGATAAAAAGCTGGATGCACCAAACATATGTTTTCCGAAGGTGCGCATTTCGTAGGGAGGAAGGAAAAACCAGGCGGCAATGAGTAGCAGGACGCAGAGCACGGCAAGTGCGGGGATGATACGGCTTGCCCGGGCGAGATAAAAATCAATGAGATTGAAGCGATTCTTTTCGATGTTTGAAAGGATAATACGGGTCATCAGATAGCCGGAAATGACAAAAAATACATCAACCCCGCCAAACCCACCATTAAATCCGCTCACGCCAAAGTGATAAAACACCACCGCAATGACTGCAATCGCGCGTAACCCGTTAATATCGTGCCGAAATGTCACAATAACCTCCTTGCAAATCAGTAAATGTTATAAATTATTAAATAGGCTTTTTGCTGCTTGAGCTGTTGCCTGGTAGAAGCACGACGCGTGAATACACATTTTCCGTGCAATCAGCGTGCCTTATATAGTTGCTTTTTTTTGGCCAGCGATAAACGGTAAATAAATACAATTATGTCGGTGGTAAAAAGAGGGCGGCCAGCATGCGTGAGACAATATTTTTACAGCAAGCTCTGCAGGCTAATTTGCAGTTATTGATAATGCGGATAATGGGGCGTCCTTGCCGATATAGATCAACGGTTCAGGGGGGTTACATTTCCTCCATCAACATGAGTGTTTGCCCTGCCTGTATCCGTGCACCATTAGGCTTGAGGATATGGCTGATTGTGCCCCCGCAGGGTGCATAAATATTGATCTCCATTTTCATAGATTCCAAAATCAGCAACACATCACCTTCCTTCACAGCTTGGCCAATTTCCACTTGGGTTTGCCAAACACTGCCAGACACCGAGCTATCGATTTTAATGGCATCTTCGGGTAGCGCAGCTGCTTCATCTTCCTCGACTGATTCATCTTGTTGATAGTTAAATTGTCCGGTTGCATGCCAGTGCGCCAATTCTTCTGCAAATGCCTGTTCCCGTTGCGCGGTAAAGCTGGCGATGGAGTCCTGATTTTGTGCAATAAATGACTGGTATTCACTCAAGCTGAAATGGCTTTCTTCAATTTTGAGTGGATAGCGTCCCTGCGGGAAATCGCGACGAATTTGTTGCAACTCTTCGGCGCTGACTTCATAAAAACGGATTTGGTCAAAGAAATTTAATAACCAGGGTTGTTTGAATTCTTGGGTCTGGCGATAGCGATTCCACATTTGTAAGGTGCGCCCGACAAACTGGTAGCCGCCGGGGCCTTCCATGCCGTAAACACACAGATAGGAGCCGCCAATGCCAACCGAGTTTTCAGCGGTCCAGGTGCGCGCGGGGTTGTATTTGGTGGTTACCAAACGGTGGCGCGGATCAATCGGCGTGGCGACCGGCGCGCCCAAATAAACGTCGCCCAGTCCCATCACCAAATAAGAAGCGCTGAAGAGAATATTTTTTACATCGGCGATGGAATCCAAACCATTAATGCGGCGAATGAATTCCAAATTGCTCGGGCACCAGGGCGCATTAGCGCGCACGGATTGCATGTATTTCTGGATCGCCAATTGGCAAGCTTCGTCATCCCAGCTCAGCGGAATATGCACTATGCGCGAGGGCACGCTGAGTGCAGATAGCTGTTGCACCAACTCCCTTTCGCCGTGTTCAAGATGGGCGAGTAAAGTCGCAAGTGACAATTGCTGGCTGTCATAGTGAATTTGCAGCGAGCGAATCCCGGGAGTGAGTTCGCGCATGCCAGTGAGGTTATTCTGCTCCAGCCATTGCATAAGCGCGTGGGCGCGAAAGCGCAATTTAATGTCCAGTTCCAGTGCGCCGTATTCGACCAGTAAAAAATGATCGCCTGCCGCGCGGTACACAATATTTTCACCAAACTCTGCAGCATCCAATATTTTTACAATCGGCGAGGTTAGCTCACTGGTATTCCAATTATGGTTAATTAGTTCCAGTGAGCGCAGTGATTGGTTTTGGATTTTTTCAATGGCGACAGCATCGTCAATACTCACTGGCAGGAAACGGATTTTATCGCCCGCGCGCACTTGGCCCAGTTTCCATAAATCGGCGCTGATGACAGTGGCAGGGCAAACAAAACCGCCGAGTGATGGGCCGTCTGGGCCGAGAATGACGGGCATATCGCCGGTAAAATCCACGGTGCCAAAGGCGTAGGCATTGTCGTGAATATTGGAGGGGTGCATGCCCGCTTCACCACCAGAGGTGCGCGCCCATTCGGGCTTGGGGCCAATCAAGCGCACACCGGTACGGCTGGAGTTGTAATGCACTTCCCAGTCGGTGTTAAAAAAAGTGTTGATGTCGTTGGCGGTGAAAAAATCCGGTGCGCCATGTGGGCCGTAGATGACCCGAAATTGCCACTGATTGCCAATCTGCGGTTTTAATGCTGTGCTGATTTCAGTGGGAGGGATATTTGCATTGCAGGTGTTTGCATCCAGTGCGAGCACATCACCGGCACGCAATGCGCGGCCGTTATGGCCACCGAATTGGCCAAGGGTAAAGGTTGACTTTGAATTTAAATAATCCGGGCACTGGATGCCGCCCGCGACCGACAAATAAGTCCGCGCTCCCTGGTCGATAATGCGCCCTAATTGTAATTGTTGCCCGGCGGCGATTGAAATAATTACATAAAGTGGAATGGGCTCGCCGTCGAGTTTTGCATCTATCTCCGCACCGGTTAAGACGATTTTGGTAGCGCGGCTGAATTTTAAGGTCGGGCCTTGCAGGGTAATTTCTAACCCTGCCGCTGCTTCACTGTTATCGAGCAGGCGATTGCCCAAGCGGAATGAATAGCTGTCGAAGGGGCCTGAGGTAGGCACGCCCACGTGCCAATAACCTGAGCGGCCGGGGAAATCCTGAATCGTGGTTTGGGTGCCGCCCTGGATCACATCGATACGTGCCGGTTGGTACACAAAGCTATTTAAATAGCGCGTGGTCATGCGGCCCTGCAAGAGTGTTGGATCTTGCAAGAGCGTGCGCAAATAACCGATATTAGTTTCAATGCCGTAGAGGCGAGTGTTGGCCAATGCGGTTGATAATGTTGCTAGCGCTTGTTCGCGATCACCGCCGCGCACAATAATTTTGGCGAGCATAGGATCAAAAAATGCAGGGACTTCAATACCGCTTTCAATCCAGTGATCGATGCGCAAGTTGTCATGCAAGGGCGGAAATTCAACTTTGCTGAGCAAGCCTGCGCAAGGCTGGAAATTCAGCGCGGGATCCTCCGCGTAAACACGCACTTGGATGGCGTGGCCTTTAGGTGTGAGCTGATCGCGCAATGCTTTGATATCGCCGAGATCGCCCGCCGCCTGGCGCAGCATCCACTCCACTAAATCCACACCGTACACTTCTTCGGTTACGCCGTGCTCTACTTGCAGGCGGGTGTTTACTTCGAGGAAATAAAATTTTTCGTCGATGGAATCGTAAATAAATTCTACGGTGCCCGCATTGCGATAGCTGACGGAGGATAACAACTGCTCAGCGGTACGCTGCATGGCGTGGCGTTGCGAATCCGGCAAATTTGGGGCAGGGCATTCTTCAACCACTTTCTGGTTGCGTCTTTGGCTGGAACAGTCGCGTTCACCTATGGCAACCGCTGTGCCTTTGCCATCGCCAAATACTTGCACTTCAATATGGCGTGCGGCGGCGATAAATTTTTCCAAAAATACGCCGTCATCGGCAAAATTGTTTTTGCCCAAGCGTTTTACCGAATCAAATGCGCCCACCAGCTCCGCTTCGCTATTGCACAACTGCATGCCAATCCCGCCGCCGCCTGCGGTGCTTTTGAGCATCACCGGGTAACCGATTTCGCTAGCGGCCAGTTTGGCATCATCAAGGCTTTTTAATAAATCGGTACCGGGGCAGAGGGGTACATTGGCGGCTTGCGCCAGTTCGCGCGCTTTGTGTTTTAAACCAAAGGTAACCATTTGTTCCGCAGTGGGGCCGATAAAAACCAAACCGGCCGCTTCGCATTCGGCCACGAAGCTGGAGTTCTCGCTGAGAAAACCGTAACCGGGATGAATCGCCTGGGCACCGGTTTGCTGCGCAATGGCGATAATTTTTTTGCGTTCGAGATAGGTTTGTGCCGCTGCGCCTTCGCCCAACGAGAATGCTTCGTCGGCAATACGCACATGCAGTGAATCTGCATCGGAATCGGCATAGACAGCGACGGACTTGATATTGAGTTTTTTTAAGGTGCGAATAATGCGGGTAGCGATAGCACCGCGGTTGGCGATTAATACTTTGGTAAACATACTCTGCTCCGGCAGGTCGTCCTGCTGGGATTTATTACGACAGTGGTCGTCCACTGAAGAGTTGCAAGAATTTTTTGTTGTAGGTTGGAAGAGCGTAGCGACTTCCGACAGTTAGTGAATTTTTTTCAATTGCTATTTTCCGGAACGCGCTGCGCTTTTCTAGCTTACGAGTATTGTTTTGATTGATTGGATTAGACAGCACAGCATTAATTCCAAACAATGACTTCAATTGGCGTCGGATTGTAACCATTGCACGGATTATTTAATTGCGGGCAATTGGAGATCAACATCACTATATCCATTTTGGCTTTCAGCTCGACATATTTTCCCGGTGCGGAAATGCCGTCTTCAAAGGTGAGGCCGCCATCGGCAGTCACTGGCACATTCATAAAAAAATTAATGTTGTGGGTGATGTCGCGCTTGCCAATACCAAATTCCGGGTGTTCGGCAACGGCGAGCATCCAGCTGTCGCGGCAGGCGTGCATGCAGCGTTTTTCCAAACTGTAACGCACGGTATTGCTCTCGGTTGCGCAGGCGCCGCCGAGAGTGTCGTGGCGGCCGCAGGTGTCGGCCACAATTTCCAATAATTCGCGGTTGGCGTTGGACATTAATTTAGTACCCGCTGATAAATACAAATTGCCCTGGTTGCGGATGGTGTCCATGGCGCTATAGCGCTCGCTGGGATCTTTGGCGTTATAAAATAAAACGTCGGCTGCTTGGTTGCCTTTTAGATCGACAATGCGAAAGGTTTGGCCTTGTTTTATTTCGCCCAGAAAATAATCGCCTGCGGGCACATAATGTGTGGAGAATGCTGTTTCTGGATGCAGGTTGCTTTGGATGTGTGACATGTCGTTGCCTCAACTGGATCATCATTTGCGAATCTGAGGGACAATCTCTTATTCGCGACTCGCCGTAAATACATCCCTGTAGGCTCGACTTCGGCATCCATGCCTCAGACGGTCGCGCATAAGAGATTCTCCCTCAGCTTCACCGAATTACTATTTTGCAGATAGATAATAAAGCGCGTTGTTTTGAAATCCGCGTTGGTTTTCTTCGCGGAAATTTTTGCAATAATCATCGTCGGTGACTGGATCAGCTTCACCCAATTCAATTTTTACTGACGTAAACGGATAGTTTTCAGATTTATTTAACGGATGTGGACAGGCATGCATCACTACCAGCGTATCCATTTCAAAACGTAGGGTGACGCTATTGCCTGCGCTGCGGTTTTTAGTGTTGAGGTTGATATTGCCATGATCATCCGCAATCACTTTGCTAAACCAATTGATGTTGGATGCCATATCGGCGCGGCCCAAACCGTATTTCGCGAGTTCAACCAAAAAGGCATCGTAACCATTTTGCAGCCATTGATTGCGATGGCTTTGGTAGTCGCGCTTGCCCCATTGTTGTTCGATGGTTTCAGCGGTGCTATTACCGCAGATGGTATCGTGCCAATTGCCTGCGCCGTTTGCGGAATAATCTTCAACAATCGAAGCAAAAATTCTTCCCATATCGGAATACAAACAATTGCCGCGTTGCAATTTAAAGGTGTGCTGGCATTTGAGTGTGTCGGGGGCGTTGTAGCGCTCCAATAAATTGCGCGGGTTGTAAAACAGCATGCCGACGTTAGCACCGCCTTCAATGTCAGTAATTTTCAGTAAACTGCCGCGGCGCAATTCCAATGACCAATGGCCATTGCCGGGTAGGGTAGTGGTGTAGAGCATGTTACTCATTGGTTAAAGATCCTGTCACTTAATGGTTAAAGTTCCTGTCAGTTATTCGTCAAAGTTCCTGTGATTCTTGTGCAATCATTTGTAGTTCGTGAGGGACTTCACTTTTGCTGCGGTTGACGGGCAAGTCATAAGTAATACTTGCGCCGTAAGCATTGGGTGCCTGGGGATCGCGGCGCAATTTATCGAAAACCCATAGGCGGGTGCCCAAATAAAATCCTTCACTTAAATCGTGGGTCACCATAAACACAGTGAGCTGATGTTCGCTCCAGAGTTTCAAAATTAATTGGTGCATGTCGGCGCGTATACCTGGGTCGAGCGCACCGAAGGGTTCGTCGAGTAATAAAATACGCGGTTTGCGAATGAGTGCTTGGGCGATGGCCAAACGCTGTTTCATGCCGCCCGATAATTCATGCGGGTAGCGATTGATTGCATGAGTTAAGCCAACGGATTCGAGCAGGGCTTTGGCTTCATCAATCACCGCGCGTTTTTTGCTGCCGAATAATTTTCCCAGGATTGGTGAGTGTTCAAATTCGCGCGCAATAATCACATTTTCAAATACGCTTAAATGAGGGAACACTGAATACTGCTGGAATACTATGCCGCGCGATTGATCGGGCTCGCTGCGGATAGGTTTGCCATCCAACAATAACTCACCGGAGCTGGGTGATTCCATGCCCAGCAACATTTTTAAAAAAGTGCTTTTACCGCAGCCGGAGGTGCCCACCATGGTAATAAATTCACCGGCTTTTACGCTCAGGTTCATACGTTCCAGCACAACATTGTCGCCGTATTTTTTCCACAGGTTTTTTGCCTGGATCATGGGCATAGCTTTAGCTCTTTTTTCGTCAAGAATAGCTTTATCAAAAGGGATAACGGTCATAGTGTGTTCCCGGATTAATGTGCGGCTGCCATTTTTATTTTTTTGCTTGTCATTTGCTTGCCATCTATTTGTTCGTCATTTGCTTGCCATCTGGTAGTGCCAGGGGAAGCATTTGGTGCTGACTTTTACCAGCAGCCAATCCACTAAAAATGCGAGCAGGGTGATCCAGGCAACGTAGGGCAGGATTACGTCCATGGACATATAGCGACGTACTAAAAATATGCGGTAGCCCAAACCATCAGTTGAAGCGATGGCTTCTGCCGCAATTAAAAATAACCAGCCGGCACCAAGTGACAAACGCACAGCGTTAATCAGGCGTGGCAGCAGCTGTGGAATTAATACGCGCACCAGTATTTGCCAGGTGGAGGCGCCGAGGGTTTGCGCTTTGACTAATTGTTCGAGCGGAATTTCTTGCGTGCAACGCTGGATATCGCGTGCGATAAACGGTGCAACGCCGATGACAATCAAAGCGACTTTGGATAATTCGCCCAAACCAAATACGATAAATAACACCGGTAAAAGCGCCATGGGTGGCACTAGCGAAATAATGGTGAGCAACGGCGCTATAGGTGAATAGATGGTGGGGATAGCACCGGTTAATAAGCCTATGGTGAAACCCAGGATCGCCGCGATAAAAATACCCAAGCTCAACCGATACAAACTGCTAAGCGTATCCTGCCAAAACAAATATTCGCCGCTGCGCTTGCTTGCCTCAAACGCGAGCCCCTGAATCGCATCGCCCATTTGCGCAAAGCTGGGCAGGAGTTTGTCGGTGGCATTTTCCGCGAGGCGTGCATCGGATGCGATTAAATAAACAAACAGCAACAATGCAAACGGCAGAATCCCCAATAACAGTCTGGTTGGTTTTGATGGAGTGAGATTAATAAGTCTTTTCATGAATTTTTATCGCTGGCTAGTGTGCGAATTTTTTACCCTGCCCTCTCCCTCCCGGCTAGGCGCCCCGCTTAAAAAAGGGCGGGGAGTTAAAGCTCCTCCCCCTTTTTTAAGCGGGGCGCCTAGCCGGGCAGGTCGGATTGGGGTTTTGGGCGTTACAGTTTTTTATCGGCCGCCAATTGCATGTAGGTGGTATCAAAACGCAGCTTCACGTTTTTCTTATTGCCATACACGCCTTTGGGACCTTCTACGCCGATGTAATTGGCATCGGGTGCGCCTTCACCTAACAAGCCGTGATCAAAGGAAAACTCGGCCACTTTTTGCATGGTTTTTAACAGCGCATCGCTGCCGACCAAATCCAGTGCGGACTGCGGGGTGTAAAACATTTTGGTGCTGGCGAGTTGCGCTTCAAAACCGGCGAGGTTCGTGCCCGATGCAACTGCCATCGCCGTTTTGGCAGTGGTAGCCGCTTTGTCGGAGGCGCTCATCACGCCCATGATTTCGTACCAGGCACCGGCGAGAGCTTTGCCCAAGGCCGGATTCTTTTTCAGGGTTTCGGTGTTCACTACCATCAAATCGATAATTTCACCGGGGATTTGCGATGAGTCAAATACTTTGGTGCTGTTGGGTTGGGCGAGGACTTCGCTCAGCAGCGGGTTCCAGGTGGTGACGGCAGTGACATCTTTAGTGCCGTAGACGGCCACCATGTCCGCATCAGAGGTGTTGACCACTTTTACGTCTGACTCTTTTAAGCCAACCGTTTCCAAACCGCGTGCAAGTAAGTAGTGGGATACACTGAGTTCAACCAGATTGACTTGCTGGCCTTTGATATCTTTCAGGGTTTTTGCGCCCTTGAGCACCACGCCATCATTACCGTTGGAGAAGTCGCCAACAATCAGCGCGGTTGAGTCAACGCCACCGGCCGCGGGGATGGTAAGTGCATCCATATTGGTCATTACACAGCCATCAAATTGGCCAGCGGTGTATTGGTTGATGGATTCGATGTAGTCGTTGATTTGGACAACTTCGATTTCGATGCCGTATTTTTTGGCCCATTTATCGACAATTTTTTGCTCGGCGCCGTAGCCCCAAGGCATCCAGCCGACATAAATGGACCAGCAAACCTTAAAGGGTTCAGCGGCACTGACGGTGACTGCAGCGAGGGAGAGTGTAAGGGCCAGTAATACTTGTGTAAGGCGGGAATGACGCAACATGAACAACCTCCAGCGGTTTTGGTGACATCGGCGCATATGGGAGCACTCTGGCGGTTAGGCCATTCATCTCCCGGGCTTTTATCCCGCCGTGTAACCTCAAGGTTGGCGTGGGCGGTTAGCCTGTTGCCTGCCTTGGGAGGTCGGAAGCTCTCGGACCAGACATCGCTTGATATTGATCAAGTGACCGGAACCCTAGCCTCCTATTTCACAAATTGTGTTTCAGTGTACTGAATAGCTAAAACCACCCAGAGTGCGAATCAGTTATTACCCTTTGCATATCGCAATAGTGATGCCAATTATTTAATTAACTGATTTTGATGGGGATTTACCGGTTTTACCTCGACCAAAGGGTATTTCTTGTGCTTCATGATAAGGCGGCGCAGCGTGCACGTGGTGTTATTTTGGTGCACCAAGGGTGGAGCATCTTGCATCGGGTAGGACATTGCGCGCTGATTGACTATCTTTGGCATGTACTTAGCTTTCGGCGGGTAAGAGAGGAGGAAATTTGCGACGATCGTCCTATATCGTGCTATTTTTAATCTAAGCGTGATCTGGTGCTCATATTGTATGGAGGAAATCTCACAAAATGCTAAGATTGTCGCTAAAGACAACATAAATAAAAGATAGCTTCATCTAGCCTTCAAGTTCACAGGCTTTGATTCCAGCCAGAGTGAACGCATGCCAGCTTGGTAATTGAGCGTATGCCAGCTTGGTAATTAAAGAGGCGCTAGGGGTCACGAACATCACGGACAACCACGGATTAACTATGCATAACTCCGGCTTACCTGGCTCTGATACTAACAAGTCCTCTCCGTATTCTGCGGTAGCCATGTCAGAGCAATTGGTCATTCAATATTTAAAACATTGCCGCGACCTTACGCGCGGCTTTGCTTCCCGTGTTTTCCCCAATTTTTGGCGGCAGTGGTGCAAGCAGGTTCTGGATGCTGCCCAGCAGGCCAAATCCAATAAAGAGCAGGTTGCACTCTACGAAACCCAAAACTTGCTGGCAGCGGTGCAACAGGCGGCCGAGCAGGAGTTCAGTCAGCATCTTGCCAACGGCTTTGTGAAATTTAAGAACAAATCCCTCAATACCCTCACCGGCGAAGAGCGCTTTAGTGGCGATATCCTGTCGCTGGTTGAGCATTCCGATCTCGAAGAAACCATTGCTATCACCTCCATTACCCATCGCGCCGACAATTTTTTTGCCGAGCACTTGTGGGCGTTGCAGCAGCGTTTGGCGCTGCTGAATGATGGCGAAAAGATTGATGAGCGCGCCAACCCGGCCAGCCCGGTGCAATTTTGCGAATCGCTGCGCAAACTGCTCAGCAGTCTGGATATTGATGTCAAAACCAAAATCATCGGCTACAAGCTGTTCGATCAGGATGTGGTAGGTATGCTCGCTGAGCTTTACGCTGAGCTGAATGACTATCTAATCCGCCAGAATCTATTGCCCAATCTCCGTTTTGTTGCCGCCAACGACAAGCCTGCCGCTCACAGGGCGCAAACGGCGATGCAGGATGAGGCCTTCGAGCGCAATGACCCGCGCGCCGACGAGCAGCAACAGGCAGAAGATGAGCAGGTACACCAGCGGCGCGCGAGCGATAAATTGCTGAGTGGTGCGCTCAACCCCAGTGATATCCAGTACCAAAATAGTCTATTGAATGCGATCCGCCTGCTGCAGACACACGTAACCCTGGCGTTACCGGCGGCGGTTCAGGCTGCCAGCTTTAGCCCCCAGCCGGTGGCTGCGGGTCAGGCGGCGAATAGCCCATTAATCCATA
>Ga0247783_1000221_pt1 | contig 16800 bp, 12 predicted proteins | sample UWRJL064202C5_FD_179911 | JGI IMG/M metagenome (GOLD analysis project Ga0247783, IMG submission 179911) | Plant litter microbial communities from Arlington Agricultural Research Station in Wisconsin, United States - UWRJ-L064-202C-5 | ecosystem: Environmental > Terrestrial > Plant litter >...
TTGGCCTACCTGCAAGTGCCCGCGCCTCGAGCTGCGCTGGGCGATGATTTTCGAGCGGATTCGCTGACCGCGAACGCTTCGCGACCCAGCGAGTCAGCGTGAATTGCACACGCGAAGCGTGGGCCAACTAGGGTGGTGTTGACTTCGCCTACGGCTCAGATCGACGTGGCGTCGAAGGGGAACATCATGATCGCGTCAGCCGGAACGCGAACCGGAGGCGCCCCGCACGTAAAATGCCAGACATAGAGGGCCTTTTGTTGCGCTGAATAGGCAAGCCCCGATGCGTCGTTGTAAGGCAACGGCGGACTCACCTCGTGCCAAGTCTCACCGTTGTCCGAAGAGACCACGACTGCGTTGCCACCCAGGGCTGCGATCTTGCCTTCGGCTAGCTCGATGGGCGAGGTGTTCCTCACGATGCCTTTGCCGATATCGGTCCAAGTTTCACCGTTGTCGGTACTGCGCGTCATTCCGCCCGTGGCGCTTGCCCAGTAGATGGACTTGTCCGAGGCAACCAGCGGCGGCGAAGCTCCGCCCGAGGTCGTCATCGACAGCCAGGTGCGACCGCTATTGGTGCTTCGATACACGCCGGTGACGCCGCCTCCGTAGCCACCGCATCCGACCAGATAGGTCCGCGAATCGATGATCAGTGGGGTCGTGCAATTGGTGTTTTCGGGAAGGCCATCGGCGATCGATTCCCAGTTCGAGCCGCCATCCGTCGAGCGACTGAGTGTCTGCGACATTTCATGCCCGCCAGCGAGCAACGTGCTTCTCTCCGGATCGCTGAAGTCCACACTCACCAAATCCGAGTGCGCCAGGGTTCCGAGGGCCTTGAAAGTATCACCGTTGTCCTGAGTCTCGTAGATTCCGAGACTGTTATAGAGCCCGGACTCCCAGTACCGCTGCGAATCCTCCGGATCGTAGACGATCGAGGAAGGTCGATTGACGATGGTGTCCGAGTCGGGCCCGGTACCCAAAGCTTCCCAGCTTTCGCCCCCATCCTGACTGGACCACAAGCCGTTGAGGGAAATGCCAGCGATCAACCGATCCTCATCGGGCTTTGCGGACAGAAAGGCCATGTTCCCGCATTCCGAAGACAAGTCGGCCAGGTTGGACGTGACGCTCACCCAATTGCCGGATACCGCGCCGCCGGCCGGGCTCGTGCCACCGCCACCACCGCCAGTACCGCCGGCCCCGCTATTGGACCCGCCGCTATCCGTGGGAGGACACGACGTGTAGAACGTGCAAGCGCCGCTCAACGATGCCAGCAGTGCCGCCATCGACAGACAGAACCCATTGTGCATCAGTCTCGCTCGCTAGCACGTCGCCTGGCTAGGGTCCACGCCCTCTGGGACACAAAACGTGCGGACAATACCGGCGAGCAAGCTGCGGGCGGTATTCGCTGGCTTTCGGCCGGTGTATCCAATATCCGATCAGAATGGTGTCACCCGCATCGAACTCGAGGGGCCCCGGGGCCCGAGTCTGCTTCGTTGCCGAGTCGCAAGTCGGCATCGGCAGCGTCGCACAGACACTCAAGCCTCTGGCCCTGAAGGCTCAGAATCCGAGCGTCGAGTGGGTGGACGTGACCTACTCCCAAAGCGGCGATTGGCTCGACCGCTTGCGGTTGCCCGGACGAGTCGGCGGCACCGCGCGCGGCGTTCTCCAAACGCGCGCGGGCCTGGCCCAGGGGCCCTTCGATGCCCTGCTGTTTCTGACGCAGAATCCGGCCGTCTTCCAGCCACTCGCGCTACGCCGCACGCCGACGCTGTTGTGGACCGACGTGACACCGATCCAGCTCGACCAGTTGGCGGAGCATTACAACCACCCGCGCGGGCAAAATGCCGTCGCCGAGTATCTGAAGTACCAAGCCGTTCGATATGCCTTCCGCACGGCGCGCTGGAGCGTCGGCTGGTCAGAATGGGTTCGACGCTCGTTGATTCGCGACTACGGAGTGCGGGAGGAGCGCACTGCCGTCGTCCCACCAGGACTCGACCTCAACCGATGGCAGGCCCCTGATCGCGGGCCGCGCGCCGCGGGCGCACCGTTGCGGCTGCTTTTCGTGGGCGGAGATTTTCGGCGTAAGGGTGGCTTGCAGCTGCTCGACGTGTTTCGGCAGGAGCTCCGAGGCTCCTGTGAACTCGACCTCGTGACCCGCGAGCAAGTGGATCCAGAGCCAGGGATTCGAGTCCACCACGGGCTCAATGCGGGCACGGAGGCCTTGCTCGAACTGTACCGAAAGGCCGATCTGTTCGTGCTGCCGACGCTGGCCGACTGCCAGCCGATTGCACTGCTAGAAGCAATGGCCATGGGTCTACCGGTCGTTACGACGCAACTCGCCGCTAACCCGGAAGTCGTCGCTGACGGTCGGTCGGGGTGGCTGATACCTCCGGGTGATGCACGGGCATTGGCCGAGCGGCTCACGACGCTTGCTCGCGAGTCGAGCTCCCTCGCCGCACATGGCCAGGCCGGGCTCGCCATCGTGCGCGCTCGTTTCGATGCGCGCCATGTGCTCGACACGTTGCTCGCACTCTCCCTAAAATAGTCCACTCGAGGAATCCCCCGTGCTAATCGGCGTCAGAGCTCGATGAAGATCCTGTTTGTGACTCCGTTTCTACCTAGCCCCCCACGCTTCGGCGGGCAGAGGCGCCTCGACGGTTTGATGCGTGAGCTGGCTAGAAAGCACGAGGTGTCCGTGCTCGCCTTCAACCGAACCGATGAGTGGGAGCAGCAATCCGCGGAGGCCACTCGTAGCTATTGCCGCGAGGTCGTCCATATTCCGAGCCTCGATCTCACCGACAATCGCGAAAAGCGGACTGCACAATTGCGATCGCTCGGGTCGCGGCACAGCTTCGAATATCGGCTGGCTGCGCGCCGAACGGACTTCCAGCGCGTGCTCGACCGAATGCTGCGGGAAACGCAGTACGATATCGTCCAATTCGAATTTGCGCAGATGGCGACATTCGAGTTCGATTCACGGCCTGCATCGGCGCCAATCTTCGTGTTGGACGAGCACAACGTCGAATACGACATCCTGCGGCGCACGGCGAGTTCGTCCGGGTCGATACCTCGATTCGTGTACAACTCACTGAACTGGCGCAAGCTTGCCCGGGAAGAGCGCTCGGCCTGGCGCCGCTTCGACGGCATCGCGCTCACGTCCGCTCGAGACGAGGAGCTCGTGCGTCGTGAATATCCGACAGGGCAGACCGCGGTGATCCCGAACGGCGTGGACCTGACGGAGTTTTCGCTGGCCCAAGAGCCCGTCGAGCCGCAGATGCTGCTGTTCTTCGGCGCCATCAACTATCACCCGAACCACGACGGCGTCATCTACTTCATCGATCATGTCTTGCCCAAGATCCGGCGTCGTTATCCGCAAGCGAAGTTCTGCGTCATGGGCCCGGGAGCTCGACAAGAGGTGCACGATCGGCAGGGCAATGGCGTCGAAATACTCGGGATGGTCGACGACGTCGCTCCGTATATCAATCGTGCTGCAGCCATCGTCGTTCCGCTGCGCATCGGCGGTGGCACGCGACTCAAGATCGTCGAGGCGCTCTCGAAGGGCAAGGCGGTCATTTCGACCCGCCTGGGCGCAGAAGGGATCGACGTAGTGCACGATCAGCATTTGCTGCTCGCAGACGAGCCCGATGATTTTGCCGCTCAGGTCGGGCGGGTGCTGGATGACCCCGACTTGGCCGCGCGCTTGGGGCGCGCCGGCCGGACCCTGATGGAAGAGAAGTACAGCTGGCAGAGTATCGTGGCTCGACTCGAGAGCTTTTACGAGCAGGTTCGGCAAGCCAAGCGTGCCGAACCTGCCTCGTCGCGACCCTAGTGAAGGCGCCCGCGAGCCGCGCCTTTCACCAGGTCAATCGCCAGCTAGTTCGACGCGGATTTCCGACGCCGGAGCAGTGACAGGCCGAAAGCCAGTCCAACCAATATCGCCGGCGTGCCGCTGGTTGCATTCGTGGCGGTAGTACTGCAGGCGCAACCTTGGCTGTCGGCGTTGTCGAAACTCAGCTGGGCGCCGCCAGCCGTCGAGTTTGCGCCAGCAGCCGAGACTGCGCCAGCGACAGACGTCCCCGAGCCGCTGCTGCCAGCGGTTCCGGTACTGGCACTGCCAGCGCTGCCAGCGCTCACGTTGCCGCCTGCACCCGCTACGCCACTGGCACCCGCTCCGCCCACTGGTGGAATTGGCTTAGGCGTCGTGAGCGGAGGGATCTGCCCGCTGCCCGCATTGGCCTTCAGCGCCCACAGACCGCTTGTCCAGTTCGAGCTGTACAGGATGCCGTAATATTGATCGTACGCCATCTCGTACGGTCCGTCGGAAAAGATCTGACCGCCCGCCATGTCGGACCAGGCCAGGCCATCGCTCTCGGGCGCAATCTGGAATGGTTGGTTGCCGCCGAACGATTTCCCCGTGTACAGGCGCTCTCCGTCGCCGAAGATTGCCCACGTCGCAGACGGCCCGATTTCCGACCAGGTCAGGCCGTTGTCTTTGCTGCGCAGCGTGGAAACGCCACTCGTGTACAGCCAGCCACCCTTCGCGTAGTAGTTGGTCGAGCCGCCGTGACTGATGTCGACGTCGCTGACCTTGGTCCAAGTGCCACCGGCGTTATCCGTTCGCCAGTAGCCGAAGCCCTGCGTGCCCAAGAGCCAAGTCTTGGAGTCGCCAATGCCTTGCTTGATATCGTGCAAGAATTTGATCGAGTGGCCCGCACCTGAGCCACTGATCGGGTTGTGCACCTTCCACGTATCACCACCATCGGTGGTCTCCAGGATGCCGGCATCTCGCTTCCACTTGCTGTCGTCCCAGCCCCAAGCCGAGTGGAACGTGACGAGCGCGTGCAAGAAATTATCCGGGTCAACCGCGATGTCGTAGACATCTCCCATATCGATCGAATTTGCCTTCAGAGCGGCGGTCCAACTGGGGGGAATCGCGAAGTTGATGCCTCCGTCGTGAGAGACGAAGAAGCCCAGCGAGCTGCCGCGCACGCCACCACCGGCGTACAGGTGGTTCGAATCGTTGGGATCGATCCGGACATGCAGGGGCATGGCGATATAGTTGTTGGCGCCGTCGTATACTGGCTTGATCGCTGCGACACGAGTCCAATTCGAACCGCCGTCTTCGGACTTGAAGAGGCCGCCGGCTGGCTCGTTATAAGGCGTATTCCCCCAGTAGATGGTCGATGGCTTTTGGGGATCGACTGCAATGCCTTGCCCAATGCAGGTCTCCGGCGCGCCGGTCTTCACCTGAGGCGGCGTGATTTGCACCCACTTGTCGGGGTACAGTTGGGGGCTGGCCGTCGCACGCCCTGCTGACAGCAGCGACGCGCAAACAACACCAAGCATCCAGCCCTTTGACCGTTCTACGTTCATATCCTCTCCTACGGTGTGCGGAACACGACTAGTTCATGTTACGCGCGGCGCGACCGAATGTTTAGCACGACACGACCACCTTGGCTTACCCAACGGTGACTGATCCGAGCGCGCACTATTGACGTGGGTCGAAATATCGGGCGGTTACAGAACCGCGTTGGGGCGACTATTTTTTTTGCGATGGCCAATACGCGTGAGTAATCTTTCTGCCCAAATTCGTCTGGCTCGCTCAACGAAGCAATTTCGAGCGGTTGCGCGATCGATCGCATGCGCGAAGGGTGAGTCGGGGAACCATATCCAACCACTTAAATCAAGCCTCGAAGCTATTTTTCAGGCGTAGAGTTGCCAAGTCCGCACGGACCGAAGCGCGTGTTACCGGGCATGAGCTGCCGCAAATATTCGCTGAAGTTCGCCAATGAATCGTGCCCGTCACCGTGCTGAAAATCGGCTCTGACGGTGGGCATCAGGACGCGGGGTTCTTGCGGCGACGGTTCGTGCGCGCAGCGCTGAGCGCTTGTGCTTGCTCGAGCACTTCGGCTGATCGATGAGGCGATCAATCAGACGACCGACATAGGCAGTGTGCGGGAAGGCGCCCATTCGCACGGCGCGCGGCGCTGAAGCGGATGGTGCCGGGCTCGAGGACCACGAGCCGCGCGTCCTCGAAGGCAGCAACGCCATCAGCGGCGAGTGTTTCACCAAGGTAGTGTTCGTTAGCCCCGCTCTGCTGCGTTCTTGGTTGCCTCCGCCAGCATCGATTCCGATCCACGCCGACGACGATTCGCACACCGCGCCCGCGAAATCGCTAGCCTGCCGACACCGCAACCAAATCCAGGGCACTTCGGCCGTTTGGCCTGCCGTGCGGGCACGCTTTCTGGAGCTTGCATGCTGAAACTGGGCCGCGTTGGCTCGCCACGTCAATCGTTTGGCGCACACGGCGTTCTCGGCTAACTAAGGAAATCGAGATGGCACAGTCAGCCGTTGACGAACCCGGCGCGCTAGCTCGAAGCAGCCAAACGCGCGCGACACGGTGGCGTGCCATCGCGTCCATGGCTCGTCCAGCCCGCGTTCTCACGCGGGCCTTGTTGTGCTGCGCGATCGTTGGCTTCGGCTGTCGCAACTCCACGGCAGAGCCAGCCAAGCCGCGACCGCCAGTAGTGGTACGCCCGAGCTCGTTGGTCGTGGCCGAGGCAATCTACGACGGCGGCCTGAAGCCGGGTTGGCAAGACTGGGGCTGGGGACCGCACGATTTATCGGCTGGGCCAGCGCGACTCAATCTTGCCAATTACGGCGGCTGGATTTTGCGCCATGACCCTTTTTCGACGAACTTCGGTGGCGTCTCGTTCAGGATGCGCGGCGCTGGCAAGCAAACGAACTTCCTCGAAGTCCGGCTAGCGAACGGTAACGGCGACCAATCCTTTCCAGCCGTGGACATCGGCCCCGAGCACGGTCGACCGCTCAACGACAATTGGCTCGAGATCTTCGTGCCAATGAGCAGTCTCAATCCGTCGAGCAGTCCCTTCGATCGCGTCACGATTCGCGCGAAGACTTCGATCCCGGCGGACCTGATCTCCTTCGACAAGGTCGTCTTGACACAGTTCGATGCAGCGGCCGCAAAGGCGGCTGAACTGAACACGCCGATGAAGCGCTTCACGCTGACGGTGAACTGCAAGGCAGCCGGCCACGCCATCAGCCCCTACATCTACGGCGTCGCGGGCGACGTCGGCGACCTCGGGGCAACCACCGTGCGCTGGGGTGGCAATCGCACCACGCGCTACAATTGGCAGGCAAACAGCACGAACGCGGGCAAAGACTGGTACTTCGAGAACGTCAAATCCGACGACTACCGGCAGTTTCTAGAGGGCAGCCGCAAGCAGCAGATCGCAGCCGCGTTGACGATTCCGATCATCGGTTGGGTGGCCAAGGACACCATCGCGAGTGGCTTCCCGATCTCGGTCTATGGCCCGCAGCGCGGCCACGATCCCTATCGTACCGACGCCGGCGACGGCGCGCGAGCCGACGGCACACCGATCAAACCAAACGCGCCGACGCTGAGCAGCGTCGAAGCCACGCCCGAGTCGATGGCGCGTTGGGTAACGGCCATCACCCAGCGGGATGCAGGGACGCAGACGCGCAGCGTCCAACAGTACATCCTGGACAACGAACCGAGCCTTTGGAACACGAACCACCGCGACATTCACCCTGAGCCGGTCAGCTACGACGAATTGCTGGAGCGCACGATCCGTTACGGAACGGCAATCCGGAAGGCGGATCCCCGCGCCGTCATTGCGGGGCCCGCCGAGTGGGGTTGGAGCGCGTACTTCTATTCCGCGCGAGATCTCGCCAGTAGTGCCTCGCTCCGGCCCGATCGGCGCGCGCACGGTGACGTGCCCCTCCTCCCCTGGTACCTGGCCAAATTGCGCGAGCACGAGCAAGCGACCGGGACCAAAGTGCTCGACGTGCTGGACGTCCACTTTTATCCGCAAGCGCAGGGCGTCTACAGCCAGAACAGCGACGCCACGACCGCAGCGCTGCGCATCCGCTCGACGCGCGCGCTTTGGGACCCCACGTACAAGGACGAGTCCTGGATCAACGACACCGTTGAGCTGATCCCGAGGCTGAAGAGATGGGTTGCTCAGAACTACCCCGGCCTCGCGATCTCGATCGGTGAATACAATTTCGGCGGCGAGCAGCACATGAGCGGCGCCCTGGCGCTGGCAGAGGCGCTCGGCCGCTTCGGCCAACAGGGGCTCGACTACGCTTACTACTGGCACACACCGCCCAAAGACTCGCCGAGCTATTGGGCATTCCGCGCCTTCCGAAATTTCAACGGCCAGGGCGGGCATTTCCTCGAAAGGTCGATGGACACTCGGATGGATGGCGACGTGTCACTCTTTGCATCTCGCGATCCGTCCGGAAAGCATGTCGTTTTGGTCGCCCTGAACGCGAGTCCAACGACCAGCGCCAAGGCGAACATCGGCCTGGACGGCTGCTCACCAATTGCGACACAGCAAAAATTCAGCTCCAGCCAGCGGAAGACGGCGCTCGTCGCTGATGGCGTCAAAGCGGGCGGGGCATTGAACGAGACGCTCCCGCCCTATTCGATCGTCGTCTTCGACCTCACGCTGAAGTAGCCGGGCCTGGGCGCGTAGCCTTGGGTTTCCCTGGCAAACGCGCTCCGGCAAGCTTATGTTGCTAGCCGGAGCGGATTCTTTGAGCAACCAGAACCTGGATAAAACTCAGCAACCGTCGACGCAGGCCTTGAGCTTGCACGAGTCGGATGTCGCGACCTGGCGGGATCCGGATTGGCAGCGGCTTTGGCTGGCGGTCGAAGGCCGCCCTTGGCGTTCGCTGGCGTTGGTCCCGGCAGGGGATGGCGGCTCGCCCGATTTCACGATGGTGGTTGCGGTGGCTCTGTCCCGCACGGGGATGATCCACATTGGAAACCCGATCCAAGTCGCCGATGCGACCCGCGTTCAGCTGAATCAACTGAACGCCTTCCTGGAGGAGGTGCGGCGCTGCACGAGTAGCGGCGAACGCTTGCTCGTTGCGCTTCCGCCGACTGGCGCAAGTCCCATTACTGCGTCGATCGCCCAGTCGACGGATGCAGCGGTGCTATGTGTTCTACTGGACAAGATGAGCACCGCTCAAGCGCAGAAGACCGTGAAGCTGGTTGGCCCGTCGCGTTTTTTGGGTTCCGCCATCTTTCGCCCTCAGAGCATTGGGCGCTAAGCCAGCGCTAAGCCCTGTCCCCGGCTCAGTCGCGAAGCGCGTCAATCCAGCCGCGCACGCGCTGGCATACGCGAGGCGGGGAGTTTACGAGATGCATTCAGGACCTCGACCTCATTGGCTCTGGACCTGCATGTCCAAGACCGCGAACGAAAGGGGCGCTATCGACACTTTTTCCCCCAACTTGGCGTCTTTTTCCGGCGGGGTCGCCGCCAGGGCAGTCGATCCGGGTCCGTAGCTGAAGACGCGACGAGAAACGAGCTTCCGACAAGAACCGAGATCGATGCGCGCGTTGACGGCAAACGTTGCGTCCGTGTTCACGAGCACGGCAACGATATGTGTGCCCGCGCTGTCGCCGGACGCGAATAGCGACAATTTTTCGCCCTCGCGAGTGGGCAAAGACAGATCGAGGAAGCGACCACCGGCGCCGTCGAAGTTTCGATACGCGCGGAACGCCCAAAAAGTGGGAGTGCCAGCTTTGGGGCCTCCCCAATAGAATGCCGCATCGAGGCCCTGCTGTCCGAACCGGCCCAGCGCTTCCGCCGTGGCGAGCCCGCCGCTGATGTGCGCTTCCGCGCCAAAGCTCCACTCGCCAATCGAAATCTTGCGCCCCGGATAGTTCTCGGCGACCCAGCGCTTCAAGCGCGGGATGAGCTCGATCGGCTCCTTGATCCACGATTCGTCTCGGTAAGTGGGATCCCAGAGCGCGCGCGTCGAGCGCAAGCGCAAGTCTGCGCCCTCGCGATCCACACGCGCATCGGACCCGTACATGCCCTCGGCCGCGGGATAGAAATGAACGTCGAGGACATCGAGCAAACGCACGCCCGTTTCGCGCTCGTGCTTGGCCAACTGGCGCAAGTACCAGGGCACCAAGGGCTCGTCACCATGCGCGCGTTGATCCGGTCGCGCGTTGGAATCGGATGCCTGGTCCAAACCGGAAAGGAAATAGCCGCGCCAGCCCCACTCGGCGGGGCCTGCAATCACCGCTTCCGCATCGGCGTTGCGGATTTCCGTCGCATATCGGCGCGTGCGATCCAAAAGTTCGGCGTAAGTGGTGGGTTCAGGGTGAACGTCACGGTGCGAGAGGTTCCACAGCGATGGTTCGTTGTCGAGAATGTACATCTGCACGCTGCGCGCGCCACGCTCTCGGTCCTTCTCGCGCAGGCTGCGGATCCAGCGACCAATCATCTCGGGGGGCGCGGCGATGCTCGTCTCGGTCGCTGGCCCCGGCGCGATCTTCGAGCCATCGGCGTTGAAGCCGTCCCCCGCATGCGGCTTGGACGGGTCGAATTTGCGCTGCTTCGGGAACTTCGCCTTCGGGAACCCGACGGACGTTGCATCCTTTGCAACCCAACCGATCATCGGCACGACCAGCGCCGTCGGAGAGTTCGCACGGACGCCGTCGTCGAGCCAAGCCCACACGCTACCGTTCAGTTTCGAGTTCTCGAAAAACCAATCGGCGCCAGAATTCCAGAGTCCCGCTTCCCAGTTCAAGCGGCTCATGGGGTTGCCACCCAACCGCTGCGCGGCGTAACCGCTGTCGGCGTCTCCAGCGGAGGCGCCGTAGATGAGCGGGCTGATCGCGCCACGCGCCGCCCCACACCCAATCGCCAGCTCGGCGTTGCGAGTCGGTGCCTTCCCTGGTTTGCCTTTGGTCAGCACGATCTTGTCCAGCAGGACCCAGCCCGATGGCACCGAGGAATGAGCGGCGATGATCAGGCTACCGAACGGGAGGTTCGACGGGTTCAGCTCGCTCCACTCGATGAACACCTCGAGCCAACCATCAGCCAGCTTCGCGACATGCCGAGGTTGGACCAGAACCTGGGGCAAGAGCGTGATCGCGGTGCCGCCACGCTTGAGCCCGATCGCGAGAAAGTCTTTCCAGGCGCCCGGCGGCTTGTAGCGCAGAGCCAGACCGCCGAAGGCCCCATTGAGCTCGCCGTGGTGCAGAGTAATCCCGCCGTAACCAGCAAACTCCACCTTGGCTGGGCCCACGTTCGGGATTTCGTGGGGACCCCAGCCCCAATCCTGCCAGTCCGAACCCATGGCCCCGTCGTATACGGCTTCTGCGACGTCGAGCGGCTTCGCGACCCGGGAAGTGGGTGCGGAAAACGCGGCATCGCCCGCGCCAGTCCCGGCGGATCTGCGAGCCACCTGTTTCACTCGCCATGCGGTCGCAGCCACCAGGAGTACAATCGACGTAACTCCCCCGACCACCCAGTACCTTCTTCTCACGCGCGCACCCCGGGCTGCTGGCGGTTCGCGCTCGAGGCCCGCTCGAAACGCCTAGCCTGCTTGCAGCTTCCCCATACCCGCGTTCCGTGAATCACGAAAACGGCCCGGCGTTAGGATTCGGACTACGCATGCCGCAGTTCTAACTGCCCGCTGCCAAGGCCGCAATCTCATTGCCGCTTTGGAAATCGAGGCAAAAGTGCAGCGCGACGCGAGCGCGCGCGCGACGCGAGCCAACGGCCAGCGCTGCCTGCTTGCACGCAATGACTCGGGGCTTTAGGCTTTGCAGCCGGTCTCCGCGAGGCCCTCGAACGCAACGCATGGCCAAACTCGTTCTCTTCTCCGTGATCATCGCGTCCATCGCCATCCCGGCTCGCGCGGCACATGCAAATAATCCGCGTGAAGGCCTGCGGAAGACCATGATTCAGGTCGCCCTGTTCAACCTCGTGTATGTCTTCCTGCTGATGTTCGTCTGGGGCCGATTGTGAACTCGTTCCTCATGCGCGGAAAGTAGCAGCCAACAGATCATGGAAGAGTCCGAAGATCAGGGCGTTGAAGCAAAAGCCGGCGCCATGCAGCTGGATCTGCTGAAAAGCTATCTGGCGTTCGCGCGGCGCGCCATCCGCGCACGCTGGCTGCTCGCGGCAATCGTGTTCGCGGTTGGCCTGGCGCTGACGGTGTGCGTCGTCATCTACTTCCCGCGGACTTACAGGTGCACGACGGTGATGATGGCGCTCGGGAGCTCGGTGCTCGATCGCAACGACACGCCCAATGGCTTGACCGGCGCCGAGGGCTTGATCATGCGGCACGAGAACCTCGAGGGTCTGATCCGCACGACGCGGCTGATTCAAACCAATTCGATTCGCCGACCGCCGCTGCTGAAGACCAAAGATCGGGTGATAGCGGCTCTCTTCGGGCAGCCAGACGAAAAGACTCAGCTCGCGATCCTGGTCGGCACCTTGGAATCCAAGCTCGAGATTGCGACCGAGAAGGGGGAGCTGAAGATCACGGTCCAGTGGAGCGACGCGCAGACTGCCGCCGAGCTCGTCGAGGCCGCCCGTGAGAGCTTCTTGAACGCGCGTCATACCGCTGAAGTCTCGGCCTTCGAAGACAAGATGGCGATTCTGGATGGCCACGCCAGGAAGCTTCGCGAGGAAGTGGCGGCCCTGGCCGAGCAAATGAACTCTTCGTCGCAAGCGGCGCAAGCGGCGCCTCGGGCCAGGCCCGGCGCGAGCGCCAGTGCCGGCCCCGTCGCTGCAACCCCCTCGCTGCGACCCGTCGTGCGCAGCGCGCCACGTGTTCCCGATGCGTTGGTGGCCGAGGAACTGTCCACGCTCAGGGAAAAGCTCGCAACCAACAAGCCCAAGCTCGCCGAGCTGGAGACCGACTGGTCACGTCGGCAGCGCGATGAGCAAAGCAAGCTGGCGGAGCTGAAGTTGCGCCTCACGCCCTCTCACCCCGAGGTCGTCACTCAGCAGCAGCGAGTGGCGATGGTCACGCAGGTTCCGGGGGAGATCGCCCAGCTGCGTGCCACGGTCGCCACACTCGAGACCGGTATTCGCGCGCGTGAGCTGGGGTCGGCCCGCGGCGTGGGCGGCGGGGCAACGGGCGGCGCAGCCGCGAACACCGAGCCGCTGCCGACTGAAATCCTGCAAGCGCTCGAGAAGAACGACACCGACCCGGCACTGCGAGCCCAACTGTCGGGCGCAGTGATCAGGTATGGCGACCTGCGGGATGGCATCCGTTCGAGCCGCATCGAGCTCGACACGGCACAGGCGGCGTTCAATCACCGCTACCAGGTGATCGTTCCCGCGGAGGCCCCCTCCAAGCCCATCAAGCCAAAACCGGCCCTGATCTTCGTCGGCGGCTTGGTCCTTTCGCTGCTGCTGGCCTTGGCCCTGCCTATTCTGGGCGAACTTCGCAGGGGCCTCATGATCGAACAGTGGCAGGTGGAGCACTTGCAGCTACCCGTTCTCGCCGACCTCAAGCTCCCGCCCCACGCGGACTGAGCGCGCCGAACGTTACAAGTCTCACGATGAAAGACGCGAAAGTCGACCCCAGCGCGAAGGCCGCATTTGGGGGAGCCGTCGTCCTGGCTGTGCTCGCCTCGGCCATCGATAGCGGAGCACTGGGTTGGATGGTCGCCCCGTTCGTGCTCGTGCTCGTGTTCTATGCGATGGCCAAGGCTCCGCTGCGGCACTCGTTGTTCGTGCTCATGTTCTGCGGCTTGACGCTGGAAAACCCCAGTGAGCAGCCGGCAGTCGGAATGTGGAAGTCCCCGCTGTGGGGCTTCGCTTCTTTGATGCTGATGCACTTGAAGAACACCATCGGGATGGGCATCCCGTTCTCCGGGATGGACGTGATGCTGGTGGCGCTCGGCATCATCGCCATCAGACGCAACTCGACCGCAGCCGGGGCCAAAGGGTTTTACCCGACCCCCAAACCGATGCTTCAGCTCGCGTATCTGTCGCTCGCGGCGACCGCGTTCATCTGGATCGGGGGCATGATCCGCGGCGGAGACAACTCGTTTGCCCTTTGGCAAATCGACCGCGTCATCTACCTGCCGGTGGTGTTTCTGCTGTTCCAAGCGGCCTTGCGCGGGCCTGACGACTACCCTGCGTTGGTGCGCCTGGTGCTCGCGTCCGCGAGCGCTCGCGCCTGCCAAGCCATCTACGTACGCTCGACCGTGGTCGTGGCCGCCGACCCGAACACCGGTGAATCGGGCTTGCCCTACGCGACCACACACAACGATTCGATGCTGTTCGCGTTCGCGACCGTCCTGCTGGCCGTGATCGTGTATCAGCGCATTCGCGGCGGCGGGCGCTTGGCCCTGCTCCTGGCTCCGCTGCTGATCGCCGGCATGATCTGCAACTCGCGGCGCATGGTTTGGATGCAAATCGTCTGCACGTTCATCGCCTTGTATCTGTTGACCGAGCGCAACGCGTTCAAGCGCAAGCTGGAGCGGATATTGAAGCTCGCGAGCCCTGTGGCCCTGGCCTACATCGCGGTCGGCTGGAGCTCGAACTCGTCCATATTCAAGCCGGTGAAAACGATCCGTTCAGCGATCGATTCGAAGGCCGACATGTCCACGCAATGGCGGGATCTCGAGAACTTCAATCTCATCTACACCATCCGCCAAAATCCGATATTCGGGACCGGATACGGCCATGGCTTCACGGAAGCCGTGACCTTGCCCGAGGTCGACTACAGCCTGGAGCGGTATATCCCTCATAACAGCATCTTGGGTCTGTGGACCTACGGCGGCTACCTCGGCTACACGGCGCTCACCCTGTTGTGGGTGGGAGGCGTCTACTTCGCGCTGCGCTCGTACGCCTCATCCAAGCTGCCCTCCCACCGAGCGGCCGCACTGGTCAGCGTGGGCGGGGTGCTCGTGTACTACGTGCAGTGCTACGGCGACATGGGGCTCGGCAGCTGGACGGGCGTCTTCATCGTCGCACCGTCGCTGGCAGTCGCCGCGAAACTCGCGGTTCCGAGCGGCGCGTGGCCGAGCGGAGCGCCGCAGCGCAGCGGTGTCGCCGCATCCCGCGCCCCCGGACCGAACATCGCCGGCTGAGCCGCGATAGAATCCATCATGCCTATGCCGTCGTTCAGACACGTCCTTCACAATGGGCCCGCGGTCCTCGGCGCCAGCTGGTACCTCCGAACGGCCACGCGAGTCGGCGCCAAAGCACGTGTCTGGGGAAATCCAGCCATCCGCAACTACGGCACGTTCCTGGTCGGGGATCGCCTGCGCATCGTCTCGACCATGGCCAAAGTCGAGCTGGCGATCGGCCATGAAGGTTGCCTGGAGCTCGGCGACAATGTTTACATCAACTACGGCTGCTCCGTCGCCGCCACGCAGTCGGTGCGCATCGGCTCCAACTGCTACTTGGGCGCCCACGTGATCATGATGGACAATGATTTTCACTCGGTCGCGCCGGAGAAGCGCGATGAGATGCCGCCATCGGCGCCGATCGTCTTGGAGGACGGCGTGTGGCTCGGTGTGCGGGCGATCGTCCTGCGAGGGGTTACAATCGGCGCGGGCAGCGTGATCGGCGCAGGCAGCGTGGTCGTGCACGACGTACCGCCACGGTCGATCGCCGCCGGCGTTCCAGCAAAAGTGATTCGGACCATCTAAGCGCCAAGCAACCGGAGCAAGTAGACGAGCCATGCAACAGTTCTCACAATCCGACCTCGAAGGCTTCCAGCAATCCTTCGCGCGAGACGGATACGTCATCTTCCGAAACGTCGTCGCCAAGGAAAAGCTCGCGGACTTACGCCTCAAGCTGCTGGACGTGCTGGAACGTGGACAACGCACGGGCGATCTATTCACCGGCGGCGGTAGCTTCAGCGGGCACCTCAACTGCTTTCCGGGTGAGGAATCGCGCTTCGCCTACCAGACGCTGCTCGACCACGGCATCGTCGATGTCGTGCGTGAGCTTTCGCCGCACTCCTTTGGCCCGATGCGCGCTGGCTTGAACATGAACTTGCCGAAGAGCGTGGCGCAGCACTATCACATGGACGGCATATTTCTGGAGGACTTCATGATCGCCAACGTCGCGGTCGTGGACACCGATTTGTTCAACGGCGCCATCGATGTAGTGCCAGGCACGCAACGCAGGTTCTACAAGTACTGCGAATTCGCTGCCGGGCGAGTGTACAAGAACAGCAGGCGATTGCCGCTCAACCAAGGGGACGTCTTGCTCAGAACCTCCAAGCTCTGGCACCGCGGAATGCCCAACAAGGCCAGTGTGCCGCGCCCCATGCTGGCCTTCACCTTCGGCGAAAAGAACGTGCCCGAAGGCGACTCTTTCGCCGAGTACGGTGGCCAGATCACCTTCCAGCCCAACTGGTTCAACACATCCTTGCTCGGCCGTCTGCGAGAGCGCACGTTCGTGACCGCGCCCATCACTTATTCGGCGTATCGCTTCGTCACCTCGCTGTTCAACAACAAGGGTTACGCGCACTGAGCGCATTCACTTGGCGTGTCGTTCGAGGGCGTACACCCGCCCCCCTTGCGCCGTCCTTCGAACCTCCGTGGCGTTGGCGGCGAGCCAAGCGTCGAAGCTCGGTGCCGGAGCTCTGGACGCCGTCTCGACGTAAAAGCGAGCGCCATTCGCGGCGGGGGTTGCCAAGCTACGCGGATCGAAGTCGTCCACGCTGAGCGGCCAACCGCGCGTTCGCGAGTAATAAAACACGCGCGGGTCCTGGAAGTTGTTCGGCGTTCGCCAGAACGGATCGTAGTTGCTTTCGACGGAGCGGATGACCACCAGGTCATCGCGCTGGGCGACTTCACGCAACGCTTTTCCGACCGCGATGGCCGGAGCATTCCAGGGATCGATGTGGGTCGAGTCGTAGGAGCGCACGGCTCGAGCCAAGCCGCACGCGCAGATCAACCCGAAACCAGCCAACCACAGTTTGGTCCGCTTATTTTCCGCTGCCCTCTGCGCGACCAGCGCCGCGGCGTGCGCCGCC
>Ga0247783_1000222_pt1 | contig 16796 bp, 14 predicted proteins | sample UWRJL064202C5_FD_179911 | JGI IMG/M metagenome (GOLD analysis project Ga0247783, IMG submission 179911) | Plant litter microbial communities from Arlington Agricultural Research Station in Wisconsin, United States - UWRJ-L064-202C-5 | ecosystem: Environmental > Terrestrial > Plant litter >...
GGGTGCGCGCAGCGTGGTGTGTAGGACCGCGCGTCCTTCCGTGGTGTTGATCTTTTCGCCAGCGAACATGGCGTCGATCTTCGCCCGTAGACCGGCGCTCTCGGCCAATGCCAAGAGCGCTTTCACTGTCTCGTCCGTGATCCGGTTCTTCGAGTAGTCGAGGTAGATCCCGAGGGCTTCTAGCGAAAAGCGCTCCGCGCGCTTTTCGTCCTTCGCGAACAAATCGCGCATCTCGGTTTGGTGACTGGCCTGGTAATGCGCTTGGAGGGCTTGCCACTCCGGGCTTCGCGTAAGTTCAGTAGATTTCGCCATGGCGGCGCGAGGCTACCATGGCCGTCTTGGACCGGGGCATTGCAGCGGGATTGCTTGCTGAGCCAACGGGGCCGAAACTCAGGCGCGCAGGCGCTACGCTTCCAGCCCCACCAAATTCAGGTCGGCGACCAAAGGCAGGTGATCCGAAGCCTGTTTGGCGAGCTTGGTCTTGGGGACGCTGATCCCGCGAGCCTCGAGGTCACCGCGTACGAACACGCCGTCGAGCGGTCGCACCGGTAGGTAAGCAGGGAAGGTGTTGAGCAAGGAACCGCAACGCCCGAAGCCCGCCGGTTGCAAGTAGCGTGGCCCGAGCGATCCCCAAACATCGTTCAAGTCGCCGCCCAAGATCACGGGGGTGCGACGCTGTAGATGCGCGAACGGATGAGACGCGAGGAATCGTTCCAGTTGCAGTCCGCGCTCCGAGCCTACCAAGCCCAGGTGCATATTGACGAGAACCAGACTGCGTTCGTGTTCGAGCCCGTGAACGTGCGCGCGAGCCGTGAGCGCGCCGCGCTTCTTTCGTGTGCCGATGGTTAGGTCGACGCGACTGATGTCGGTCAGTGGCCAGCGACTCAGGATCGCATTGCCGTAGCCGCCCATCCGAAAGCGGTGTTCGGGTCCGAACGCGAGGTGCTTCATGTCCAGCGCTTCGGCGAGTGCGGAAGGCTGATCGTGAAAGCGCGAGCGCGGCATGTCCTCCGCGACTTCCTGAAGCATGGCGATATCGGGGCCGAGGGCTTGGAGCACCTCGACGATTCGTTCCAGTCGGTAGCGACGGTCCGCTCCGCCGATGCCCTTGTGAATGTTCCAGCTGACGACGCGAAATTGCATGAGAAGGCTCGTTTTGGCCGGGTAGTTGCGCCCGGCTCGCCCGACTCTAGCCTTGTTTGCCCGGAAATTCCGAACCGGCCGCGCGCTTGCGCTAAGCTTGCTCCGGCTCGCCCTGCGCGCGCTTTCGCCACGAACCTGCCGATGACCACCTCGCCACCTCCCGACCTACAGGGCAAAACGATTGCTGGGCGTTACTTGGTCGAACGCCTGATCGGCCAAGGCGGCATGGGGACCGTGTGGGCCGGTCGCCATGTCAGTCTCGATCAGCTGGTCGCGATCAAGTTCGTGCACCCAAAGCTGGCGGGCAGCGCGGAGGCTTTGAGGCGTTTCGACACAGAGGCCAAGGCGGCGGCGCGCATCAAGAGCCGACACGCGGTGGCGGTCTACGATCACGGAGTCAGTGAGGGCGGGCAGCCCTTCATCGTGATGGAGTACTTGGAGGGTGAGTCCCTCGAGCAGTCGATTGCCAGGCGCGGCAAAATACCTCTGAACGAAGTCGCAGAAATCGTGCAACAGGCCAGCCGTGCGCTGCACGCTGCCCATCAAGCCGGGATCGTGCACCGAGATCTGAAGCCCGATAATATTTTCTTGGCCCTCGATGGCGAGGCCGGGACGCGCGGTTATTGCGTAAAAGTGCTCGATTTCGGCATCGCCAAGATGGTGCACGAGGAGGCCGCGGGCGGCGCTTCGTCCACACAGGCGGGTATGGTGCTCGGCACTCCGCACTACATGAGCCCGGAGGCCCTGACCGCCAGCGCGCCAGTCAGTGCGACTTCGGACATCTGGTCTCTGGGGGCGTGCGCATTTTCGGCGGCGTGCGGGCGCGTCCCCTTCGAAGGAGATGCAATCGGCGACGTAGTGCTGAAGGTGTGTGCGGCGCCGTTGCCCGTGCCCTCGCAGATCCAACCTTCACTGCCCAAGTCGTTCGATGCTTGGTTCGAACGCGCTTGCTCGCGCGATCCCAAGCGGCGTTTCGCCTCGGTCGTCGAACTCGCCGATGCCTTGGTGCGGCTCGACGAGTGGGCGCGCGCGCAGCGCGAGAAGGTGTTGTACGAGATCCGCCCGATGGCACCGAGCATCGTCGATACTGGTGAGCTCGACGAGCCGCAGCCGTCTAGTCGAGGGCGCCTGTTGGCGGGCTTGCTCGTGGGAGCGTCCGTGATGCTCGGGGTGCTCGGCCTGTACGTCTTCAAGCGTACGCGAGAGGCGGATGAAGCCGTGCGCCAGGCCACCGCAAGCGCGGCCGCGGTGGTCGAGGCCGACAACCAACGTAAGTTGCGTGAGGCAGAGAAGCGGTTTTGGACGCCGGACGCCGGCTCGGCGGCCCAGGATGCAGGCAAGCCACCGCCCGTTCACCGGCCCGCGCCGAAAAGAAAGCGCCCCTGAGCGAGAGTCTTCGTCGCCTTCTCATCCAAAGCCTAAACGGCTGCTAGCGAAGAGTGCCCGACCCCCTCGCCCGAGTTTCCCGCTGGTGATATAGAACCGGCTCCGCTCCATCAAAGGTACGCAGATGATCGACGATGTTTTGAACGAACTGCGCCAGGCAATCGAGAAGTCGAAGGATGCCCTGCGTCGCGAGACCGCCAAGCTTCGAACCGGGCGCGCGCATCCGTCGATGCTCGATTCGATCCGCGTCGACTACTATGGGCAGACGACGCCACTCGGCCAAATGGCCACAGTGAGCGTGCCCGAGCCGCGCTTGCTCACGGTCAAGCCCTGGGACAAATCACAGGTGAAGGCCGCCGAAAAGGCGCTGCGCGAGTCGGATTTGGGTCTGAACCCACAGGTCGACGGGGACCTGATTCGCATTCCTATCCCGCCACTCAGCGAGGAGCGCCGCAAGGACCTGGTGAAGATCGCCAAGAAGGACGGCGAAGAGTGCAAAGTGAGCGTGCGCAAAGCCCGCCATGAAGCGCTCGACATGCTGGCCGAAGTGAAGGACGGCGGCGGCGCGAGTGAAGACGAAGTCGAGCGCGCCAAGAAGAAGGTCGAAGAGATCATGTCCGAAGCCGGGCAGGCCATCGACCACATCATTCAGGTCAAAGAAAAAGAGATTTTGGCGATCTGAACGGGTGAGCCGAGCGCGACGAAGCGCGGTAGCGCTCTCGATCGCCCAAATTGACGAGTGGGAAGGCCGAACACAGCCGGTTCTCGCTGGCGGCGAGCCCAAGTCCGCGGCGGCGAGCCCGGAGTCCGCGGCGCCCGGCTTGACACACCCGGAAGGCCATGAAAGCTTGCGGGTTGCTCTCAGCGAGGGTCTGGCCCGCATGGCTAATCGATCAACGATTCAGGGAAGTTATCCGTGCGTGCAGTAGCAGCAGGCGTCACCGACGTGGGTCTGCAGCGTGACCACAACGAGGATAGCTTTGCCATCCTCGAAGACCACACGCTGTACATCGTGGCCGACGGCATGGGTGGCCATCGCGCTGGTGACGTCGCCAGCAAGCTGGCGACCGAAGCCATCGTCGACTTCTTTCGCGCCACCGCGACGGAAGACTTCACCTGGCCATTCCATTTCGACGCTCGGCTGTCGGAAGAGGAAAATCGCCTGCTGACGGGGATCCGAATCGCCAATCGGCAGATCGTCGATCGCAGCGCTCGCTCGCGCGAGTTCCACGGCATGGGCACGACGGTGGTGGGCTGCCTGTTCAGCTCCCGCAAGAAAAAAATGTACATCGGTCACGTCGGCGACAGCCGCGCGTACCGTGTGCGTGCCGGCCAGATCAAGCAGATGACCCGCGATCACTCGCTGGTCAACGACTACCTCTTGGCCATGCCCGAGCTCACCGAAGAGCAACGCAGCGAGCTACCCAAGAACGTGATTACGCGCGCCCTGGGCATGCAAGAGCACGTCTCCGTCGACCTGCAAGCTGACGACGCGCAGGTGGGGGATTCCTACATCCTGTGCTCCGACGGCCTGAGCGGCATGATCGAAGACGACGAGATCCTGGCGCTGGTGCAATCTTCTCCCGAGCTGCCGGATGTGTGTCGCAAGCTGATCGCGCTCGCCAATGAGCACGGCGGCGAAGACAACATAACCGCGGTCGTCGTGCGCATTGACGCTGGCGCCGAAGACGCGCAGGGCCCCTCCGATACATTGCCCACGCCTGGCACCGTTGCGCGTGGGCCGCAGGGCTCGCTGCCTGACGTCACTGCTGACACGCCGCCCGCAGGCGCGGTCAGTCCGAAATCCGGCCCCAAAGGCTGAGCGTCACAAACGCAAAAACGCGAGCTCCGAGGAGCTCGCGTTTTTGCTCGAGTGTAGCTGCGCTCGTGTCACGAACGCTCGAAGCTCAGGAGCCTTCGCAGTTCTCGATGATGAAGTTCGTGGTCATAGCGACGGCGCAGGTTTGACCCGTGGACGCCAAGTTGACTTTGGCGCACGAGACGGACGCCCACAGACTACCGGGTTTGACGTTTTGACTGACGACGGTCACGACGCAGGCCCCCGGATCACTGACGAAGCTGTTGCCGGAGAGCTGGGGAGTGTTGACTGCGATCGTGGCGCTGCCAGTCTCCTTGTCCGCGTTGATCACTCCGTTCGTTGCCGTCAGCGTTACCTTGTCGCTCTCACTGCTGAGCGCCTTGATCGTGGCGGAGAAATTGTATGGGCCGCTGCCCGTGACTGAGCATTTGATGCTCGCGCCTTTTTCGCCATCGATCAGGCGATCGCCATCTTCGGGCGGGACCGGCGGTTTGGGATTGCCAACCTGGTAAGTCTTGGCGCTCGCGGGACACTTGATCCCTGTCGCGTCCGTGATGCTCAAGGTCATATTGGCTTGCGGAGGCCGAGGTACAGGGTCGCTGCAGCCCAACGCAGCAAGCAAGGGAACCGTCAAAAGAGACCATCGCGGGCAACCGTTCATCATTGAGAGCATTCCTCCGAAAGCTCATCATACTCGACAATCCACCGCCAGCGCGCTTTCTGCCGAAGGCGAGTGAGAATCGCCACAGGCAGATCAACGCGCCTGAAACGCCCTGCAGCGGGCGTCCGACGCCTATGGAAAATTTTCGGGCCGCTGTTCAGACTCGATATTCTAGCTCAGAGTCCCGAACGAGCCCGCGCGGAGTGTCGCTCGCGCAACACCTTGCCGCCTCGGTTGGCCCGAGATAGCCCACGCCATGCAGACGCGGATCGGTCGCGGGGTATTGTGGTTCGCGGGCGCATTGAGCGTCGGATTGAGCTGTTCGTCCCCAGAACGGGATTACCGTCAGCGCGGCGGTGCAGGCGAGGCAGGCGAGGCAGGCGCGACGGGACTCTATCCCGGTGCGGCAGGTGCTAGCTCAGCTGGAGAATCGAGCGACGGTGCGTCGAACGGTGGCGAAGCAGGGGACCACAGCGGCGGGGACGGCGGCACCGAAGCGGGGGCTTCAGGAGCAGCGGGCGAAGCCGGAGCTTCAGGAGCAGCGGGCGAAGCCGGAGCTTCAGGAGCAGCGGGCGAAGCCGGAGTTCTAGGAACAGCGGGCGGATCGGCAACGATCGGGGTTTGCCAACCAGGGACGCAACGCTCGTGCGCCGATGACGGCGCGAAAGGTGCCTGCGCGCTGGGTAAGGAAACCTGCGGCGTTGGGGCTACTTGGGGCGCGTGCGACCACAAGCCCGCTGCCGTCGATACGTGCGTGGCGGACAACGACGACAACTGTAACGGCCATGCGAACGACGATTGCAAGTGCATCAACGGCGTGACCACGCGGGCATGCGGGGACTGCAACGACGGAACCCAGACGTGCACGGACGGCAGCAGCGGCGTTTACAGCGCCTGTCAGGGAGCGGCGCAATCGACGATCTATCACCTGGACAAGGACGGTGACGGCCAGGGCTTGCCAGCCCCGACGTTACTCTGCGCACCTAAGGCCGGCTACGTGCTCAACGGGACCGATTGCTGCGATGATGACAAGGACGTTTTCCTCGGGCAGACGTTATTCTTCCCGAAGTCATCGACTGCCTGCGGCAACACTTGGAATTACGATTGCTCGACCAACGGCAGCATCGAACTGCAAGTTCCCAAGTACCTGACGAGCTGCGACAATGGGCCTTCCTGCGGCAACGGCAGCCACGCGTACTACGATGCCTCCTCGTGTGGGACGACGCTCACCAACTGGGTCTGCAACACCATCGGTGGCGGTCCCAATATGTGCTACCTGTATCCCGCGGGTGAGCTGGGCGTGCAGGGGTGCCATTGATTGCACCGACGTCAGAGCGCTGTGATGCGACCCCCGCTCAGGGAGTGATGAGTGGGGCATCACTTTGAGCGGTTTGCCGTTTCTGCTTTTACGGGGTGAGTGACGGGGATCGAACCCGCGACAACCGGAGCCACAATCCAGTGCTCTACCACTGAGCTACACCCACCGTAGTTACGGTGACTTTGGCGACCTTTCGAGCGCCAACGCAGGCGGTACTTAGCTCACCTCGGGGTGCTTCAGCAACCCAATGCAGCGAACAAAATTCTCAGCCGAGCTTCCAAAGTTCCGCTGCGGCTGCCGCGGCGGTGCTTAGGTCTCGTTCGTGGGCCTGCCATAGCCGTTCTGCCGGGATATCTCGCATAGGCCCTTCGCCCAGGCCCGTGAGGACGGCGCCGAGCGAGCTGCCAAGCCCGATTAGGTCGTAACCGCCTTCGAGTGACATGCCCACCGGGATCCCCGGCTCGAGGGCGGCCAGCGTGCGCCGAACGATGGCTCGAAATCCACCGTCGGTGAGCTCCATCTGCGCCAGCGGGTCGCGACGGTGCGCGTCGAAGCCGGCGCTGAAAAGCAGTAAGCCCGGTCGATACTGCTCGAGCACCGGCGCGACGATGCGCTCGATCGCTGCGCCGTAGGCGGCGTCGCCGGCGCCGGGCGAAAGCGGCACGTTCAACGTGTAGCCTCGCCCATCGCCGCTGCCTCTCTCTTCTGCGGCGCCGCTCCCCGGATAGAGCGGCGATTGGTGGAGCGAGACGAACAACACCGATGGATCGTCGTAGAACATTTCTTGGGTGCCGTTGCCGTGGTGCACATCGAAGTCGACGATCGCCACACGCTCGACGCCACGAGCGCGGGCATGCGCCGCGGCGACCGCGACGTTGTTGAGCAAGCAAAAGCCCATCGCGCCCGACGGCCGCGCGTGGTGCCCGGGTGGCCGCAGCAAGGCGAGCCCAAAATCAGCACGGCGATCGAGCAGCGCGTCCGTGATCACGATCGCGGCGCCGGCACCGGCGCGGGCCGCGGCTACCGATTGCGCGCTGTAGAAAGTGTCCTCATCGAAATAGCCAACTTGGCCGGCCGCCTGGCCCAGTTGTTCGAGGTATGCCTCGTCGTGCACGCGGATGAGCTCGTCGTTGGTTGCGGCGCGCGTGGCGAGATCCGTTCGGCGCAAATCGAAGTCAGCGTGAGCGATCGCTGCGCGCGCCGCGTGTAGGCGTTCCGGACGCTCGGGATGACCAGCCGGTGCGAGGTGCTCACAGAACAGCGGATCATCGACGAGTATCAACGTCTTTTGCATTTGCCTCGTTCCTTCCGGACGGCGAGCCCAGCGACCAGCGGCCGCGCGTACAGTGGAGGAAACCGCACACACACTAACGTACTCGGTAGCTCGTGGTGGTCAGACTTTAGCGCGGCCTGGACTTTAGCTCTGCCCGGACAAGTAGTACCTTCGCCCCAAAGCGCCGCTAGGCGTTTTCGTCGGAGCGCGGCCAAATCTCGGGATCCCGGGGTTCGGAGCCAAAGGGGCCACAGGATGCGTTGGAAGATCATCATTGTAAACGCCGGTATCGTCGTTGTCGTCGGCCTGCTGACGTACGTACTCTTGTACACGTCGCTCAACGACGTGCTGGCCAATCAGACTGAACGCAAACGGGAAGTCGCACAGGCGCTGCGCGCGGCGAACGCGCAGCTTGCGCTCGACGGTCTGCGCATGGAGCGCTGGCTGTACGGGAACGCGAGCGCACCTTCGGTGCATGCGGCTCTCGCTGGTGGTACCGCAGATGCCCGCAGCGAAGCAGCAACCGCCGAGGCAAATCGCCTGCGCGACGCTGCAGTGAGCGAACCTCTTTTCGCCAAGATGGCGCCTTCACTGGTGCTGATCGTCGACGCACAGGGCATCGCGGTTGGGCGCAACGGTTCGGCGCTGATGCGCGGTGAAAATGTGGCCGCCGCCTATCCGTCGTTGGCTGAGTCGCTGAAGAGCGGCAAGACCGCAAGCGCGCTCTGGGTCAATCACAAGCGCCAAGAGCAAATGCTCGCAAGCTACGCGCCGCTGCGCGGTGACAACGGCGCAGTGCTCGGTGCATTGGTGGTCGGCACGCCGCTCAACGACGAGCGGCTGACGCGCACCAGTGATCTGACCAGCGGGCATACTTTGCTGTTGGCTGCCGTCTCGGAAACGGTCGAGGTCGTCGCCGATAGTGCGGCGCCCGCGGGTGTCGTCGCCTCGGCCAATCAAGCCAACGTGACCGCCGCGACCAAACAAGCGCTGCTCTCTGGTGGCGTCGTGACAGTCGATCTGGCTGGCGCGGGCAATTTGTTCGGCGCAGTCCCGCTCGATGGTTACACCGGTGAGACGCGAGGCGTGATCATCGCTGCAGTACCGGACTCACTGGTCGACAGCGTGCCCGGGCTACTCTGGCCGGTGTTCGCGGTGTCCGGGCTCGGCCTGCTCTTGGTCGTCGTCGGCGGCACGCTCCTCGGCAACTACATCTCGGGTCCCGTCTCCGAGCTCGAAGACGGCCTGCTGGCGATCATCAATGGCAATTCGGAGCTCCGCTTTCAGCTCGAGCACGATGAACTGGGCGGCTTGGTGTTCCGCATCAATTCCTTGCTGAACGCCATGATGGGGGTAGCCGAAGACACTACTGATGAGCAGGGGCGACCGTCCCAGGGGCCGAGCGCGCGGGACTTCCAGGAAGCTCTGGCAGTCGACGAGAGCTCGGTGGCAGGGAACGTGGACCCCAATGTGGCTAGCACCCTGGCCGCCGAAAACGCCGATCAGTACTACCGCCGCCTGTTCGACGAATACATCGCCGCCAAACGGCAGATCGGCGAACCCGTCGAGCACATCACGTTCGACGCGTTCGTGGGTCGGATCCGCACCAGCGAGGCCGAAACGTCGCAAAAGCATGGCAAGCCTGTACGTTACCAAGTTCAGCTACGCGGCAACGCCGTGGTGCTGATCGCCGTTCCCTTGTCCTGAGCGGTCCTTTCCGCACGCAAACGCTCCGGCACGCGCCGGAGCGCTGGGACGAAGCGGCATTTCGAGCTATATGCACCAGCCGGCGCGCGCCCTTGCGCTCCTCCGCTCGCCGCAATTAGGACCATGGGAATTTTCGATTTTCTGAGCAAGAACAAGAGCGACCAAGCGCCGCGCGCATCACAAAAAGAGATCGCGCGCCTGGAGCGTTTGCTGGGCAACAAGCTATCGCAGAACTTCGATCGCCAAGAGGCGATTCAGGAGCTTGGTCGCATGGGCACTGCCCAGGCGGCGTCTGCATTGCTCAAGCGCTTCGACTGGGTGCTCGACCCTTCGATTACGGATCAGGAGGAGAAGGAGTCCTGCATGCGCGGCATCGTCTCCGCGGGTGAGGATGCCCTCGAGCCGATCCGCGAGCATTGTCAAAAAGCGGAGAGCTTGACCTGGCCGCTCAAGGTGCTGCGAGCCATCGTCACTGACGACGCACAAGCCGCGCGCGAGCTACTCGGTGTGCTCCAAAAGTTCGACACCGAGTACGTCCGCAACGCAGAACCCAAGGTGCAACTGATTCAAGCGCTCGAGGCCTACCCAACCGAAGAGGTGAGGGTCGCTGTCGAGCCGTTCCTGGGAGACATCAGCGAGCCCGTTCGCTTCACTTCGGCCACGACTCTATTCGCGATCAACGATCCCCAAAGCTTGCCGGCGCTGGTGACCGTGATCGAGAGCGACGAGTCGCGGCGCGTCCAAAACCGGATCGCTCAAGGCCTCGTGGATCGCGCCTGGCCAATTCCGTCCGAGCTTGCCGAGCGCACGCGAAAAGCACTCCCGTCCGGCTTCCGCTTGGTCGGGAACGTCGTACAGAAGGGCTGATCGAACCCGGCCCAGCCGCGCCTTTTTACAGCGCGGCTAGGCGGGCCGTCACGATCGACGAGACAAACGCAAAACGCCCCGCTTTCGACGGGGCGTTTTGACGTTTAGCGCCGCACGGGCGCTTCAGCCAGGGAGAGCGCTATTCGCTCGTCTTGTACTGGAACGGCAGGTAGATGTTCCAACTGACCGTCAGCACTTGGTTGAAGTTGAACTGTCGGTCATCGTTGGTGATCTTGTTGTCCGGGAATTTCTTGTCTTTCCCACCACCAGCTGTGTCGATGCCGCCCGTGTTCCAAGCGAAAGGCAACGCGCGGTACTCGAACCCGAGAGCGCTCCACTTGTTGATGTAGAACGTGAAACCGAGACCGAAGGTCGGTGCAATTGCCACGCGACTCTCCATCGCAAAGTTGCCGTTGCACGTCTCGCAGTTCTTGCGTTCGGTCAGGCCCACGAAGGCCGGGCCGCCGAAGAAGTACAAGTCGGTGTCCAGATAGATGCTCTGGAACAAGGCCAACTTGCCGCGGAACGGAACCGCGGTCAGCTGCGGAGCAACCACCCAGTCCATACTTCCGAGTTGCTTCGTGAAGTCCGGACCAATGTTGACCGCGGTCAATTGGGTCGCGCGCTGCATGAAGGCGGGGTTGCCCGTCGCGGCTTGCACCGCGGCGTCCTCCGCCCGCCTTTGCGCGTTCACTTCCTGAATCTGCTCGCTCAAGTGCGTGGGGATGTGAGCCGCGCCGAACGCTCCCCAGGCACCAAACGCCAGCCAGTCGGTGAAGTGGTAGTTGAGCCGGGCGCCGACCAAAATCGTGCGCTGGTACTCATCCAAAAGGCTGAACGAGACGGCCGGAGCCACCTCGAAACGAGCCTTGCGGTGTTGGCGTAGCTTGCGCACCGCGGGAGCCCCTGCGAGCGGCCCAGTGAGCAAGATTTGCTGCGCCTCGGCGCGTTCGGTGAAGGCGAAAAGTGCGAGCGCAGCAGCCAGCACGGACACCAGCCGCTTCGTAGTCTTCTGTTTCGTGATCGTCATGCCTCGCCCTTTGCCCATCACTTCGGCAACCGGTAGTCGAACGAGAACGGGATAAAGATGGCAGCACCAAGCTGCGCTTGCACGTTATTCGTCAAGCTCGTCTCGCCGTACCAGGTGCTTGGATTGCCGGCACCGTTGGGGCCGTTGCCCGGAATCTTGCTGGACGTGAGACTCTCGAGCTTGTCGTTGAACACGTAGTCACGCACTTCCAAAACTGCGGCGAACCAGCGGTTGAAGAAGATGCGGAGACCAATGCCAGCATTGAAGGCCAGCTTCGGTTCGTATTGAAAGTTGCGGTTATCCGGATCGATGACCGCGATCGGCCGGACGCTCATCGCACCGACACCACCCACCACGTAAGCGTCGTAGTGGAAGATGAAGTCGCCGAAGCCGGCAAACTTGCCGTACGCCGGGACGTAGGTGAAGTTCAGCGCGGCGCCCCACTGGTACTCAGTGAGTGGCACGGCGACGCGCGCTGCACGCCGAACCTGCGCGTTGAAGTCCTTGTCGACGTTGAACGGCGAGTAGTACTGGCCGTTCACGCCGATCGCGAGGACGTTGGTGATGTAGTAGTTGAGCGCCAGGACGGGGGCCGGGTGACCGACGAACTGGTCGTTCAAGCTCTGCGACCAACCCGCTTGCAGCTCGAAGCGGCGAACGCGCAGCGCGTACGCTTGCTGCACTGCGAAGATCTGCTCCTTCAAGGGGCGCGCGGCCTCCTTGTCCATATCCAGATTCGGACAGGCTGCGGGGTCGATCTTGCAGATGTCGTCGAGGCCGGAGCCTGTCGGCGTATCTCCGGTTTCCTCGCCAGCAGCCTCGGCGGGAGTATCGCCTGCAGCAGGTGCAGCCTCAGCAGCGGCGGCATCGCCGCTCGCGGCGCTACCACTGGCGTCAGCGTCGATCACGCCTTCGCTATCTTTTGTCGCCGCAGCTTTACCGGCCACTGTGGCCTTCCCTGCTTTGGCTTGCGCCCAGCTTTGCGCAGGGAATATGCCGAGGGCTACTGCCACGAGGAGCCCGATGGGACTTGACTTCATCGATGCCTCTTCCGCTTTCCCTTCAAAACGACGCATTGGGTCAGCGCGCGGTTCCAACACCGCAACCACTTGGAACTATTGAACAATTCCGCGAACCGGAAACGCCGGGGGACTATATCACGCTAAAAATCTTACAATCAACAAGCTAAAACTTTTTGACCCAGGATGAATTTCGATCATTCAGCGGTGTCGTCAAATTGCTCGGCCGCTTCACGCCCGAACCCCTCGAAACTTACTCAGCCGCTTCGCGACCGAGTAATGCCTCCACGAAGTCCGCCGGGGCAAACTCATGGAGATCGTCGGGCCGTTCACCGAGGCCGACGAAGCGAACTGGAAGACGAAGCGCGTTGGCGATTCCGAGCACCACGCCCCCTTTGGCAGTGCCATCGAGCTTAGTCAGCACGATGCCGGTGAGTGGGAGCGCTTCCTGAAATTCTTTTGCTTGAGCGAGAGCGTTTTGCCCGTTCGTCGCATCAATGACCAGCAATATTTCGTGCGGCGCGCCGGCCAGCGCTTTTTCAGCGGTCTTGGCGATCTTTTTCATTTCCGCCATCAGGTTCGACTTGGTGTGCAGGCGACCTGCGGTATCCGCGAGTACGACATCTACTCCCAATGTCTCCGCTCGCTTGATCGCATCAAACAAAACGCTGCCGGGATCAGAACCATCTTTGCCGCGCACGACTTCACAGCCGATTCGATCGCCCCAAACGACCAGTTGTTGCACGGCGGCGGCGCGAAACGTGTCGCCCGCGGCGAGCAGGCACTTCTTGCCGCTGGCTTGCAGTTTGGTAGCAAGCTTGCCAATCGTGGTGGTCTTACCGGCACCATTCACACCGACCAAGAGCACGACGGTGGGCTGATGGCGTAGTTCGAGTGGACCCGTGGTGCCATCCACGGAGACGATGCGTTCGGCTTCTGCGCGTAGCGCGTCCCACACCTTCTCGGGGTCAGCGAGCTCGCCCTGGTTGAGCACCTCTTTCACGCGGGCGAGCAACAGCGCAGTGGTTTCGGCTCCCACGTCCGAGCTCAGTAGGACCTCTTCCAGCTCGCTGGCGATATCCGCGTTGAGCTCTTTTTTGCCCGAAAAAAGCGCACGCAAGCGGCCGAAGAAGCCTTCCGATGCACGCGCTTTCGACAAGCCCTTGCGCAGGCCGTCGATGTCGCGCGGAGCGCGCCCGCGAGTCGACGGGGGCGGTGGTCGCGAACTGGTGGTCGGCACCACATGCGCGACTCCCGGTGCGACCGGCGTCCCGGTCGGCGTCGGTTTGGGGACCGCCACGGGAACTGGGGTCGCGGGCGCCGTGGGTCCGGGCTCCTGGGATCGGCGCGGGCTGGCCGGGCCGCGCTTCGGGGGCGGTGGCGGATGGCTGGGGGTGGAGCTTGGAGGGAGCTCCGCAGGCGCGCCTTTCTTGAGGAACAAGAAAAGGGCGACGATGGCGGCGACTGCGAGCGCGAGGAGAGCGTAAGTCATAGCTGCTGAACGCGCTGGTGCGGCGTGTGGAGCGGACTATAGAAACGCGCGCTTTGCTCAGTCAATGGGGCGGCACGGTTTTCCGGCTTTCTCCGGTGTAGGTTCAACGTCTCAACCGCGATCTGCTTTCAATGCGAGTTTGCGATTGTGCGGCGGTTCTTGAGCGGTGACTGCCTGCTCCTTCGCCTCGGACAGCGGTTCGGGGCCAAACGCTGCTTCATCCAGGGCGCCAGCCCAGGTCGCGACCTCTTTGCGATCGGTTCGGCGCGCGACTTCTCCGGGCGTTGCTTCACCGTGGCGTTCCCAGCCGCCGTCGTGCAGCGCCCATTCCACGAAACGGCCCAGCAAACTGCGACGCCGTGAGGTGAGAGACAAAACCAACGTGCCGGGCGGAGGCATCGGCGCAGCGAGCGGGGTATGCAGAGCGGCACGCACCTCGAGCGCGGCCCCAGGGCCGGCCGGGTCCGAGCTCTCGAGTGCGAAGGCGCCTTGGCTGTCGGTCTGCGCCGTGCGCAGCACCCCACTGCCATCGAAGGCCGGAACGCGCACGAGCACGACGGCGCCCGCGATCGGCGTGCCGTCGTGTGCGTCGAGCACGCGTCCGCGCCAGCCGCTCCGCAGATCACCCACCTCGATGACGTCGACCGGGGCCCGCACGGAATGACGGGGGCCAGCCGAGCTCGCTTTACGCTCGAGACGTCGCGGACGCTGCCAACCGAGGAGCAACCAAGAACCCAAGATCACGACCGCCGCTATCCACGCGATGCGCCGCCAGGGACTGGGCGGCAAGACTGGGATCGCGACGGACAACTCGCGACCCGCAAGCCACCATGGGGAATCCGATGCGTAACGCAGCTCGACCGGGTGGCTCTTGGCCGTGTTCTCGTCGAGCTGCAGGTAGAGCTCAGCGAGACCATCCTTGACGCGCGCGCTGCTCAGATTCGAGCCGCCGCTGCGGGCTTCGATCGAACCGCTGCGCACCGCGCCCGCGATCGAGTGCACGCGGACGCGCAGTCGAACGCCGCTCTCCGGGTGACTGGCGACGACCGGCTCTGCAAGCGATAACTCGACCAGTGCCGTTGCCGTCGCGCGAATGAGTGTGCGGGCTGCGCGGGTCGTGGTGCTGCCCGCAAATTCGGCGCTCAATTCGAGTGGACCAGGCGGTCCCAAGAGGCGGCTGGGAAGATGAAACTCAGCGTTATTGCCGATCTCCACGGATGCAACGCTGATGGCTTGCGCGGCTTGGCCGTCTCGCTTCACCGCGAGCGAGATGCTGAGGCGCTCGAGTGGTTCGCCTGCTGCAAGCGCGGGCAGCGGCCTCGTCGCCAACGTCAAGGCTTGGCTCTCGCGCTCGAGCGCGAGCACGCTCGGGGCCGGAGCGAACGCCATCTGTACGCTGCGGGTCGCTCTGTCAGCGATCACCTTGCGACTCGTCGCTGTGTACAGCCCATCGCTGTCGACGAAGCTGAGCTCGAACTCGGCGCGCTCTGGTGTGCCGTCGAAGCGCACGCAGATTGCTCCGGCGCCATTGCTGCGCGCGAGGTATGCGCCGTCCGGACTCGCCGGCAACGAAATGGCACGCGATTGACAATCGCGCGCGGAAATCGGCGCGCTTTCGAGTAACGGTTTGATGCGCAACTGGCGGCCGGGAACGGCGTGACCTGCATCGTCGAGCAGCCGCGCTTCGAGCTCACTTCCGCCAGTGAGTTGCGATGCGCTGGCTTCGATGGTCAGGCTACCAGTGACTCGTAGTTGCGTTTCTGCGACAGCTCCAACTGACGTGAGCCAGTAGGAGATGCCCGCACACCCAGCGACGAACCGCAGCCGACGACACGGCGTGGTTCGCCGTGTCGGTTGGAGACCCTCGTTTGGTCCGCCGGTCGGCGTCTTCACCGAAACATCATACATCGCGGCACTCGGCCGATCGCGAGATAACGTGAAAAAGCCGGGCGCCGGCAGATTCGGTTACCGACTCGAAGTCTTCCTCATAAGTGCTGAAGCAATTGCTGCCCGCGGCCGTCATACCGTTCAAGTTGAGCGCGAGTTACAGAAGGTCGACGGAGCGCCCTGTCCTCATGATACGGTGCGCTGCAATGCGTTGTCTCGGTTTGGCTGCGCTGCTCGCTGGCCTGGGGTTCGTAGTCGCTCGGCCGGCATTTGCCGAGCCTGCCGCCGACGTGGATCACCTGGTCAAGAATTTGGCGAGCGGTGTGGACTTCCGCATTCGGACCCAGGCTGCGTTGGCGCTGGGTGCATCCAAGTCACGTCTAGCGGTCGAACCGCTGTGCGCGGGTCTGGCAGATACGAACGCGACGGTGCGCGCGGCCTCCGCCGCCGCCCTCGGCCGCCTGCGCATGGGTGGTGCCGAGTGCTTGCAGAAGCGCTTGGCCAATGAAGCCAGCGATACCGTCAAATCGGCGATCGTGAAGGCCCTCGACCCGGTATTTTCTCCGGAAACCAAGTACTACGTCGCGATCGGCAAAATCTCCGACAAGACCGGCCGCAATGGGGATGAAGTAGATACCATCGTCCATCGCGCCATGGTCAGCGCGGCTGCTTCGTTGCCCGTGTTCACTTTGGCCCCCCCGGGTGAGAGCTTGCCCGACGCCAAGCGTCGCCTCGTCGGGCACTCTGGCGTGAAGCCCGTCTTCCTCTCGCCGCGTGTGCCCGTCCCGGACTATTCGGGTGGCAATCTCACGATTCGCATCGAGGTCGCGATGTTCAGTTATCCCGACAAATCCCTACTCGGGAGCTACACGACCAAGCTCACTCAACAGGGGGTGACCTCCCCCGACAAAGACACCGAAGACGAGCTCATCCGAGATACAGCTACGCGTGCTTTCGAGAAATTCACGGCTGCTGCAGCCCGCCTACCTTAGGAGTTGGCAGGCTCCTTCGTGCGCCAGATCGAAACCGGCCGGCGATCGCCGACCGCGCCGGTGCCGGTGACGGTGCCGGTGACGGTGCGATTGAAAGCGCACTTCTTGCACACGGCGCTGCTAAGGCTTTACTCTTGAGACCCTCCCTTTTCCCGCAAGGAGTCCCAGCACATGGGAGACGCCTCTTCCGCCCCGCCGGTCA
>Ga0247783_1000223_pt1 | contig 16587 bp, 15 predicted proteins | sample UWRJL064202C5_FD_179911 | JGI IMG/M metagenome (GOLD analysis project Ga0247783, IMG submission 179911) | Plant litter microbial communities from Arlington Agricultural Research Station in Wisconsin, United States - UWRJ-L064-202C-5 | ecosystem: Environmental > Terrestrial > Plant litter >...
GCAGATCCCCGCGCTGGGTGAGGAACGCCACCAAGGATTCGCCGTCCGCGCCGGAGGCTGCGGTTACGAAGTCACCATCGCGGAACAGAACGCGGCGAATCCCAGTGCTGTCTTCGAAGGCGAGGGCGCCGGTGTAGCGCGCGCGCACGACGCGCGCGAACGCGCGCACCGCGTCACCAGTCCCGAGCGAGGCGGGGATCTCGAGCTTGGCTGGCTCACGGTGTAACTCGGCTGGAGCTTTCGCTGGAGCGGGCGCACTGACCTCGGCTGGCGCGCGTTCGGCATAAGGACGTGGAGCTGGCGGGACGGTCGACAGCGGCGCCGCATGCTCCGAGTGCCCTGCTGCCATGCTGGGCGGCATGTCGGTGATCGGGCCGTGAGCGGTGGTGCCGGCAAGCGAGTTCGGCGAACGGCTGAACGCGGCTTCTTCGAGTGCAGCACGCACTGCCAGCTCGCTCTCGCGGCGCATGCGAGAGGTCTGACGCGGTGGTGTCACCGGCGGCTCGGTGGCGCGCGACGACTGCGACTCCGGACCGTCCGGGACGGGCAAATCGGTGCTGCTGTGTGGAGCAGCGGTCTTCTCGCGCGCCGTGCGCAACAGCGGGTCGAGGATTTCGGGCGCGGCGTTGCCACCACCGCTGGCCGTGCCAGCACCGGTCGTCTTGGTCGTCGAGCGTGGACTTTGCTCGCCTTCCACACCGTTGTGCGTACCGATCGAGCTATCGTCGTCGTCGTCGTCGTCGTCGAAGTCGAGCGGTTCGTCCAGCGCGTCCAGCACGTCCGAAGGCAGGATGGCTTCCAACTCCGCCTCGGGCGAGAGGCGATCGGAAGGAGGGATCGACGAATTGCGCGTCGAGAGCACGCGACGCTCGGCGGTCGCGAGCAATGATTCCAGCGCCGGGCTGAGCCTGGCTTGCGGCAGCTCCTGCGGGCGCGGAGGCAACAGGTGGCTCGAAGCCGACGGTCGGCTCGAATGCGGCGGGCTCTCGGGCACTTCGGAGCGGGCGACGCTGGCTGGACCGGGCTCGGTTCCCGGACTCGTCGGTGCGGCTGCGTGCATCGGTGCGGACGACGCAGGAGACGAAGGCGACGACGGAGTATCGCGCGGGATGTCGGTCTTGCCCGCGTCATAGCGGTAGGGGCGACGGGTTGCGGCCACCAGCACCGGTGCGCGATTGGTGGGGGTGCTGCGTACGCTCAAGTCGTTGCGAGCGGTGGGAGCTCCGATCAACGCTTCGACTTTGCGGAGCAGGATGAAGTCGTCCACCGGACGCACGAAGACTCCGCTCGCTTCCTGTTGTAGAGCGCTCGCGTTCTGCTCGACCGCTCGGCCTGGCTCGCCGAGGAAGAGCACGTCGATGCGGTTGCCCGCAGGCGTCTCGCGCACTCGCTGAATCGTTTCCAGCGCCCCGGGTGCATCCGCGTCGCACAAAATCAAGGAAGGGCGCTGCACCGAAACGCGGCTGACGAGCAGTCCGAGTGGAACGTCGATCACGGGATAGCCGCGCCCACGCAGCGCAGTCGTGAGGCGTTCAGCTTCAGCCGAGGCGTCGCTCACGAAGATGAGCGAGCCACCTTCCTCGTTGTTGCCGGTGTCTCCGCCGGCCTCAAGGTGGGGTGTCACTACGGTGAGAGTGTAGCGGCTTTCAAGCGGCGGTTTCACCCCCTCAAATGGCGCTATCGATCCCGCGGCGGATCGCTCGGTGTAGGCCCAACCAAGCGGCCGCCCAAGCGCCCGCCGATGCGCGCACCCAAGGCCGGCCAGTACCGGGCCGAGACCACCATCACGGTGACGAAAGCCACGATGAACCACTCACCGCCGTTCAATCCAAACACCGCCATCGAGTAGGGCAGGTTCCGGTCGCTAGCAAGCCCAGTTGGCTGCTACCGTGCTCGAGTGACGGGCGTCGATCAGGACTACGTGCTCGGCCTCGGTTCCAATCTGGGAAACCGGCTGGAGTTTTTCCGTACCGCTGTGCGACATTTGCAGCGCCACGCGCAAATAACCGGCTTCTCTGCGCTGTACGAGAGCGCTGCCGTGGGTCCCGCACAGCCGGATTACCTGAACGCGGCGCTCCGCCTTCGAAGCTCGCTCGAGCCGCTGGCAATGCTTTCGCTGCAGCTAGAAGTCGAGCGCGTCGCGGGACGGGTACGGCTCGAGCGTTGGGGGCCTCGCACCCTCGACTTGGATTTGCTGTTCATTGTCGGCCAAACGGTCGATCAGCCCGGTTTGGTCGTGCCGCACCGCGAGCTCACGCGGCGCCCATTCGCGCTTCTGCCGCTCTTGGACGTGCTGCCCGATGCGCGCGATCCGATCAGCGGTCGCGCGTATTCGGAGCTCGCCGCGGAGCTCGACCGGACGGGCGTCCGGGAGCTGGATAACAGCCGTGCTGGATGGCTCGAATGAAGCCCGGAATGAAGCCTGGAATGAAGGCCGAACGCAATCGAGCGCTAGTCTAGACACACCGGCGCCAAGGTGGTACGAGCCGCGCGCGCCTCATGAGTGCGCCCCAAGATTTCGCCCGTATTTCGGCTACTTCATCACGCCGCCCACGGGAGCGAGGTTAGACGAAGCATGCTTTTTGAACTGGTTTCCGCGACTGCTGCGAGCGCTCAGGATGGCGCCACGAGGGCTATGGCCGGTGGCGTCCCGCTCGACTTCGATCGCACGGTGCTTTTGCAGATCGTGGTGTTTGCGGTGCTGATAGTGGTGCTGAAGCCACTGCTCTTCGATCCCGTGCTCAAGGTGTTCGCCTTGCGTGAGGAACGCACGGAAGGTGCGCGCGCGACGGCTCGTGAGCTGCAAGAAAAAGCGGGCGAGCTGCTGCAACGCTACGAGAAGGAGCTCGAGCGCGTGAAGCAGGTGGCCGCCGACGAACGCGACGTCCTTCGCTCGGAGACCAGCAAGCTGGAAGCCGAGATCCTGAACGAAGCGCGGGAAGCGACGACTCGCATCGTGGAAGAGGGCCGCCGCAAGATCCACGCCGAGGTGAATGCGATCCGCGTGGCCGTCGGTGCGGAATCCGAGAAGGTGGCTCAAATGATCGTGGATCGAGTGGTCGGGCAGGGAGTCAACTGATGCACGCCCGAGTCCTACGGAATTGGTTTTTGGGGGTTGCTCTGAGCGCGGGTTGTACCGTCGCGTTGCCGGCGCTCGCCGACGAACCAGCCGCCGAACACGGCCACCACGCCGAGCTGGCTAGCTCGGACGCCCCCGCAGAGGAGGGCGCCGAAGACCACGAGCACCACGTCCCGAAGTTCGAAGAATACAACTTCTTCTACGGCTTTTTGGGCGAAAAAGACGACGTAGAGCCGAGCATCTTGTGGCGCCCGGTGGGTACGCCCGTGCCCTTCGGCGCGATGCTGCTGAACAGCGCTGTCCTGTACTGGCTCTTGGTTCGCTTCGCCAAAAAGCCGCTCGCTTCCGCCCTCAAGTCTCGCAAGGCCACCATCTTGCGCGGCATGGAGGAGGCGGGCCAGATGAAGAAGGAAGCCGAGGCGCGCCTGGCTGACTACGAGCAGAAGCTCGCCACGGTCGATCAGGAGATCGAGCGTGTCCGGGCCGACATGCGTGCCGCCGGCCAAAGCGAACGCAAGCGCATCCTGGCCGAGGCCAAAGAGAAGCGCACGCGTATGGAACGAGACGCGCAGACCCTGATCAGCCAAGAGCTGAAGTCGGCGCGTGAGGGCTTGCTGGGAGAGATGTCTCGCGCTGCGCTGCGCTCCGCCGAGACCACGCTCCGCGCGAAGATCACCTTAGGCGACCAGGCCCGGCTCGCTGAAGACTACTTGGCGGGCATCAAGGACGCCGCCGGCGCATTGCGAGGAAAAGTATGAGCGGCGGGACGGTTGCCGAGCGTTATGCCCGGGCGATTTTCGAACTCGGCGTCGAAGCCGGACAGGTAGTCGCCCTTTCCGAGCAAATTCGTAGCTTTGCAGATACGTACGCGGCCAGCCGCGAACTGCAGGCCGTGCTCGATAACCCGATGGTCGAGCCAGAAAAGCGCCAGGCCATCCTGGTCGACGTCGCGACCAAGGTCGGGCTCAGCGGTGTGGGCTTGAACGCGATTCGCCTGCTCGCCGCTCGCGGTCGGCTCGCCTCGCTGCCGGCAATCGCGCGCCGTTTGGCTTCGCTGGCGGACGAAAAAGCGGGCGTCGTGCGCGCCGTGGTGACCTCGGCTGCTCCGCTGCCGGAGTCGTTCTACGAACGGCTGATGCGAGAGCTCGAGAGCGCAACCTCGCGCAAAGTGGCCATCGATCGCCAACAAGATCCCTCGCTGATCGCCGGTGTCGTCACTCGCATCGGTGACAACACGATCGACGGTTCCGTCAAAGGCCGCCTCGCCGAAATCGAGCGCCAACTTTCCTCCTTGTGATTTTGGGCTACGCCCAGCTTCGTCGTTGGGGGTTTCACCCCCACCCCGCTGAAGTGAATTCAGCGGGGCCTCTCTCGCCGGGGGTTTCACCCCCGCACCCGCTGAAGTGAATTCAGCGGGGCCTCACCCCCGAGTTTTGGGGCCCCAACCCCAAAACAAGACGCCCTCCTTCAGATTTGCGCTACTAGACCCGAAAGCTTCGAGAAAATACGCCATGCAGCTCAGCGCCGACGAGATCTCATCCATCATCAAGAAGCAGATCCAGAACTTCGACCGCGCCGCTCTCGTTAGTGAGACGGGCACGGTTCTGACCAGCGGTGACGGTATCGCGCGTGTCTACGGTCTGGAAGGTGCTCTCGCCGGCGAGCTCGTGGAGTTTGCGGGCGGCGTGACCGGCCTGGTGCTGAACCTCGAAGCCGACAACGTGGGCGTCGCCGTCTTGGGCGAAGCAGCCGGCGTGAAAGAGGGCGATGTCGTCAAGCGCACCGGCCGCATCGCCGACGTGGCGGTGGGCGAAGAGCTGCTCGGCCGCATCGTCAACGCGCTCGGCCAACCGATCGACGGCAAAGGCCCGATCGAATCGAAGCAACGCCGCCGCATCGAGCTGAAGGCGCCCGGCATCATGGAGCGCCAACCGGTCAAGGAACCGATGCAGACCGGGATCAAGGCGATCGACGCCATGATCCCGATCGGTCGTGGTCAGCGCGAATTGATCATCGGCGACCGTCAGACCGGCAAGACCGCCATCGCCATCGACGCGATCATCAATCAGAAGGGCAAAGGCGTCTTCTGCGTGTACTGCGCGATTGGCCAGAAAGCGTCGACGGTTGCCCAGGTGGTCGACAAGCTGACCCAGCACGGCGCCATGGAGTACACGACGGTCGTGTTCGCGGCTGCCTCCGACACGGCGCCGCTGCAGTACCTGGCTCCGTACACCGGCGTTACTATCGCCGAGTACTTCCGCGACAGCGGGCGCCACGCGCTGGTGGTCTACGACGATCTGTCCAAGCAAGCCGTGGCTTACCGCCAGATGTCGCTGCTCTTGCGCCGTCCGCCAGGCCGCGAGGCATATCCGGGTGACGTGTTCTACGTCCACTCGCGCTTGCTCGAGCGCGCGTGCAAGCTTGCCGAGCGCTACTACGTCGTCAAGAAGGGCCAGACCGTGCCCGCGGGCGACGCCAAGTTCAAGGGCGTGGATGGCCAAGTTTACCTCGGTGAGGAAGCCAAGCACTCCGCCACCAAAGCGCTCGAAGCGCGCCCGGACAAGGCCGAGCTCGAAGTCCAGAAGGACCCGCACTCCGGTGGCTCGCTGACGGCGTTGCCGATCATCGAGACACAGGCCGGTGACGTGTCCGCCTACATCCCGACCAACGTGATCTCGATCACCGACGGTCAGATGTTCCTCGAGAGCGATTTGTTCTACTCCGGCGTTCGCCCGGCGATCAACGTCGGTATCTCCGTCAGCCGCGTCGGTGGCAACGCGCAGATCAAGGCGATCAGGAAGTTCGCAGGCACGATGCGCTTGGATCTCGCGCAGTACCGCGCGATGGAAGCCTTCGCTCAATTCGCCAGTGATCTCGACGCCGCCACTCGCGCTCAGTTGGATCGCGGTCAGCGCTTGGTCGAGCTGCTCAAGCAGGGGCAGTACGTGCCGCTTTCGGTCGAGAAGCAGGTGGTGATCATCTTCGCCGGCACGCAGGGCTACGTCGACAAGCTGCCGGTCGAGTCACTGCGCAACTACGAAGAAGAGCTGTACCGCTACATCGACGAGAAGCACGCGGACCTGTTCGAAGACATTCGCACCAAAAAAGAGATCACCGACGAGATCAAGAAGAAGCTGGTCGAGGTCCTGAAGGCGTTCGGCAAGCAGTTCGTTTCGAGCAAGGAGTGAGCCGAGTTGGCTAACCTCAAGGCTATCCGCAAGCGGATCGCGAGCGTCAAATCGACGCAAAAGATCACGCGCGCGCAGAAGATGGTGGCGGGCGCGCGGCTCACGCGCGCTCAGCAACGCATTCAGGCGCTTCGCCCGTTCGCGGTGAAGACCGCACAGGTGTTGGCCGACGTCGTAGGCCAAGGCTCGAGCGACGACGAACAAGCGGCGGACGAGAACGAGCACGCGCTGCTCGCCCGACGCGCCGAGAAGACCGTATTGCTGCTCGTGATCACCAGCGATCGCGGGCTGTGCGGCGGCTTCAACACCAACATCTTGCGCGCGGCCACGCGCATCTGGCAGGAGCGCGAAGCGGCTGGTCAGACCGTCAAGATCATCACCATCGGTCGCAAGGGTCGCGATTATTTCCGTCGCCGCAAGGCACCCGTGTTGGAGGTGCTGAGCGGTATTTGGGAAAAGCTCGACATCGAGACGGCGCGCGTCGTCGCTCGCAAGGTGCTCACTCCGTTCGTGCAAGGCGAGGTCGACTCGATCTACGTCGTGTACAACGAGTTCAAGAGCGCGATGAGTCAGCGCGTCGTCGCAGAGCCGCTCTTGCCCCTGCAAAACAGCGAAACCAAGCCGGTGACCGAGCACGCAGACACTCCGGACTGGGCGTCGTCGAAGCCCGAGTTCCTGTTCGAGCCGCATCGCGGAGCCTTGCTCGACCGGCTAGTGCCGATCTACATCGAGATTTCGATCTTGCGCGCGCTGTTCGAGTCGCAAGCGTCCGAGCTCGGCTCGCGTATGACTGCCATGGAATCGGCGACCAAGAAGGCTGCGGAGATGATCGGCAAGTACACGCTGATTTATAACCGCGCCCGCCAGGCCGCGATCACCACCGAGCTGATGGAAATCATCGGCGGCGCAGAGGCTCTCCGCTCTTAGCGGGGAGCGACGCCATGGCGGGGGGGACTCGTTCGCGAGCGTCACGCGCCGAGCGTCGCCTGCAAAAAGAGCGCGTCGCAAGCGCGCTCGAGCACGGCTTGCCCGCTCCCGCGCGGGGGCGCGTTGCGCTGCTGAGCGCCGCGTCGGGCGCACGGCCGAGTAGCAATCCCGTTGGGCGCGCTGCTGGTCCTGTGGGCCGTGACGTCGCGAGTCAGCGCATGCCGCTCGCGGTCAAGTTGCTGGGCCTCGGGCTCGGCTTGCTCGGTTTGGTCTACGGGCTGACTTTACTCCGCGATCACAAGGCGCGCTCCGAACCGGCCCTGACGCCCGCAGTCGGCGCGAACGGCGTTAAATAACCCTCACGGCTTGGTAACCTGCCGGATACTAGAAGAGCTCGCGCATGTCATTGTTGCGACATTGCGTTGACACTCTGGTTCCGGCGCGGCTAGAGTTTCTGGGAACTCAAACCACCGGCGCTCCGTAGCGAGCCCCGGTGGTTTGGTCTTTTGTGGGTCCGAAACCTACTGCTCGCCACTCGCGTGGCGAGCGTGTTCCGAGTGCGAGCCGCGCTTCGGACTGGGCAAAGCCGGCGGGGTCGCATCGGGGCCCGCGCCGGCGAACTGCTGGACCTCGCCGGTCAACTTGGCGCGCACTCGAATCAGGGCATCGAGCAGCTCGGCGCCGGCGCGTTTTGCTGCCGGGGTGGTGAATACGGCTTTTGCGTGTTCGAAGCCCGTGTGCCCGCCGAGCGGGACGTAGCAAAAACCGAGTACCGCGAACAAGCTGATGCTTGCCTCTACGCCGCGTCGACCGAGTACTCCGAGCACCGCCGCATCGTAGGCACGGCTGGCCATTGGGGGCCAAATTGTTGCGAATTCAGCCTGCGCCAGGCGTCAGCTTGGGGCAACGAAAGAGCACGAAGCCGGTGTTTCGCCACAGCTCATCGCAGCGCGGGGCGAGCAGCGGCGCATGCACGCTGGTCAGCAGCGCAAAGCGCGCATGCCGCTCGCGCAGCGCGAGCTCGAGCGCTGCAGCGGAATTGAACGGGCTCGCGCTGGCTGCTTTGGGACGGCGCGGATCGTGATCATCCAGCACGCTGGTGCCGAACGGCGAACCGAAGCCGGCCTGTACGGCGAAGTAGCCGTAATCAGGGGTGTCGATGGCGAGGTCGAGCTTCGTCTCCTGGCGCGCCGCGTTGCCTGCCTCGAGCTCCAGCGCGCGCTCTGCAAAGCCCTCGTTGCTCGGCAGATGCACGCCCTGGACCAGCGGAATGCTGGTGATTGCCGCGACGACGACGACGACCCGCCTGCGTCCGGCTGCGTCCGTCGCACGTCGCGCAAACTCGCGCCCTGCGACGACACACCCAAAAAACCAAAGCGGCAACAGCACGCGCGCGGCGTGGTGAGTGGGCACCCCATCGCGGACGCTGCCCAGCATCAAAAACGCAAGCATCGTCAACAAGGCCAAGGCACAGCGCCCGTAGCGTGGACCATCTGCCTGCGCAGTCTTGGGCGCCATGAAGGCAAAGATCGGAAACAGGACGCACAGCCCGAGCGCGTTCCAGACCAGCGCCCAGGGGTACTCCGCCAAGCGACGCCACAACGGAGCATCGTTACCGCCCAGCGCGCGTCGATAAGCCGTGACTCGCCCGACGAAGAACCAGGCGTCGCCATGCTCGAGGTGACTCAGGATCAGCCATAAAACGGGCCCTGCGAGCGCTAGCAGGGCGCCGCCGAGGTAGGCCACGCGCCGCTGCCTGAGCGCATCCCACAGGCAAAATGCTGCGCAGACCGCGGCGATCGGCCAGGCCTCGTAACGGGACAAACAAGCCAGGATCAGTGAAGCTCCGCCCAACGCACGCAGCGTTGGATCGCTCTTACTGAGTGTCGCGGCCGAAAACAGCAAGAGTGCAGCGCAGGGCAGCTCGGGCAGCGCTGCTACGCCGAGCAGCGTCGAATACGGGACGAGCATACAGCTCAGTACGGCAGCCACGACTGCCGCAATGCGACTGGTCCCGAGCACGCGTGCAGCGACGTACACCAGAACCGTAGCCGCCAAGGCCAGCACGATGGCGACCGTGCGTGCTACGCCGAGGCCCGCGCCGAAGCCGCGAAACGCGGCGCCGTACGCCCAGAAGGGCGCCGGTAGCCAACTGGTGCCGCTCGCGTCGAAGTGCGGCTCCTGCGCGAAGCGCTGGGCGATCGAGAGCCGCGCGTAGTCGTCGTCGCTGAGCGCGCGAAATCCCGAGCGCCAAGCTGCGACGCAAGCCAGCCCGCGCGCTCCAAAGAGCACCGCGAGCTCTCGCGCGTCAGGCAGAAATTCGCGGAGTCGAGCCTCGGGCATCGCCGCGTGACTCCGACGATGGCCGACTATTTGGAGCTGCCGGCGGGCGGCGCAGACTTCGTCGGTGCCGTCGGGCCGAGCGGGGAGTTTTGCTCGTGCTGCTTCTGCAACGCCTGCGAATGCTTGCGCATCGACTCGTCCGTGGAGGACGACAGGTAGGCCAGCGAGATGCTGGTGAAGAAGAAGATGCCGGCCGTGACCCAAGTGGTCTTGGTCAGAAAGTTACCGGCGCCGCTGCCGCCGAACACTTGCTGCGCCCCGCCGCCGCCGAGCGCACCCAGCCCGCCGCTCTTTCCTGGCTGGATCAAGATCACCAGGATCAGGAAGACGCACGCCATGACGTGCAAGACGGTAAACGGGGTGTGCAGAAGATCGGCCATACTGTGCTCCGGAGTCTAGTCGGGGGATTGGGGCGCGGCCAGCACCGATTGCTCAAATTCTCGTTGCTCCCGTGCCCGTAAACGTGCCCGTAAACGACCGGCGATGCCGCGAGCCGTTCTGCGCTGCTGCACGCGAGCTGCTGGGTGGCAGCCCAAATCCAGGGGAGGGGAAGATCGAGCACGAGCACGGGCACGGGCACGGGCACGGGTGAGAGCCGGGCTCTCAGTTCTTGATCGGCGCTGCTTTGGCGATTTTCGCGAAGCCTTCGGCGTCCAGGGCGGCGCCGCCCACGAGCGCGCCGTCGATGTCCGCACAGGCAAGCAGGCCCGCGGCGTTGTCGGCTTTCACGCTGCCGCCGTACAGGATGCGCGTGACCTCGGCCAGCTCCGGGCTGGTCTTTTTGAGCTGCTCGCGAATCGCGGCGTGCACTTCTTGTGCTTGTTCGTTGCTGGCAACCTTTCCGGTGCCAATCGCCCACACGGGCTCGTAGGCGATCACGCCGAAGCCGGGCTTCTTGTTCAGCTCGGGCACGATCGTCGCGAGCTGACGAAAGCAGACTTCCAACGTCTTGCCGGCCTCACGCTCGGCCAGGGTCTCGCCAATGCAGGCGATCGGCTTGATGCCCGCAGCCGTCGCGGCGGCGACCTTCTCGCCGACCTGCGCGTCGGTCTCGCCGAAATATTGGCGGCGCTCGCTGTGGCCGATGATCACCCAAGTGGCGCCCGACTCTTTGAGCATCGGCGCGCTGATTTCACCGGTGAAAGCTCCGCTGTCTTTCGGGTAGAAATTCTGCGCGGCCACTTCCACGTGGCTGCCTTCGAGCTCGCTCGACACGGCGGCCAGCGCGGTGAACGGCGGCGAAACGACGACTTCGACCAGCCCCGCGACTTCTTTCGAAGCCTTGGCGACGCCCGCTGCGAGCTCGACGCCCTTCAAGCCTCCGTTGTTCAACTTCCAGTTGCCAGCGATTAGGTATTTTCGTGCCATTTTATTGGTTTCCTCGCAGGGCTTCGACACCCGGCAACTTGAGGCCTTCGATCAATTCGAGCGACGCGCGGCCGCCCCTGGAAATGAAGCTGATTTTCTCGGCGATACCGGGGCCGGCCGCGGCCACTGCAGCCACGCTGTCCCCGCCGCCTACGACGGTGAACGCTGCGCTGTCGGCCAATGCCTGCGCGACCCCGATGCTGCCCGCCGCAAATGCCGGGTTCTCGAACAAGCCCATGGGCCCGTTCCAGAACACGGTTTTGGCTCGAGCCACCTGCGTGGCGATCGCCTTGACCGAGGCAGGGCCGATGTCGAGCGCCATGTGCCGCTCCGGGATCGAGCGCACGTTGACGACTTCACCGTCGCTCGCTCCGCCATTCCGCGCCACCACGACGTCAGTCGGTAGCACGAAGCGCACGCCGCGATCCCGCGCTTGCTCGATCAGCGTGCGCGCGAGCGGCAATTGCTCCTGTTCGAGCTTGGAATCTTTGAGACTACTGCCAGCCGCGGCCAAAAACGTGTTGGCCATCGCTCCGCCGATGCAGATGGCATCGCACTTCTTGAGCAGCGCGCCGATCAGCTTGAGCTTGTCCGAGACCTTGGCGCCGCCCAAGATCGCCACGAACGGCTTTGCCGGAAGCTCGGTAGTGCGCGCCAGCGCGGTCGCTTCATCTCGGAACAGGTAGCCCATGGCCTTGTCGCGCATGAGCCGTGGCAGGCCGGCCACCGAAGCGTGAGCGCGGTGTGAAGTGCTGAAAGCGTCGTTCACATACACGTCACACAGAGCGGCGATTTCGCGCACGAAGCCTTCTTCGTTGCTCTCTTCTTCTTGATGAAAGCCGAGGTTCTCCAGCATCACCAGCTGGCCGGGACGCAGATCACTGACGAGCTTCCGTGCGGCATCACCGATGCAATCATCGGGCAGGTACACGTCTTGGCCGAGCAGCTCGCTCAAACGAAGTGCAACTGGCTCGAGGCTGAGGGCCGGGTCGTGCTTGCCCTGCGGTTCCCCCAGGTGAGAGCCGAGGATCACGCGAGCGCCAGAGCTAATCGCTTTCTGGATCGTCGGTAGCGAAGCGCGGATGCGTTCGTCGTTGCTGACCTGGCCGGACTTGTCGAGCGGCACGTCGAAATCGACGCGGATGAACACGCGTTGATTGTCCAAGCGAAGATCGTCAATCGTGCGGATGCCGTCGAGGGTGCCCATAATGCTGAATCAAGCAAGCGAGACGGGAAAACGGCCGCGCGAGCCGGGGGAACCTAGCTATCGGCCTCGGGTGGGTCAAGCCGATCGTGTGCACGTTTTTCGAGCTCTGACGCGGACCCAGTTCCAAGGCCAGGTGCCGGTTCGGCGTCACCGGCCAGAAACACGAATCTGCCGGGAAAAAGTGCTGGAACGTGCGTCGCAGAGCGGTCTACGCGCCGCACGTTCAGCATCTCGCGTTGGGCCTTCGTCAGCCAACGACGGCTCCCAGTGCAGCGGCGCTGCCGTCCCGACCCGATACTGGAGGTGCGCAGGCATGCCGGGCTCCGCTGATCGCGTCGAGCAAAGGCAACGCTCGACGCGCCTCCGCTGGCCCCCGCTCGGTCACGGTGCCCCCGGCCACTTCGCGCGCGCCGACCACCCACAAGAGCGGCACGCGCATGTCATGTGCTTCAGCGACTCGTCGCCCCAAGCTTTCGTTGCTGTCGTCGAGCGCGGCGCGCAGTTGGCATTCGCGCAGGCGCGCCACGACTTCTTCGGCGTACGGGCGCTGCTCGGGGTGCACGGGCAGCACTCGCACCTGTTCTGGTGCGAGCCACGCCGGCAGGCGGCCGTCGTGATGCTCGAGCAAGATGCCGAGGAAGCGCTCCAAGCTACCGACCATTGCGCGGTGCAACATGGCCGGTCTCACGCGCGCGCCCGAGCGATCGTCATAGGAGAGCTCGAAGCGCTCCGGCAGCACGAAGTCGAGCTGGATGGTCCCGCACTGCCAACGGCGGCCATGTCGATCACCCAGTTCGAATTCGAGCTTCGGACCGTAAAACGCGCCTTCGCCCGCTTTGACCTGACAGGCGAGGCCCGCGCGCTCAGCGGCGTTCGAAAGAGCGCGCTCTGCGCGATCCCAGACGGCGTCCGAGCCCGCGCGCTGCGCGGGTCGAGTGGCGAAGTTGACGGCGATCTCCGAGAAGCCGAGACAACGATAGAAGTCGTACAGCGAGCTGCAGAAGCGCGCCACCTCGAGCTCGACGTCGGCTTCAGCCAGAAACACGTGTCCGTCGTCTTGGGTGAACTGGCGTAGTCGCAGCAGACCGTGCAGCACGCCGCTCGGTTCATCCCGGTGCACGATGCCGAACTCCGACAGCCGTAGCGGCAGGTCACGGTGTGATAGCGAGCGTTTCTTGACGATTTGCGCGTGCCCCGGACAATTCACGGGCTTCATCGCCGCGCTCTTGCCCTCGTCGGAGAAGGCGAACATGTGCTGACGAAAATTCTCCCAGTGCCCGCTTTGCTCCCAAATGGCGCTGCGTATGAGCTCGGGAGTCTTCACCTCCTCGAAGCCGGACGCGACAGTCCACGAGCGCACCGCGCTCTCCAGCGCGCGATACATCGCGTAGCCGCGCGGGTGCCAAAACACCATTCCTGGCGCTTCCTCTTGTAAGTGAAAGAGATCGAGCTGTTGGCCTAAAATTCGGTGATCAGATGCTTCGAGCATGACATTTCCGTTTCGTTGGCCGGCGAAACGGGGGCTCGTTCCAGATTCCGAAAAGCCCGCGTTCTCCGGCGGGTTTTCGGTCGTTTTCAGCGTTCGCTACTGAAGCGTGCGCGGACGATACGAAGCCCGGGAAATTCCCGTGGTCGTCGTGGTCGTCGTGCGCGTGCTCGAAGCGAACATTGCCGAGCAAGGATGCCACGCTCGCAAAGGATCGGCAACAGGTTCCCGGTTCGTGGCAGTCTGCTCAGCAGAATGTCTTTCTCGCCCCCCGGCTCGCCCCCCGGCTCGCCCGCCATCTCGCCCGCCATCTCGCCCGCTGTCATCGCCAAAATGATTGACCATTCGTTGCTCGCGCCGACGATGACCACGGCCGATTTCGAAGCCGGCATCCGTTTGGCGCTCGAGTACGACGTGGCCAGCGTGTGTCTGGTGCCCTCGTACTTACCGCGTTGCGTCGAGCTGCTTTCTGGCTCGGACGTGAAGGCCAGCACCACGATCGGCTTTCCGCATGGTGGGCAGGCGACCGCCGCCAAAGTTTTCGAGGCCAAGGTTGCGCTCCAACACGGCGCCGCCGAGCTCGATATGGTGGTCAATCTGCACCACACCTTGAGTGGTGATTGGCCCTATGTCCGCGCCGAAATTGCCGCAGTCCTCGCGGAGACGCACGGCCGCGGGCAGAAGCTGAAAGTGATCTTCGAGAATTGCTATCTGAACGATTCGCAGAAGATCAGACTGTGCGAAATCTGCGGCGAGCTCGGTGTCGACTGGGTGAAAACCTCGACTGGCTTCGGATCTTCCGGTGCAACACTCGATGATTTGCGGCTGATGCGCGCGCACTCGCCGGCCGCCGTGCAGGTGAAGGCCTCCGGTGGAGTGCGTGATCTCGAGTTCGTGCTCGCGGCGCGTGAGATTGGCGTCACTCGCTGCGGCTCGAGTCGCACTCGTGAAATTCTGGACGCGTGTCGAACCAAGGTTCGATGAGAGCGAGATCGCCTTCTGCCGTCGGGGCATTCTTGTATCGAGGCTAGCGTGCCTGCCGGTCGGTCGACGGAGCGCAGGCGTTATCGTCGCGGTTCATCATAACATTGCGCTGACGTCGCCAATCGTTTGCATCGTTGTCACTCGCGACGACACCGCTGTATCTGGCGAGACAGAACATCTTCTTCGCAGCTCCGTAATCAGTTATGGTGCGCGCCCGACTGTGGGGAACATCAACGAGCGGAGGAATGCTCATATGAGATTCACGAAGACTGGCTGTTGGATTTTGGGTGGTATGTTGTTGTCTGTCGCTGCCTGCGGCGGCGCCGGCGAGGGCAACGAGTCGTTAGACACGAAAACGGGCGAGATCATCCGGCCCACGTCGAACACCGGCCGCGATCAGGTCGTGATGATCTATGCCACCGACTACAGCGGCCAGGCAGTGAGCATCTGCTCGGGCTCTTACTACGGCCCGCGCGTGGTGGTGACCGCCGCTCACTGCTTTCCAGCGTCCACTTATCAAGTGTTCGTCTACTATGGAGACAACTACCCGCAGGATCTCGCTGAGTTGACGCCAGCGGCCCCTGGGGTGCCCGGGCTGGTCCCGCCGCCAATCGGCGGGCCGTCGCACTGGGCTCAGGCGGACTCGTGGCAGATCCACCCCAATTACGACGCCAACCTCAACCGGGCCGACATTGCCACCGTCTTCCTCGATCGCAAGCCGCCCTTCGACCCACTGCCGCTCTATCGCAGCAAGGTCAACGCTGGCGTGCAGATGACGATCACCGGCTGGGGAAACAATCTGGCGACCTCACCGACGACCGGCACTGGCTACGGCACCGAGCGCAGCGGGCGCACCATCACCCTGGGCTCGCCAACGGTCGCCGATTACCACCCGGATGATCCGAACCCCGGCGTGCTCGACCCGGCGATCCGCGCAGCCTGGCTGAAAACCAACGGCGCCGCGCCCTGGTCGAACGGCTGCTTCGGCGACTCGGGCGGCCCGCTCATCCTGACCCAGTCGGGCCAGGATTACGTTGCCGGCGTTGGCAACTGGACCGGCCTGTATTGCGAAGACTACAACCTGTTCGCGCGCATCGATTCGTACCTGCCCTTCCTCGATCTGTCGTACAAGCGCGGCGGCCAGGACGTCTTGAAGGCGACGTTTGCCTGCGTAACTCCGAATCCGCAAGGATCGCTGACCGCGATCTTCGGTTACCAGAACGACAACGGCGTCGCGATCTCGGTGCCCTATGGCAGCAAGAATGCGTCCGCGCGTGACACGTCCAGCCTTCGCCCCACCCGCTTCGACGTGGGCGTACCGACCTTGCACTCGTATGCTTTCGGCGTCGACTTCACGACGGGGCAGACCGCCAGCTGGACGTTCGCACCCGACAACAACCCGTCCGTCACCCTGAACGCGACGGCGGCCTCGCCCCGCTGCACTGCCGCGCAAGCGGTCGATAGCGGTTGCGTTCTGCAGTGCCGCGCGCAGCTCCGCTCGGGCTGCCCGCGGGTCGAAGAGTCCGATAACTGCGCCCAGTACTGCCAAGACATCGGTCACGCTGTCGAGCTAACCGTGCCCGGCTGCAACGACGAACGGGTCAGCTGGCAGAACTGCGAAAATGCCACCGTCCCAGGCGCCTCCAACTGGACCTGCAACGGGACAGACGATTACGGCATTTTTGGTAATCGCCCCCAAGCGACGGCCTGCGCGAGCCAAAAAGCCGCCTACGAAAACTGCCTCGTCTTCGGCGAGGGAGACGGAGGCTAACTAGCCCGTTGGTTGCGCTCCGATAGCGGGGCGCGCCGCCTATCCGTGCTGCGCGCTGCTCCTTTCTTTCGGGGCGGCGCGCAGGCTAGGACGGTTCGGATGCGAGCAATTTCGAGGAGCGCGCGGCTGTATCAGCGGCGTCGCTCCACAGGGCGTCTTGGCTGACCCCCATGCTCACGATCAACTCGTCAGCGCAGCGCAGCCGGCGGCTGATCTCGCGTGAGATGTTGAGCA
>Ga0247783_1000224_pt1 | contig 16573 bp, 13 predicted proteins | sample UWRJL064202C5_FD_179911 | JGI IMG/M metagenome (GOLD analysis project Ga0247783, IMG submission 179911) | Plant litter microbial communities from Arlington Agricultural Research Station in Wisconsin, United States - UWRJ-L064-202C-5 | ecosystem: Environmental > Terrestrial > Plant litter >...
GTGACCGCGAGGGGGGCTTCTTGCTACTGATCCGACGCGGGCGCGCGAGAAGGCAACGAAAACCGCCAGGCCGCAATCCGACCCGGCAGCTGCCGAAGCTCTGCTTGACTGGGCACGTGGATGCGGCCCTGACGCACGCCTTGGGCGAGCACGGCGCCGCAGGCGCCCAGCACCGCTAGGCCAAATAGCACGCCAATCCAACGCCGCGGACGCCGCGCGGGCGGCATTTGTTCCTCGGGCAGCGCTTCATTGGCCGAGGTTGCTGGGCGAATGGAGCTGAAGCGAGCAGCGACGGTTCTGGCCGGGTCGAGTGCCGCCAGAGCCGCGGACAGCTGCAACGCGTCGGGAAAGCGCCGCGCGCGCTCCTTCTCCAGGCAACGCATGACGATGAATTCGAGTGCGGGGGGCACGTCGTGGCGGTGCTCCGACAGGGGCGGCACGGGTTCGGTCAACACTGCTGCACAAATGCGAGCCGTGCCGGGCCCAGGGAACGGCAGTACGCCGGTCAAGAGCTCATACATCACGACGCCGAGTGACCAGATGTCCGTGCGCGCGTCGACTTCCGAAGGGTTCGCGATCTGCTCGGGCGACATGTATTGCGGTGAACCGACGCTCTCACCGGGATTGGTCTGCGCGCGCATGCTGCGGCTGGAGAGCTGCTTGGAAACCCCGAAATCCACGATTTTGATCACGACGCCGCCGTCCGGCTGCTCCGCACAGAACAAATTCTCGGGCTTCAGGTCGCGATGAATGATGCCCTTCTCATGGGCCTCGGCCAGCCCATCGCAAACTTGCAACATGATGGCGATGAGTTCCGCAGGCGCGACGGGGCCGGATTGCCGCAAAACAGCGTACATGTCCCGCCCGGAAAGCAGCTCCATCACGATGAAGGGTTCGCCCGTTTCCAACATGCCGCAGTCGAAGACCTGCGCCACGTGACGTCGAAGTTGCGCCGCGAGCATCGCTTCGCGCATCAGCCGCTCGGAGAGCAATGGCTCGGACGCCAAGCTGCGCTGCATCAACTTCACCGCCACGTCCCGGGCCAGCACCGTATCGAAGCAGGCGTAAAGAACGCCCATTCCCCCTTCGCCGATCTTTCGCAAGACCCGGTAGCGATCGGCGATAAACGCGCCTGGCGCGAGCACGCCTGAGTCTGGATTAGGGGTCGCCGCTTCGCGCGACTGCGGTGGCATTTCCACGAAGGGAATATCGAGCCCCGACGAACGCGCCGCGGAAGCGATCACGATGAAACTCCGGTGCTCGATGCGCGCTCCTCCACGTCCGCGGTCGTGTCAGTGGAGGCGTAGCGCTCGAGCTTTCGGTGCAAGGTGCGGCGGTCGAGCCCGAGCGCGTGTGCCGCACGTGACTTATTGCCCTCGAGCAGCTTGACCACGCGCACGATGTAACGACGCTCGAGCTCATCCAGCGGCACGATTTCCCCCGGCTCATCAGCCGGAAGCATCAGCCGCCCGGTGCGCTGCGCGCGCAGCCGCGGCGGCAGATCGTCGATGCTCAAGTGACTGAAGCGAGCGAGCGCGACCGCGTGCTCCATGCAGTTTTCCAATTCTCGCACGTTGCCCGGCCAATCATAGGCAAGCAACCGCTCCGCCACGACGGGCGGCAAGTACATCTCGCCTTTCCCGCTGCGGTCGGACGAGCGGCGCAAGAAGAAGCTTGCCAACTTCAGTACGTCCCCGGTGCGCTCGCGCAACGGCGGCACGTCGATTTGCACGACGTTGATTCGGTTCAGCAAATCCTCACGAAAGCGCCGGGCGGCGACCTCTTCCTGCAGGTCCTTGTGACTGGCGGCAACGACGCGCGTCACGAACGGCACCTCTTCGTTCGAACCCACCGGGCGAACCGTGCGCTCTTCCAGGGAACGCAGTAGTTTGGACTGCATTTCGAGCGGCATATCCCCGATTTCGTCGAGAAATAGCGTTCCGCCCGAGGCGCGCACGAACAGCCCCTCTTTGGCCACCTTGGCGTCGGTGAAGGCGGACTTCGCATGCCCGAAAAGCTCACTCTCCAAGAGCCCTGCCGGGAGTGCCGCGCAATTGATGGCGATGAACGGACCGTCCGGGTTCGGGCCCGCTGCATGCAGCGATCGCGCGACGCGCTCTTTGCCGGTGCCGGTTTCGCCTTGGATCAATACCGACGCGTCACTGGCTGCGACGCGACGGATGGTTTCGTAGACGCGCCGCATGGCAATGCTATCGCCGATCAGTTGGCCCGCACTCGAAAGGTCCTTGTCCGAATGCAGCTTCTTGACCTCGTGTTGCAGACGCTGATGCTGCGCGGCCCGAGCCACGCACAGGCCAAGCAGCTTTTCATCCACGGGTTTGGCCAAGAAGTCATAGGCACCGGCGCGCAGCGCGTTGACTGCGAAATCCATGTTGGCGTGACCCGTGACGGCAATGATTGGCGCCTCGTTCCCACGACTTACCAGCTTTTCGCACAGCTCGAAGCCGCTCATCGGAGACATGCTCAAGTCCGTGATGACTACCGAGAAGCGTTCACGACCCGCGTGGTCCAACGCTTCCTCTCCAGAAGTCGTTGCAGTTACGCCGTAGCCAAGCCGGACCAGCATCGCGCGGAGCAGCTCGCAGTGGTCCTGGTCATCGTCAACGAGCAGAATCGAATTTCTCATGTTAACTCTGTCGGTTCTTGGAATGGGTCAGTAGCGGGGTAGTCGACGTGCAACGGGCTGCACGAAGCATGCCGGCGTTTGAGCCACATTCCCGTGCACATCTCCTTGCCAAGGGGCCCACGCGAGCCGCAAAATGTCACAGCTTGAAGGAAACCCGGGGCGGAGCGCCGCGCGGGCGCACTCTGAATCGCAGCGGTAGCTGGCACGCGAGCACGGAGCTCGCGCTCGGTTTGGTCACTGAGTGCTGTGGCCGATTGCCACACGAACCGCAAACGTGTCACGCTTGGTCAATGAAATGAGCCAAAAACGGGGCATTCGCTTCGTGCAGACTACGCCAAAAAGCGTGCGCTCGAACGTTGTGGCATCACGGCACGCACCTTGCTTAATCGCCGCACGCAACCATTAGCGTCGCACTGCGGCAGGACCTCCGTCGCTGTCCCATCGCGCCCGAAAGCCGCCCGTGCACCACCAGCCTTCCCCAACCAATCAGCAGGTCACATGAGTAACGGTCGAAAGATCCTAGTCGTAGACGATGACGAAGCCACCTGTGACTTGCTTCAGATGATGCTGAAGCGTCAGGACTACGAGGCAGTCACCGAAACCTCGGCGCGCGCCGCGTTGAACCGCATTGCGAACGAGGAGTTCACTGCCGTGCTCACCGACCTCGACATGGCAGAACTCGGCGGTATCGAGCTCTGCCAGCGGATTGCCGGCGTCCGCGCCGATATCCCGGTGATCGTCGTCACCGGCATGGGCAGTCTGGAGAACGCCATTGCTGCCATGCGGGCGGGGGCGTTCGACTTCGTAACTAAACCGGTCGATCCCGCGCTGTTATCGATCAGCGTCAATCGCGCCTCACAGCATCGCGAGCTGCGCGAAGAAGTGCGCCGGCTGAAAGAAAACGCATCCAACCTCAAGCTGGAAGGCGTGATTGGCAACAGCCCCGCCATGGAGCGTGTGTTCGATTTGGTCGCGCGCGTGGCAGAAGGCGACGCCTCCGTGCTGATCTCGGGAGAAACCGGCACTGGCAAGGAAGTGGTGGCCAAGGCCATCCATCAGGCGAGCGGACGCAAGGGTGCCTTCGTGGCCGTGAACTGTGCAGCAATGCCGCCACATCTGCTCGAAAGTGAGCTGTTTGGCCACGCTCGTGGTGCCTTCACGGATGCCAAGTCACAACGCACGGGCCTGTTCGCACTGGCCGATGGCGGCACGCTGTTCTTGGATGAAATCGGTGAGATGCCCCTGGAAATGCAGCCCAAGCTGCTGCGCGCACTCCAAGAGCGGACGATTCGTCCGGTGGGAGCCAATACCGAAATCCCGTTCGACGCGCGGGTGATTACGGCCACCAACCGCGATCTCGAGAGCGAAGTGTACGAGAAGCGCTTTCGAGAGGATTTGTACTATCGCATCAACGTGGTCAAGATCGCCTTGCCCCCGCTGCGTGAGCGAGGGATGGACGTCGTGCATCTGGCTGCGCACTTTTTGCAGAACTTCGCGGCCAAAGGCAATAAGGGCGCGCTCGCTCTTTCCGAAGGCGCGGCCGAGAAGCTCTTGGCCTACAATTGGCCGGGCAACGTGCGACAGCTGGAAAATTGCATGGAGCGCGCGGTCGCCTTGGCGCGCTTCAATCAAATCTCGGTCGACGATTTGCCCGAGAACGTGCGCGGGTACACCGCAGACCGTTTCGTCGTCGCGGTCGACGAAATGGCCGAGGTCGTCAGCATGGACGAGCTCGAGCGCCGCTACATTCACCGCGTATTGGCTCTGGTGGAAGGCAACAAGTCCCGCGCGGCCCAACTGCTCGGGTTCGACCGCAGGACCATGTACCGCAAGCTCGAGCGCTATCAGTCGCGTCAGCAGCTGTCGCGCGAGCACGAGGCGCCCAAGCGTGCACCAGAAGCCTGATCCGCGCTTCCTGGCCATCACCGCCCACGACCTCCGTGGCGCCGTGGGGGTGCTCGACGGCGCCATGAAGGAATTGACACGCGAAGTCGCGGATGACAGCGGCGATGCGGCGAAGCTCACGCTGATGATGACGCGAAGTACGCAGCGCCTGCTGCTGCTCGGTGATCGGCTTTCGGTGCTGGCTCGTCTGATGGATGGCACCGAGCTGGAGCTGAGCGAGCCGACGGACTTGAGCGCCCTGGTCAAGGACGCCGTTGCTCGCGCGTTCTCGGCTCATGCACGGCGCACCGTGCGCCTGCATGTGGAAGCCCCGCCGACGCCCGTGCTCTGGCCACTCAACGGTCAAACCATGGCTGGCGCGATCTCCGAGCTCGCCGTTTTGTTCTGCAGCTTCTCCCAGAGCGAGCTCGTGATTCGGATAGCTTCGGATGGCACCACGGCCCGGGTCAGCTTCGAAAGCGACAACGCCAGCGAGAGCGTGCAGCGCGCACTGCGTGACCGTACGAGCACGACTCAAGCAAACGCGGGCATCGCGCTCGCCGAAGCCGTGCTTGCCCGCCACAACGGCAAGCTGCAGCTGTTCGAAAACGACGGCTCCAACGCCGGCCTCAGCATCATTTTGCAACGCGCCTAGTCATCGTCAATCGCTCCCTCCGCTCGCGACCGGCCGCAGGTCAGAGCCGCTGAAGCCCGAACTTCCGCCGGCAGCGATGCCTCCAGTGCCGGCGAAGCGCGGCGTATTCAGGCGCAACGGCTCCGTTTCACGCGCTAGGCCGAATTCCGGCGCGCGTACCAGGCGGAAGTCATCGTCCGGCTCGACTGGGTGCGCGATGGGCCCAATCGGTTCTGCGCTCGCCTCCGCGAGCTCCGGGGACGTGGTCGACGCATCGCCTCCGCCGACCGGCTCCACGACGCGATCGGTGCTGTGGGTGCAGGCCGTGACCGAAAGCACGCCCGTCAACACGACGAGCGCGGATGCCGTGAGTAGCCTCGAAAGCCGCTGGTCCATACTTGACAGTTAGCAACCAGTGTGCCAGTGCGAGCGCGTGACGGGGGTCATTCGCGACGCTTGCGCCACACTGCCCCGCCCGACGAGACGACTCTGCGCCTGGTAGAGAAAGGCACGTGACTTGCACCGGCTTCGCGCATGCACTCGTTCAACGACCGCTCAGGAGTGAGCCAGGTTTCCCCAAACGATGCTGAGCTGCGCAGCCGTATTCAAGAGCAGATGCACCGCCACGGTGAGGTCGACGCCACGAAGATCGGCATCGCCGTACGCGGCGGCCAGGTGCTGCTGTGGGGCTCGGTGGCGAGCGAGCACGAACGTACGTTGGCAGGCCAGATCGCTGCCCGCCTGACTGCGCGCAGTTCGATCCTCAACCACATCCAGGTGTTTCGTTCCACACAGAGTTAGTTAGCCGCAGAACCCGCGCGGCAGCAGATCCAGCGTGCGCGTCTGCACTGTAAAACAAGACCCGAGCTGACGAGCCTGTGTCCACAGCGGCGTTCGTGCTGAGCGCGCTGGTGATTCCGATCGGGCAGCGCCAATCAGCGTGGAGGACCTAGCTTTGCTTGCCACGCACGCGCTGCGGCGACGTGCGCATCCAGGCGATACCCACGACAAATGCCACGGTCACGCCCGACAGCAGCACGATGACCCCGGCGACGACCGAGTGAAACGCGATGCTCGCGATGAAGGCCGCGACGAAGGCCAACGCGATGACGGCACCTTTGGCTTGACGGTTCATGATCAGCACATTCAGCAAACCACGTGCCAGCAGCTGCACACGCTAGTTTCAGCGCGCGCACGCCTGTGCGCCCGTGCGAGCGCGTGTGCTGGAATCATGTGACAGCTTCGTCGCCCCGCTGAGGCGGATAGTCACGAACCGGAAACAGTCCCAGAACAGGGCAAACGAGTTGCTGCATAAGGAGCGACGGTGGGCGGTCACTTGGCACGCTGACTGCAGTGAGCCCCGCCGTGAAGGCTTTCCCGCTTCCGATCTTCAGCAGCTGCGCGGCTGCGTTCGGCTGCAGCACGAGCCAGCCAGCGAAAAGCCCGGCCACGAAGGGCAACCACGAACGGCGGCTGAGGCGCGGCGCGGCGCCATTTCCCAGATCACTCCTAGCGAGAGGAATCCCATGTCATATCTGAAATCCGTCGTTTCCATGTCGGGCCTCTTGGCCCTGTTCAGCGTGGGTTGTGGCAGCGCGGCAGTGCCGGTGGACCGCCTCACCGACGCCAAAGCCACCGCTCGTGCGGCTCAAGAGGCGGGCGCTCAGAGCACGCCGCAAGCAGCCTTGCATTTGAAAATGGCCAACGACGAGCTCGCTTCCGCGCAAAAAGCCATCGACGACAACGACAACGATCGCGCTCGTCTGTTGCTCAATCAAGCGCAGGCCGATGCCGATCTTTCACTCGCGCTGGCGCGGGGAACCACCGAAAAGCAGCAAGCGCAAGCCGCTCAAGCCAAAATCGATGGCCTCTTGAAGCAAGCGCAATGACGTTCTTTCGAACCCAGAGCAGGAGTCTAGTCATGAAAATATCGACGATCGCGCTTGTCTCGAGTTTCCTTGCTGCCACAGCGTGTGCCGCCACCACCCCCACGCCCGAGCTGATCAGTGCGCGCCAGGCGTACGAGCGCGCCCGCACGGATCCGTCCGCCGCGCTCGTGCCCGATAGCGTGCTCAGCGCCAAACAGTCGCTCGACAAGGCAGAGGCGGTGCACGAGAAAGACCCGCAATCGGACGAAGAGCGCAGCTACTCCTACGTCGCCCAACGCCGCGCAGAGTTGGCGGTGACGCTGGGCGAAAACGCCAAGGCCAAGCAACAGGTGGACGCTGCCAATGCTCACTACGCAGAGCTTCAAGACAAGCTCCGTACTTCGGCGGTGGCCCAACTCGGCGCCGAGCGGAATCAAGTCAACCAGCTCGGTACGCAGCTGGCGCAAACCGAAGCGCGGGCCGCTCGCGCCATGGAGAGCCTGAACAAGATCGCTCAGGTCAAGGAAGAAGCTCGCGGCATGGTGATCACGCTGTCGGGGCAAGTCTTGTTCGTGACGGGCAAGTCCGAGCTGCTCCCGGCCGCGCGCGATCAACTCGACCAGGTCGCCGCTGCGCTGAAGGATCAGGCGGACGTCAAGCCGATGGTCGTCGAGGGTTACACGGACTCCGTGGGCTCGGAGGCCACCAACCTGAAGCTGTCCAAGGACCGCGCGGAAGCGGTGCGCGTGTACCTGGTGAGCAAGGGCGTACCTGCCGACAAGATCACGTCGGTTGGCAAGGGTAAAGCCGATCCGGTGGCCAGTAACGACACGCCGGACGGTCGCGCCAATAATCGTCGCGTGGAAATCGTGGTAGCCGGCGGCGCTCGCGCGCCAGCGACCTCGGGGGTGCCGACCAAGTAAAAGGGAGCTCTTGTTGCGACGCGGCGGGCGTACGGGGTGAAAGACCACCTGCGCCCTTCCGCGTTTTGTTGCTCTCCTCCGTGCTAGAAGCCGTGCTGGGATTCCGGCGTCAGCTCGTTGGACGGAGTGAACGCTTCGCGTAGCTTCTTGGGACTCGGGATTGGCTTCAGATTGGCGTCGTACCAAACCTCGTCGGCAAACAGCAGCGTGCCGTCTTGCGAGTAGCGAATGCGCCAATGGGCAAAACGTGCGCCCGCGGGCGGCGAAACCCAGCCACCGCGCTCCCACACGAACTCTCCGCCACGATAGGCCCAATGACCGTCGATCCACAGGGCGTCGCCTGGGGGCGCCTTGGGAACGACCTCCGCGAAAGCCGCGGGCGGCGGATAGGGCACCGGCAGGTACTCGGAGCGAGGCTGCCGCGCGGGTAACGGTTCCGGCAGCGAACTGGAGCAGGCTGCGCACAGCAATGCGCAGAGGTAGAGTCCGTACGAGAGCCGATGGGTCATGAACACCGCGCCCAGCGGAAAGCACGAAGCACGCCAGGCTGGCGCACTGCTTGCAGTCTTGCGGGAGTGATTGGCTTGCGACTTCTGTCCGTCGGTCTGCGCACTGCGCGGGCAGTCGGGTTGGTTCTGGTTTTCAGTTTCATTTCGCTGCTCTGCAGCGCCGGTTGCACCACGGTTCCCGCCGGCCGCTCCGCGGTCAAGTCGGTCGAACTTTCTGGGAATGACGTGATTGACTCGGACGATTTACGCGAAAAGTTGGCGACCACGAGCAGTCCGAAGTTTCTCGGTTTGTTTCGGGGAATCGTCTACGACTACAGCGTCTTCGACCGCTTCGTTTTGGAGCGCGATCTGCAACGCATCGAGCGCTACTATCGTGCGGTCGGTTACTACCACGCGCGCGCGCGCGCGGGTCGTGTTTCCTTCGTCGAGCGAAACCAGGTGAGAGTCGACATTCGCATCGAAGAGGGCGAGCCAATGCTCGTCGGGCGCGTGGATGTACACGGGCTCGATGGCCTGCCGGAAGACCGGGTCAAGCGGATCACCCGCAGAATCCGGCGCCAGATCTGCGGCAAGGCAGGTTGCGGCGCGCGTGCGGGCGCGCGTGCTTTCGAAGAAGAACGCTTCGTCAAAGCCGGAGAATTTCTGAAGCACGAGGTCGGGGACGAAGGCTACGCATACGCCACGGTGCAACGCGCGGCCGACGTCGATCTGCCGAAGAACCGCGTCGCGGTCGGCTACTTCGTCGAGCTCGGTAGGAAGGCTAGGTACGGAAAAGTCAGCATCGTCGGTTTAGGCAAGGTCCCCGAAGAGCCCGTACGGCGCGCGCTCAACCTGACCGAGGGGCAGCCCTATTCACGCAGCGAGCTCGATTTGGCCGAGCGCGCCCTGCTCGACTTGAATGTCTTCAGTTCGGTGGTGATCACGCCCACCATCGACAGAACCGAAGCGGGTGTAGAAAACCCGACGATTCCGCTCAAGGTCACGGTCGAGACCGCGAAGTTGAAAGCGGTTCACCTGGGTGGCGGCGCCCAGACCGATTCGCTGCAAACGGACCTGCACTTGGTCGCCGGTTGGGAGCATCGCAATTTCTTAGGTGGCCTGCGGAGCATCAGCTTCGAAGCCAAGCCCGGCATGGTCTTGTACCCGACGCGCTTTCCGACGTTCGACTCCCCGCGCCATCTGCTGCCAAAGCTGAAACTCAACGCGCAGTTCCGGCAGCCGGGCTTCATCGAGGCTCGCACCGCCTTCTTTACTCAGCTCGAAGGCAGCCGAGCGCCCGTTATCTATCAGTCCCAGCAAGTGAGCGACCAAGTGCTCGGCTACGACGATGCGCGCATCGGCGCTGGTGTCGACCGTTCCTTCAACTCCTTGAACCTGTATGGCTTGTTCGCGCACACGGTGCAGTACGACCGACCGTTCATGTACCTCGGCACCATGGATCCAGATCTACATCCCGTGGTGATTTCTTACCCGAAGCTCTTGCTAGCGCTCGATCTTCGCGACCAGAAGATCCACCCTCACGAGGGCGTGTACGTCAGCACCGAGCTGCAGGTCGCGGGTGTCGGGGGCTCGGCGGTCGATGCCAAGACCACCAGCGAGGTCAGGGGCTACGTCCCCTTGGCGCGCAAGTGGACGCTGGCAGCGCGCGTCAACGTCGGCCTTTTGTTCGCACAAAACTACGGCGACACCATCGAAGCCACTGCCAACGGCGCAAGCTACGAGAACGATCCGGCGATGCGCCCGGGCTGGGTACGTGACATTCAGCTGATGTTCCTGCGCGGCTTCTTCGCGGGTGGCCTCGGCTCCAATCGCGGCTACGCCCTGCGCGAGATTGGGCCGCACGGCATCGTGCCACAGGCCACCTCGACGCTGGCCAACACCTATTGCACGGAACAACAGCAGGACCCGAACTGCAATCTGCCACTCGGCGGGTTCACGCTGTGGGAGGCGTCACTCGAGCTGCGCTACCCCATCTCCGGTCCCTTCTCGGGTGCGTTCTTTACGGACACGGCGGACGTGTCGCCAAAACGGGTGAACTTCCGCTTCAACCGACCTCACTTGAGCGTGGGCCTCGGCTTTCGCTATGACACGCCAGTCGGCCCCATTCGATTCGACGCCGGCTACCGCGTACCCGGCCTGCAGGCACCCGCCGATGCCTCCGGCGAAGGCATCCCGAACACGACCTTTGGTCTACCGATTGCGCTCTCGTTCGGCATTGGCGAGGCATTCTAATGGACGCCAGGCTCGAAAAACCGCACCGGTTACGTCGCTACGCGAAGCGCGCGGCAATCGCCCTGGCTGCGCTGCTCGCGCTGGTCGCGTTGCTGCTGGCAGGCGTGCTGTTCTCACTGCGCTTCAACACGGTGCGGAGCTTCGTCGTGGCACGCGTCAACGGCGCGCTCGACGGCGCCTTCAAAGGGCGGCTGGTATTGCATGGCGTCGGCAACTTGGGTTTGACCGGCATTGCGGCGGCGGACGCCGAGGTCTTCGACCCCGCAGGACGCCGGGTACTCGACATTCACGGCCTCAGCGCGGAGCTCAGCGTGCCCACCATTCTGTGGGCCGCGCTGACCGAAAAGTCCAAACCGCTGACGATTCGCATCACCGCGTCCTCGTTGCGTCACGTCGAGGCCGTCCTGATCGACAACGGGTCCGGTAGCCCGACGCTGGCCGACACATTCCTACCCAAGACACCGAGCGCGCCGAGTTCAGGCCCGGGCACGGTCGTCATCATCGATAGCTTGCTGGCCGATCACGTTTGGGCCCACGGCTCGCTCGCCAGCACGCCTCCGCTCGACGTGGAGCTGAAGGGCGCGCAAGCGACTCTGCGCACGGACGACATCGCGACCGCGATCGCCATCAAAAAGGTGTCGCTGATCGCCCGCGGCCTACCGCAGGGCGTCGATCCCATCGGTGATCTGGCAGCCTCCCTGGACATCCCTGCAGCGACCGACAAGCCGCTCGGCGCTCGCGCGCATTTCCGAGGCACCGCCGCGCAAGTTCCGGTCGTACTAGACGCGAGTTACCTGAATTCCAAGCTGAGCGCGACCTTGGAAGCACGCGATATTCCCCCGTCCGCAGTGGCTAAACAGCTGCCGGCCCTCGAACTACGCTCCCCCGCCAGCCTTACCGCCTCGGCCGAAGGACAATTGCCCGCGCTGCACGGAGTGTTTTCACTCGGCGTGGCCTCGGGCCAGGTCGAGGGTGATTTCGATTTGAAACTGGAAGACGACCTGACGGCAAAAGCCAACGTCGTGACACGTGATTTGGACTTGGCGGAACTGACGCGCAGCGCGCCCGTGTCCAACCTCGATTTGACGTTGCACGCCGCGCTGTTCGCGCCGAAGGTCGGGCCAATCACCGGTAACTTCGCACTCGCCAGCCAGAACTCGCAGCTCGCCGCGCAGGCTTTGCCCGGAATTTCCCTGAACGGAACGTTCAGTAGCGACTCACGAAGCCAACGGAACCGTGTGGAGGCGCACGCGGAGATCGCCGAGCCCGGTGCGCACACATCACTCGACGCCACGCTCAGTCAGAGCCAGCAGACTACCGTGGAATTCCGCAGCAAGACCGTGTTGAACGACGCGCCGCGACTGAAGCAACTGGCGGGGCTGAGCCGCGGCAAAGGCCAAATCGAGACGCAAGGCAGTTACCGGGTCGAGGCTCAGGACCTGAGCGCGAACGTTCAGGCACGGCTGCACGACGTCCGGCAGGGCGACAACCACGTCGCGCGCGCAGAATTGCGGGCGGCACTCAGCGGCGCACTGCCTCACCCCAACGCCGACGTCCGGCTCACGCTCAGCGATGCACTGCTCGCGGGTCAGCACGTCACGGACGCAAAGGTCCTAGCGCGAGGCCCGCTGTCGCACTTGGTGCTCAGTGCAGAACTCGCCACGGCTGCGCCCGAGCGACGCATCGAGCTCAGCGCCACGGCCTCCAATGATCGAGGATGGCTCGTCGATCACCCGAAGATCGAGCTTCGCCAAGCTGGCACTCAGCTGTCGCTCGAGGCCGACAGCCTGCAAATCGTCGATGGCCGCACCCACCTCAGCGCGTTGCGCCTGCGAGGAGCCGGCAAGGCCGACGTGTCGTTGGTCTACGGCTCGAGCCTGGAGAGCCTGCACGTGCAGACCTACGATCTCGATCTGGCGCGCTTGTGGCGCCAAGTCGATCCCAACGCCCTGCTCAAATCCGGCACCCTCAGTGTCAGCGCGAGCTACGAGCGCCACGCGGGCAACGAGCGTGCTCGGCTAGCCGCGCGCAGCAATGATTTGAGCTTCGGGCGCGTTGCGGGCGGGTCATTGGTCGCGGACTTCGAGCTCGAACGAGATCACTTGAGCGGCCGCGCTCACGCTGATTTGAAGCAATTGGGTCGCCTGAATTTCGACGTTCAAGAGCTGCGCGGGATCGATTTGGATCACCCGAACCCCGCACATGCCACGGGCAAGCTGGCAATCGAAGGACGAGTGCGCCTCAAAGATCTGCTCCAGCTGGTCCCGCCCGGCGTCGAGCTGCCGTTCAACCGCGCGCTGGGCATACTCGAATACGACGTAGCGATCGAGCGGCAGCACGCGAGCCCGCTCTTGCCGACCTTTCATGTGCATGTCGCGACCCACAAGCTGCAGCTCGCCGGCACGCGCTCGACGAAGTCCACGATCACCACGCTGGAGCAGGCGCGCGAAGCCGCGCCCCTGGCAATCAAAGGCATCGACTTCGACCTGGACCTGAGCCACGCGGAGACGGGCGAGACCGCGCTTGCCGCGAGCATCTCGGACGCGCTCGGCAGGCTGGTGGCGCTCAGCGTCGAAGGCAAAGTCACGCCCGGGTTGGCGACCGTGGCGAGCGAGCTTGCTGGTCGATGGCGCCAAATCCCACTGCGCGTGCAACTCAGCATCCCGCCCCGGGAGATCGAGCAGCTTCCGGTGGAAGTGCGCCCCGCGGCGCTGAAAGGCGTCGCCTCTGGCATGCTGAGCTACGAGGGCACGTTCAGCGCACCCAAGCTGGAGCTGGTCGGCAAGGTCGATCGTTTCCAGCAAAGCGACGACAAGGGCAAAAAGTTCGATTTGGCGTTCCAAGGCCGCTACGACGGGACGCGCGGCAAGCTTACTGGCAGCGCACGCGCGGCGGGCAGGGACTTCGCCAAAGCCGACGTCGACTTCGAGACCGTGCTCAACGACTGGCTAAACCAGACTTCGGAGAAGACGCCGCCGCTCGACGCCAACGCACACTTGGACTTCGACGGCTTTCCGATTGGGCTCGTGCCCGCAGCCCGCACCAGCCAGGTGGAGGGTGCACTGACCGGCACAGCGAAGCTCGAGCACTTCGGCAAGAACGCGACGGTCGACGTGGATCTGGGCATCGAATCGCTCAAATTGGCCAACAACCCGCTGGGGCGCATTCGAACCGAAGTCCGCGTGCGCGACGGCAAAGCGGACGCAAAGCTGAGCGTGGAAGGCAAAGGCGGCACTACGACTGCCGAGGCGCATTCCGGGCTGGATTGGGGCGCACGCCTGGTACCCGCGGTGCGCATGCCCGCCGACGCGCAATTGCGAGCTCACGAATTGCGCTTGGCCGCCTTTGGGCCGCTGCTGACATCGGTGCTGGGCGAGTTCGACGGCCGGCTGAACGGGGACTTGAACGCACATTTCCGCGGCGGCCCGCCGGAACTCGACGGACACGTGGATCTGAGCGATGGCGTCGCGCAACTTGCAAGCGTAGGCCAGCGCTTCGATCAAATCAGTGCACGACTCTCGCTCGAACCGGGCAAGGCCAAGCTCGAGAAACTGAGCGCGCGAGCGACCTCCGGCAGGCTCAACGTCAGCGGTGAGGCGCGCTTCCAAGGGCTGGATCTGACGGGCGCAGACGCGCACGTCAGCATTGGAAAGAAGAACGAGAAGGTCTCGTTGTCGCTGGCCGGCACGGAGCTCGCCGATACGTATGGCGCGATCGACATCAAGCTGCGTCCGGGGCAGGGCAAGGGCTCACAGGCGTTGTCCGTGGACGTCCAGGAACTGCGCCTGCGCTTGCCGAACGAAGGCAGCCAAGACCTGCAAAACTTGGATCCCGCGAAAGGCGTCCGCGTCGGCACCCGGCAACGGGACGGCGAGTTCGTCACGCTGCCGCTGCAACCGCTCAAGGAGGGCAACCCAGCGAAGAATGAGAATCCGATGACCGTGGACCTGAATTTGGGGAGTCAAATTTGGATCCAACAGGGGGACAGTACCAAGATCCAACTGGGCGGCCGCTTGCGTCTGGTACTCGGTGACCCGCTCACGGTCGAGGGACAGATTCAAGTCAGGAGCGGAAAGCTCGATGTCTCCGGTAAAGAGTTCGAAATCGAGAGCGGCGTCGTCACTTTTTCCGGCGAACCCGCCAATCCCACGATCGTCGCTACCGCGCGCTGGGACGCGCCCGACGACGATCGCCACCGCGTCTACGCGGACGCGAGCGGCACCGCCGAAAAGCTGAAGATCACGCTCCGCTCCGAGCCTCCCCTCACCCAGGATCAGATCCTCAGCTTGCTTTTGACCGGATCGGCCGACGGTTCCCTGGGAGGGGGTGGCGGAAACAACGCCGAGACGGCGGTTGGGGTGGTCGGCGGCACCGCGACCCAAGGGCTCAATAAGGCGCTGTCCAGGATCTCCGCCTTGGACGTGAGCACACGCATCGACACCAGCACCGGCAGTGCACGCCCCGAACTCGTGGTTCAACTCTCCGCCAAGGTGTCGGCAAAGCTCACGCGCGCGCTGGGGCAGACCCCGGGCCAGCCTCCGGACATGACTTTCCTCACCTTGGACTTCGTGATCAAGCGCAACTGGTCGCTGTCCACGCTAGCCGGTGATCGTGGCGCTTCTGGCATCGATCTGGTGTGGCGGAAGCGCTACTAAGCGGGCCGGACTCCGGCACGTCACACTCGGCTGTCGCACTGGGGCAGCTTGCGTCGGTGGCAGCCAGTCATCGCCGGGGAAAAGGCGGCTCGTGATGGCAACGCCGCGTGGCACGCGGCTTGCTCGGTAGTGGTGCGCATCCGATGGGTGCGGATAACCCACGATTTCAGGAAGGAAGCTTTTACAATGAACCGGAACATCAGCAAAGCGTTATGGACCTTGGGGTCGCTCATCGGCGCGCAGCAGGCCGCAAAGTTCGCGCGAAACGTCGGCAGCGTCGAGTGGAACGACATCCTCGGCGTGGTGGGTCTCGAACGCCGTCCGAGCGCGCTCTCGCGTGCTCTGCCCGCACTGGGCTTGGTCGCGGTCAGCGCCGCGGTGGGCGCCGGTGCCGCCCTCCTGCTCGCACCGAGCTCTGGCGAAGAGTTGCGCGCTCGCCTCTCCGACGGTCTGGACGACGTGAAGCACCGTTTGGACGACGTGAAGGGCCGCGTGAACGAAAAGATCAACGACAAGATCGGCAGCTTCGAGCAGCATCACACCAGCAACTCGACTTCGTGAGCTGTCGCTCGCGGGTCGTCGCCCCTGCGCTCGGCACCTGATCATCCCTGAGCACCTGTCTATTATTTGGCAGGAGTAGCGGGCGGGTGGCTCGGGCGCCGCGCGGGGGCGCTCGCATTGGGGTCGGGCGCTGCGACCGCGATCAACGGCAAGCCTTGCTGCACTTGGTTGAACGGTTGACGCGCCAACTCCGCATTCAGCTCCGCCCCGTAGACCAGGATCAAGGCCGAAACGTATAACCAAAACTGCAGCACGATCACGCCCGTCAGCGCGCCATAGGTAGAACTGAAGCTGGTGAAGTACTCGACGTACAGCGAGTAGACGGCGCACAAACCTACCCACAGCAGCGCCGCCGCCGAGGCTCCCGGCAGCACCTCGCGCAGGCTGGGCAGCGGGCTCTTTTGGGCCGCGTAGCGATACAGGAGGGCGAACGTCAGCCAGGCGACCGCCGCCATCACGGGCCAGCGCAGCAGCACCACGGCGCCGCCGATATGAAAAAACGCCAGCAGCTTGGGCAGCACCGCCACCACGGGGATGAGCACGAACAACCCGAACATGCCTGCCACCGTAAATAGGATGGCAACGCGGCGGCGTTTGAAGAAGTTGTGCCGCTCCGGAATGTCGTAAGCCACGTTGATCGCGCGCACGAGAACGCTCATC
>Ga0247783_1000225_pt1 | contig 16561 bp, 11 predicted proteins | sample UWRJL064202C5_FD_179911 | JGI IMG/M metagenome (GOLD analysis project Ga0247783, IMG submission 179911) | Plant litter microbial communities from Arlington Agricultural Research Station in Wisconsin, United States - UWRJ-L064-202C-5 | ecosystem: Environmental > Terrestrial > Plant litter >...
CGGCCGGCTTCACCGTCATGAAGCGATAACGCCCGTCGCCGTCCGTGACCGTGGCCCCGAGTCCCGAGAAGTGCGGATCGAGCGGGGCGTCGTGCTGATCGCCCGCATGCAGATAGCGTCCGGCCGCGTTCGCCTGCCAGATCTCGACGAGCGCATCGCGGACCGGCCTGCCGTCCTCGTCGAGCACGCGGCCGCCGACGACGATGCGTTCGCCGATCGCGTGGCCGCCGTTGAAGCGGGTCATGTCCTCGTCGCCCTTCGCGAGCGCGGTGCGACCGAAGCGCGGCCCCGTGATCTCCGACAGCGTGTGCGCGACGCGGATCAGCGGCTGGGTCGGAGCCCGGCGATGCGTCGACCCGTACGCCTCGACCGCGTACGGCGGCTGCGTGTCGGACGCCGGCAGGCGGTAGCCGACGATCGCGTGATGCTTCATGCGGCCCTCGCCCGCGCGTCGCCGTCGATCAGCGGGACGCCGGTCATGCGCTGCAGTTCGTCGAACGTGAGGCCGTCGACCCGGTCGCGCGCGGTCACGCGACCGTCGACGAGGTCGAAGGTCGCATGGTCGGTGTAGACGCGCTTCACGCACGCGATGCCGGTCAGCGGATAGCTGCAACGTTCCACGAGCTTGCTCGTCCCTTCGCGCGTGAGCAGTTCCATCATCACGAACACGTTGCGCGCGCCGATCGCGAGATCCATGGCGCCGCCGACCGCCGGGATCGCGCCGGGGGCGCCGGTGCTCCAGTTCGCGAGGTCGCCGGCGACCGACACCTGGAAGCCGCCGAGCACGCAGTAGTCGAGATGGCCACCCCGCATCATCGCGAACGAGTCGGCGTGATGGAAGAAGGCCGCGCCCGCGCGCACGGTCACCGGCTGCTTGCCCGCGTTGATCAGGTCCTCGTCCTCGTCTCCCGGTGCCGGCGCCGGGCCCATGCCGAGCAGGCCGTTCTCGCTGTGCAGGACGATCTCGCGGTCCGCGGGCAGATGGTTCGCGACGAGCGTCGGCTGCCCGATGCCGAGGTTGACGATGGCGCCGTCGGGAATGTCCGCGGCGACGCGCGCGGCGAGCTGCTCGCGCGTCAGTTTCGTCGCGCTCATGCGGCCGCCCTGCGCACCGTCGAACCGACCTCGACGACGCGCTGCACGAAGATGCCCGGCGTGACGATGATCTCCGGATCGAGGTCGCCCAGTGCGACGACCTCATCGACCTGCGCGACCGTGCAGTCCGCCGCCATCGCCATCACCGGCCCGAAGTTGCGCGCGGTCTTGCGATACGTCAGGTTTCCCCAGCGGTCCGCCTTCAACGCCTTGATCAACGCGAAGTCCGCGTGCAGCGCCTCCTCGAACACCATCGGGCGGCCGCGAAACGTGCGCGTCTCCTTCCCCTCGGCGAGCGGCGTCCCGTAGCCGGTCGGTGTGAAGAAGCCGCCGATCCCCGCGCCCGCTGCGCGGATGCGCTCGGCGAGATTGCCTTGCGGGACAAGTTCGAGCTCGACCTCGCCCGCGCGATAGAGCCCGTCGAAGACCTGCGAGTCGACCTGGCGCGGGAACGAACAGATCACCTTGCGCACGCGCCGCGCCTTCAGCAGTGCGGCGAGCCCGGTCTCGCCGTTGCCCGCGTTGTTGTTGACGATGACGAGGTCGCGCGCGCCCTGGGCGATCAGCCCGTCGACCAGGATCGACGGCATTCCCGCGCCGCCGAAGCCGCCGACCATCACGGTCGCGCCGTCACGGACGTCGTGCAGCGCGTCGGCCACCGTTTCCACGATCTTGTCGATCAACGTCGTCTCCCGAGTCGGGTGTCGCGAACCCGCCGTCGTTCCCGCGCCGGGACGAACGACGCAAAGCGTTGCGCCATCTCGATCTTCGTGCTCCAATTTGTTCGCTATGCGAACAAAGTTTCGACCACCGAACAAGAATAGCCAGCGCCCCCGATGCCGTCAACCCGCGCCGTCGCCGTCCCAGCTCGCAGGCACTCCGGCGCGGGCGTGAAGGCGCACGAGCCCGCGTCCCGCCCTGCGCACGCCGCGCCCGGCGACGACTTCGTGCAGTCGTTCGCGCGCGGGCTGCAGGTCATCCGCGCGTTCGACGGCAGGACACGGGAACTGACGCTGAGCGAGGTCGCCGACGCGGCCGGACTCACGCGCGCCGGCGCGCGTCGCATCCTGCTGACGCTCGCCCACCTCGGCTACGTGAAGGTCGACGGTCGCGCGTTCAGCCTCACGCCGCGCATCCTGTCGCTCGGCTTCTCGTACCTGACGTCGCTGCCGTTCTGGGACCTGGCCGAACCGATCATGGAAGACTTCGTGCACAAGCTGCACGAGAGTTGCTCGGCAGCCGTACTCGACGGCAGCGACATCGTCTACGTCCTGCGCGTGCCGACGCAGAAGATCATGACGATCAACCTCGCGGTCGGGAGTCGCCTGCCGGCCTACTGCACGTCGATGGGCCGCGTCCTGCTCGCGGGCCTCGACGCCGCGGAGGCCGCGGACGTGCTCAAGCGTTCCGCGCTGCGCTCGCTCACGCCGCGCACCGAGACCCGGATCACGCGGCTCAAGGCGATTGTCGAGACCGTGCGCGAGAAGCGTTGGGCGCTCGTGGACCAGGAGCTCGAGGAAGGGCTGATCTCGCTCGCGGTCCCGGTCGTCGGCGCGACTGGCCGTACCATCGCGGCGATGAACGTCAGCGGCCAGGCCAATCGCACGCCCCCCGCGGAGCTCAAGCGCCGCTTTCTCGCGCCCTTGCAGGACGCCGCGGCACGCATCTCGGCGTTGATGGCCGCGCAAGGGCGCGGCTGATCATGCTGCTCACGGTCCGCAAGCTCTATCGGTCCCGGCCGCGCCTCTTCATCGCGCTCGCGATCGGCATCGCGGCCGGCCTCGCGATCCCCCTGCGCGACGGCAACGTCGTGCTGCGTGCGCTGATCGGCTGGAACGTCGTCGTGTGGTCGTATCTGCTGTTCATCTGGGCCATGATGCTGCGCGCCGACGAAGACGACGTGCGCGCCTACGCGAAGCGGCAGGACGAGAAGGCCTGGGTCATCCTCGCCGCGCTGTCGCTCGCGGCCGTGATGAGCGTGTTCGCGATCGTGATCGAACTCGCCGGCGCGCAGACCTCGAGCGAGCGCTCCTTCCATATCGCGATGGCGGCGAGCACCGTGCTGGGCTCGTGGCTGCTGATCCCCACGGCCTTCGGACTGCACTACGCGCACGAGTACTACCAGGACGGACGGCGCAAGGCGACGCTGATCTTCCCCGACGCCGACGTGAAGCCGAACTACTGGGACTTCATGTATTTCTCGTTCACGATCGCCGTGGCCTTCGCGACTTCCGATGTCCAGGTGCCGCGCGCGAGTCGCAAGCTCGTGCTGGCGCAGTCGGTGCTGTCCTTCTTCTTCAACGCCGGCATCCTCGCGCTGTCGATCAACGTGTCGGCGGGTCTCGTCGCGAGATGAGCGCACGCGTCACGGCCTCGCTTTTCCTGCTCGCCTCGCTGCTGATCGGCCTGGCCCAGATCGCGCTTTTGCCCCCGTTCGAAGGCTTCGACGAACCCGCGCACCTGTCGTACATCGCGCAGATCGCGATCCTCGGCGATCCGCCCGGGCTCGGGGATCACCTGTGGGGCCTGTTCGACGACTACCGCCGGGTCGCGCCGACCCCCTATGTGTCGACCCCGCCCTTCGATCGCGCATCGGGATGGACTTATGCCGAATTCTTCGCCGCGGGCCCGGCCGCGATCGCACGCGGCGCGGAGGCGATCCATGCGCCGCAAGCGATCGGACGACCGTGGCGCTTCGGCGAGACGGAGAACTGGGAAATCCAGCATCCGCCGCTCTACTACCGCTTGCTGGTACCGCTCTACCGGTGGTCCGAAGGATGGAGCCTGCTCGCGCAGCTGTCCCTCCTGCGCGCGGCGTCGTACCTGCTGGCATGGCTCGGCCTGTGCGTCGCGACCGCGACCGCGTTCGCGTTGCCCGCGATGCGCGACGACGCGGACCAGGGACGCTGGATCGCATGGGCGCCGGCGCTGTGGCCCTTCCTGTTCCCCGAATGGTTCCCGACGATGGCGCGCCTGGGGAACGACAGCCTGATCGTGCTCGTCGTCGCGCTCGTCTGGGCGGTGCTGATGGGCCTGTCGCGAAGCACGAGCCTCGCGCGCGAGGCGTTGCTCGGCCTGTTGTGCGGGATCGGCCTGCTCACGAAGGCGACGTTCGCACCGCTCGTCGCCGCCATCGCGGGAATCACCCTGCTGCGCGCATGGCGCGCGCGCGGCGACGGCGCACGACTCCGCGAACGCCTGCTCGCCGCCCTCGTGTTCGGCATCGCGGTCGGCGCGAGCGCGGGCTGGTGGTACGCGAGGAATCTCGCGCAGACGGGTCAGGTCCTGATGTCGACGGACCTGGAAAACATGGCGAAGGCGGGCGGTCCGCTCGCAGCCTTCGCGGAGCCGGGTTTTCTCGAGACCTACGTACGCAGCTGGCTCGGCATCCTGATCTCGTTCTCGTGGGCGGGGACGTGGTCCTTCGTCAAGCCGCCGTCGATCACGGTCGGCCCGATCGTCGCGTTCGGCTGCGTGCTCGTCGCCGTCCATGCGGCCTGGCTGCGCCGCCAGCCCCTGATCGAGCGCTGGTTCCCGTTCGCGGCCCTCGTGCTGTTCCTGTGCGCGCTCGGCTATCACTCGCTCGGCATCATCGCCGCCTACGGCAAGGGCGCGACGCCGGGTTGGTACCTGCATTCGATCGCGCCGGCCTTCGCATTCATCGTCGGGACGACTTGCGCGGCCATGATCGCGCAACGCTGGTTCCGCATCGCGTTGACGTCCGCCTTCGCGTACGCGCTGTTGCTACTGACCGGCGGAACGGCCTTGAACGCCCTCGCCTATGGTGGCTGTCCGGTCAAGTCCGCGAGCGGCAGCGACTTCGGCTCGGTGATCGGGTGCGTGGCGCAGGCGGGGACGATCGTCGATCACCTGGCGATCGTCGCATCGCCTTTCGTCTTCATCGCGTCGTACGTCGCCGGATGCGCGGTGGCGCTGGTCGGGTTCGTCCGCCTCGCGAGGCGCTGGCGACCCGTGACGAACGGGCACCCGCGTTCGCGGGCGCCCGACTGACGAATACGCCAGCGTGGCTGCGACCGCCGCGAATCGCGGTGTGATAGTTTCGCAGCCCGACCCCCATGGCCGCTGCGCATCGCTCGCCACCGATGTCCAAAGTGATTGCCAGGCCCGCCGCGCTCAGCGAGCACGTCGTCGCCAACCTCGAACGACGCATCAGGACCGGCAGGATCCTGCCGGGGGCGAAGCTTCCGTCGGAGCGCGAGCTGTGCGCCGAATTCGGTGTGAGCCGCCTGGTCATCCGCGAGGCCATCGCACGACTCAAGGCCGACGGCTACATCGAGACGCGGCAAGGCGCGGGCGCGTCGGTCCCCGCGAATCCCGGCCGCCTGAGTTTCCGGATCCCGAAGGACGCGCGCCTGTCCGCGCAGAACCTGCGCTTCATCATGGAGCTCAGACTCGCCGTCGAGGTCGTCGCCGCGCAGCTCGCGGCCATCCGCCGCACCGACGCGGACCTCGCGGCCATGGAGGCCTCGCTGCAGCAGATGCGCGAAGCGATCATCGAAGGCAGCGACGGCTCGCAGGCCGACGACGAATTCCATCAGGCGATCGCGCTGGGATCGAAGAACCCGCACCTGACGCGTCTCGTCGAATTCCTTCGCTACCAGTTCGGTGCCACCCGCCGTGTCACCTGGAACCGGACCTCGCATCGCAACGGGCAGACGCACGTCGCGCACGACCAGCACGAGCGCCTGTTCTCCGCCATCAAGGCCCGCCGTGCGAGTCGTGCGGCGGAAGTCGCGACGGAACATCTGATCAGTTCGGCATCGCGGCTCGGACTCGGAGGCCTCGAGCCGTATCCGCTGCCGATCGAGGCGACGAAGCGGACGCGCTGACCGCACGTGCCGTCTACGTCGGTGCCCACGCCGGCGGGCGCTTCTCGATGAAAGCGGCGATGCCCTCGATCGCGGACTCGAGACCGAAGTTGCACGCCATCACGTTCGCCGCGTCGGCGTACGCGGCCTCGACGCCCATCTCGATCTGGCGGTAGAACAACGCCTTCCCCATCGCGATCGCGTCGCGCGGCTTGGCGACGATTTTCGCGGCGAGGTCGGCCACCTCGGCGTCGAGCCGGTCGAGCGGCACTGCCCGGTTCACCAGTCCGCGCTCGAGGGCGGCCGCGGCGTCGATGAAGTCGCCGGTCAGCAGCATCTCCATGGCGACCTTGCGCGGGACGTTGCGCGACAGCGGGACGCCCGGCGTCGCGCAGAACAGCCCGAGGTTGATCCCCGACGTCGCGAAGCGCGCGCTGTCGGCGGCGACGGCCAGGTCGCACTGCGCGACGAGTTGCAGGCCGGCCGCCGTCGTCAGTCCGTGCACGCGCGCGATCACCGGCTGAGGAAGTGCCTGCAGCGCCAGCATCATGCGGCTGCATTGCGCGAACAGCGCGGCGATTCGCGCGTCGTCCGGGTCGCCGCTCATCTGCTTGAGATCGTGACCCGCGCAGAACGCGGGTCCGTTCGCGGCCAGCACGACGACGCGGACCGTCTCGTCCTTCGCGATCGCATCGAGCGCGGACTGCAGCGCCGAGAGCAATTCCTCCGAGAGCGCGTTGTAGCGGTCGGGCCGGTCGAGCGTCAGCGTCGTGATGCCGGCTTCGTCGCGGCGCAGGAGGCCCGCGCCGGTCGTGACAGGTTCCCATGCGTTCATCGCGTCTCCTCGTGCGAGCGCGCAGTGTGCCCGATCGGCGCAGAATCGCCGCGCGCCGACACAGGCGCAGATGGAGACGCGATGAACGACCACGATCTGACGAAGAACGACGCCAACTTCGCGGCGCTCACGCCGTTGACCTTCATCGAACGCAGTGCCGCCGTCTATCCCGACCGCCTCGCCGTCGTCCACGGGGCCGTCCGGCGGACGTGGCGGGAGACCGACGAGCGTTGCCGTCGCCTCGCCTCCGCGCTGACCCGCGCGGGCTTCGGTCGCGGCGACACGGTGGCCGCGATGCTGCCCAACATTCCCGCAATGGTCGAGGCCCACTTCGGCGTGCCGATGACCGGCGCGATCCTCAACACGCTCAACACGCGGCTCGATGCGGAGGCGCTCGCCTTCATGCTCGACCACGGCGAGGCGAAGGTCGTGCTCGTCGACCGCGAGTTCTCGGCGGTGATCGCCGAGGCGCTGTCACGCGCGACCGTGAAGCCGCTCGTGATCGACGTCGACGATCCGCTCTACGCGGGACCCGGCACGGCGATCGGCACGCACGACTACGAGGCCTTCGTCGCGAGCGGCGATGCCGACTATCGCTGGCAGCCGCCGGCGGACGAGTGGGACGCGATCTGCCTGAACTACACGTCGGGCACGACCGGCGACCCGAAGGGCGTGGTCTATCACCATCGCGGCGCCTACACGAACGCAGTGTCGAACATCCTCGAGTGGGACATGGGCCGTCATCCCGTCTATCTGTGGACGCTGCCGATGTTCCATTGCAACGGCTGGTGCTTTCCGTGGACCGTCGCGGCGCGCGCCGGCGTCAACGTGTGCCTGCGGCGCGTCGAGGCCGCCGCGATCTTCGACCTCATCTGGCGCGAAGGCGTGACCCACTACTGCGGCGCGCCGATCGTGCAGAGCCTGCTTGTCAACGCGCCCGACGAGCTCAAGGTCGGCCTTCCGCGCGGCGTGAAGGCGATGGTCGCGGGCGCCGCGCCGCCCGCGTCGATGATCGAAGGCATGGAGGCGCTCGGCTTCGACCTCACCCACGTGTACGGCCTCACCGAGGTCTACGGACCGGCGACCGTGTGCGCGAAGCAGGACGCATGGAACGCGCTCGACATCGGCGAGCGTGCGCGACTGAACGCGCGCCAGGGCGTGCGCTACCACCTCGAGGCGGCCGTCGACGTCAAGGAACCGGAGACGATGCGCTCGGTACCGCACGACGGCACGACGATGGGCGAGATCATGTTCCGCGGGAACATCTGCATGAAGGGCTACCTGAAGAACCCGAAGGCGACGGCGGCGGCCTTCGCCGACGGCTGGTTCCACTCGGGCGACCTCGCCGTCATCGATGCGGACGGCTACGTGAAGATCAAGGACCGCAGCAAGGACATCATCATCTCCGGCGGCGAGAACATCTCGTCGATCGAGGTCGAGGACGTGCTCTACCGCCACCCCGCGGTGCTCGCGGCCGCGGTCGTCGCGAAGGCCGACGCGAAGTGGGGCGAGACGCCGTGCGCCTGCGTCGAGATCAAGGCGGGCAGTACGGTGACCGCCGAGGAATTGATCGCGCACTGCCGCGCCCACCTCGCGGGCTTCAAGGTCCCGCGCCACGTGCTGTTCGGCGAGTTGCCGAAGACGTCGACCGGGAAGATCCAGAAGTTCGAGCTGCGTGGACGGGTCGAGGCGGTGGCGACCCCATCCCCTCCCCGGCCCTCCTCTTGAAGGAGAGGGGGACTCCGCTCAGGCTCCTCCGCCTTCAAGGGAGAGGTCGGGAGGGGGATGGGGTCGCCCCATCGGCCGTCCAACCGCCGCCCGTCGCCTTCACGAGATTGACGCTCGCGACCATGCGGTTGCCGAAGATCGACACCGCGTTGCGTTCATTCGACAACGCCGTCGCCTGGATCGTGACGACGCTCGTGTACGGGATGGTCCCGGCCTTGTACTGGTTGAACGTGAGCGCGAGCGCCTCGCGCGCCGATGCGAGCGCATCGTCCTGCGCCGCGGCCTCCTGTTCGAGCGTCCGCAACGCGACGAGCTGGTCCTCGACTTCGGTGAAGCCGTTGAGCACCGTCTGCCGGTACGCCGCGACGTTCGCGTCGTAGGTCGCGATCGCCTGGTCGGTCTGCGCGCGTCGGAGGCCGCCGTCGAAGATCGTCTGCGCGATCGACGGACCGATCGACCAGAAACGGAACGGCGCGGTGAACAGGCCCGCGGCCTGCGTGCTCGAATACCCGCCTTGCGCCGAGAGTCCGAGCGACGGGAAGTACGCGGCCTTGGCGACGCCGATCTGCGCGTTCGCCGCGGCGACGCGGCGTTCCGCGCTTGCGATGTCGGGGCGACGCTGCAGCAACTCGGACGGTACGCCGACCGCCGGGAAGGCCGGCACGCGCTTCTCGTCGAACGCGGCCCAGCGCTTGACGGGGATCGAGAACTCGGACGGCGGCTTGCCGAGCAGCAGCGCGATCGCGTGTTCCAACTGGCCTCGCGAGGTCGCGAGGTCGATCGCCTGAACCTGCGTGGTCTTGAGCTGCGTCTCGGCCTGCGCGACGTCGACCTTGCCGGACACGCCGCCGGCATAGCGATTGCGCGTGACGTCGAGCGTCCGCTGGTAGCCCGCGATGGTCTCGTCGAGCAACTGCTTCGTCGCGTCGACCTGGCGCAACTGGAAGTAGCTCGACGCGACCTGCGTCTGCACCGACAGCACGATGTTCGCGAGGTCGGACGCGGTCGCGTCGGCGCTCGCGCGGTCCGCCTCGACCTGGCGACGGATGCGACCCCACAGGTCGACCTCCCACGACACGGACAGCGCGACGGAGCGACTCGTCGACGTGGAACTGCCGCCGCCGATGACGTTGCCGTTGACGTCGGTGCGTCCGCTGCTGCCGCTGCCGCGACCGGAGCGCGTGATCGACGCGTCGGCACCGATCACGGGGAAATAGTTCGCGCGCGCCGCGTCGACGAGCGCGAGCGCGGCGCGGTACTGCGCCTCCTGCTGCGCGATCGTCTGGTTGTTGCCCTGGATCTGCTCCTCGAGCGCGCTCAGGTCGTCGTCGCCGTAGATGCGCCACCACGCGCCGCGCGGCACGTCGTCCGCGGGTTGCGCGGGCTTCCAGCCCTGATCCTCCTTGTAGCTCGCCGGCGTCGGGCTGTCGGGACGGCGATAGTCGGGACCGACCGTGCAGGCCGACAGCGCGAGCGCGAGCAGGGACAGGGAGAGGCGAATCGTCTTCATCGTCATGCGGCGAACCTCAGGCGGGGCTCAGTCGCGCCTCGTCGCGCGCGGCACGACGCCGGCGGCGCGCGTCGCGCCGCCGACGCGACCACAGGCTCAGGCGGTCGAGATAGAGGTAAACGACCGGCGTCGTGTAGAGCGTGAGCACCTGGCTCACGAGCAGGCCGCCGACGATCGCGATGCCGAGCGGACGGCGCAGTTCGGCGCCGTCGCCCGCGCCGAGCGCGAGCGGCAGCGCGCCGAACAGCGCGGCGAGCGTCGTCATCATGATCGGGCGGAAGCGCAGCGTGGCGGCCTCGAAGATCGCGTCGCGCGGCGACAGCCCGAGATCGCGTTCGCGCGCCACGGCGAAGTCGATCATCATGATCGCGTTCTTCTTCACGATGCCGATCAACAGGAATACCGCGATCAACGCGATGATCGAGAACTCGGTGTCGGTCACGAGCAGCGCGAGCAGCGCGCCGATCCCGGCCGACGGCAGCGTCGAGAGGATCGTGACGGGATGCACGAGGCTCTCGTAGAGCACGCCGAGCACGATGAAGATCGTCAGCAACGCGGTCAGGATCAGGAAGGGTTGGCTGCCGAGCGAATCCTGGAAGGCCTTCGCCGTGCCCTGGTAGCCGCCGTGGATCGACGACGGCACGCCGATGCGCGACATCGCGGCGTCGATCGCGGCGCTCGCCTGCGAGAGCGTCACGCCCTCGGGCAGGTTGTACGAGATCGTCGACGCGACGAACTGTCCCTGGTGGTTGACGCGCAACGCGGTGTTCGTCGTCTCGTAGCGCGCGAAGCTCGCGAGCGGCACCGGCCCCTTGCTCGACGACACGAACACGTCGCGCAGCGAATCGGGGCTCTGCCAGTACTGGGGCGCGGCCTCCATCACGACCTTGTACTGGTTGAGCGGGTTGTAGATCGTCGAGACCTGACGCTGCCCGAAATAGTCGTTCAATGTCGTGTCGATGTTCACCGTCGTCACGCCGAGACGCGACGCCGCGTCGCGATCGATGATCAGCGACGTCTGCAAGCCCTTGTCCTGCGTGTCGGTGTTGACGTCGGTCAGCTCGGGGATCTCCGAGAGCGCCTGCCGGATCTTCGGTTCCCAGGTCCGCAGCTCGGTGAGGTCGTCGGCCTGCAGCGTGTACTGGTAGGTCGCGTTCGACTGGCGCCCGCCGACGCGCACGTCCTGCACGCCCTGGAAGTACAGCACCGCGCCCGGGACCTGCGCCGTGGCCTTGCGCAGGCGCGCGATCACCTCGTCGACCGTCTCCTTGCGCTCCGACAACGGCTTGAGGACGACGAACATCTGTCCGCCGTTGCGCTGCCCGCCGCCGGTGAACGACGTCACCGCGACGACCGCCGGATCGTCCTGGACGATCTTCGCGAACGTGATCAGCTTCTCGCGCATCGCCTGGAACGAGATCGACTGATCGGCCTGGATGAAGCCGCCCATGCGTCCGGTGTCCTGCGACGGGAAGAAGCCCTTCGGCACGATCGTGTACAGCCACACGTTGAGGCCGATCGTCACGATCAGGATCACGACCATCACCGGCGCCCACGCGAGCGCCCAGCCGAGCGAGCGCGCGTAACCGCGCGTCATCCACGCGATCGTCCGCGCGCTCGTGCGCGCGATCGGCTGCATCACGCGGCGGTCGACGCCCGCGAGAAACGTGCGCCACGCGCTCTTGCGACGCACGCGCCGGTCGCCGCCCTTCGGCGGCAGCAGGTAGGCGCACATCATCGGCGTGGTCGTCAGCGACACGACGAGCGAAACGAGGATCGCGACGGACAGCACGACCGCGAATTCGCGGAACAGCCGTCCGAGCAAGCCGCCCATCAGCAGGATCGGGATGAACACCGCGATCAGCGACAGGCTCATCGACACCACCGTGAAGCCGACTTCGCGCGCGCCGCGCAGCGCCGCGTCGAAGGGCTTCATGCCGTCCTCGATGTGGCGCGAGACGTTCTCGAGCACGACGATCGCATCGTCGACGACGAAGCCGGTCGCGATCGTCAGGGCCATTAGCGAGAAGATGTCGAGCGAGTAGTGGAACAGGTACATGACGCCGAACGTGCCGATCAGCGAGACCGGCACCGCGACGCTCGGGATCAGCGCGGCGCGCGCGTTGCCGAGGAACAGGAAGACGACGAGGATCACGAGCGCGACCGAGATCAGCAGCGTCGTCTCCGTGTCGCGCAGCGATGCACGGATCGTCGGCGTGCGGTCGAGCATGACCTCGAGGTCGATCGCCGCGGGGATCGACGCGCGGAACTGCGGAATCAGCGACTTCACGCGGTCGACGGTCTCGATGATGTTCGCGTTCGGTTGCCGGAAGATGATCAGCACGACCGACGGCTTGCCGTTCGAGAAACCCGCGTTGCGCAAGTCCTGGTTCGAATCGACGACCGTCGCGATGTCGCCGAGCCGCGTCGCCGCGCCGTTCTGATACGCGACGATGATCGGCCGGTACTCGGCCGCGTTCTTCGCCTGGTCGTTCGCGTAGATCTGCCAGACGTTCTTGCCGTCGTCGAGCAGCCCCTTCGGCCGGTTCGCGTTCGTCGACGCGATCGCGTTGCGGACCGACTCGACCGGAATGTTCGCGGCATTCAGTTGCCCGGGGTTCATCTCGACGCGCACCGCGGGCCGCGCGCCGCCGCCGACGATGACGTTGCCGACCCCTTGCACCTGCGCGATCTTCTGCGCGAGGATCGTGTCGGCCGCGTCGAACATCTGGCTCTGCGCCATCGTGTCCGACGTCATCGCGAGGATCATGATCGGCGCGTCGGCCGGATTCGCCTTGCGGTAGTTCGGGTTGCTCGGCAGGCCGGTGGGCAGCAGGTTGCGCGCCGCGTTGATCGCGGCCTGCACGTCGCGCGCCGCGCCATCGATGTCGCGCGACAGGTCGAACTGCAGCGTGATGTTCGTCGAGCTCAGCGCCGACGACGACGTCATCTCGGTCACGCCCGCGATCCGGCCGAGCGAGCGCTCGAGCGGCGTCGCGACCGTCGCGGCCATCGTCTCGGGGCTCGCGCCCGGCAGGCTCGCGTTCACGGAGATCGTCGGGAAGTCGACCTGCGGCAGCGGCGACACCGGCAGCAGCTGGAAGGCCATCAAGCCCGCGAGCGCGATGCCGATCGTCAGCAGCGTCGTCGCGACCGGCCGTTCGATGAACGGGCGCGACGGGTTCGTCGCGACCTTCTCGACGGCGTCGAGGTCGGGATCGTCGTTCACTGCGGCGCCTGTGCGAGTTCGCCGCGCTGGCGCCAGCGCTTGAAGCGCCGCGCGGTCCGGTCGAACGCGAGATAGATCACCGGCGTCGTGAACAGCGTCAACACCTGGGAGACGAGCAGCCCGCCGACCATCGCGACCCCGAGCGGATGGCGCAGTTCCGCCCCGAAGCCGCCGCCGAGCATCAGCGGCAGCGCGCCGAGCAGCGCGGCCATCGTCGTCATCAGGATCGGACGGAAGCGCAACAGCGCGGCCTGGTAGATCGCGTCGCGCGCCGACATGCCTTCCTCGCGCTCCGCGTCGAGCGCGAAGTCGATCATCATGATCGCGTTCTTCTTCACGATGCCGATCAGCAGGATGATGCCGATGATCGCGATGATGCCGAGATCGTCACCGGCGACCATCAACGCGAGCAGCGCGCCGACGCCGGCCGACGGCAGCGTCGACAGGATCGTGATCGGATGGATGTAGCTTTCGTAGAGCACGCCGAGCACGATGTACATCGTGACGATGGCCGCGAGGATCAGCAGCAGCGTGTTGTCGAGCGAGGCCTGGAACGCGAGCGCCGCGCCCTGGAAGTTGATCGCGATCGACGTCGGCACGCCGAGGTCGGCCTGCGCCTTGCGGATCATCTTGACCGCCTCGCCGAGCGACGCGCCCGGCGCGAGATTGAACGAGATCGTCGACGCCGGGAACTGCCCGATGTGGTTGATGACGAGCGAGCCCGAGCGTTCGACGATCGTCGCGATCGACGACAGCGGCACCTGCGAACTCGTCGTGCCGGTCGGCGCGGCATTCTGCGACTGCGTCGTCGCGAGCGCGGTGGCCTGGGCCTTGCCTTGCGTGTTCTGGCCGACCGACGAGCCGACGCCGGACGACGCGACGTAGATCCCGTCGAGCGCGCCCGGCCCGGCCGCGAACTGCGGCTTGACCTCGAGCACCACGCGGTACTGGCTCGCCTGCGTGAAGATGGTCGAGATGAGGCGCTGGCCGAACGCGTTGTAGAGCGCGTTGTCGATCGCGGCCGGCGTGATGCCGAGGCGGCCCGCCGCGTCGCGGTCGATCTGGATGTAGGCCTGCAGTCCCTTGTCCTGCAGGTCGCTCGCGACGTCCGCGAGCTCGGGCTGCTTCGACAGGTGGTCGACGATCTTCGGGACCCACTGCGCGAGCTCGTCGGGGTTCGCGTCCTCGACGCTGAACTGGTATTGCGTGCGCGACACGCGCGTCTCGATCGTCAGGTCCTGCACCGGCTGCATGTACATCGCGATGCCTTCGACCTGCTGCACCTTGCCCTGCAGGCGGCGGATGATCGCGCCGACGCGCTCGCTGCGCTTGCCGTCGCCGCTGCCCAGCGGCTTGAGGTTGATCAGCATGCGGCCGCTGTTCAACGTCGTGTTCGTGCCGTCGACGCCGATGAACGAGGACAGGCTGTCCACCGCCGGATCCTCCAGCACGATCCGCGCGAGCGCCTGCTGGCGTTCGGCCATCGCCGTGAACGAAACGGATTGCTGCGCCTCGGTGATCGCCTGGATCGCACCGGTGTCCTGCTCGGGAAAGAAGCCTTTCGGGATGAGGATGTAGAGCAGCACCGTCAGCGCGAGCGTGAGCAGCGCGACGATCAGCGTCTTGCCCTGATGGTTGAGCACCCAGCCGAGCGCTCGACCGTAGCGCGCGATCACGTCCTCGAACAACCGGTTCGTGCGCCGCGCGAGCCGCGACTCGCGTTCCGGCGGGATGTGCTTCAACAGCCGCGCGCACATCATCGGCGTGAGCGTCAGCGAGACCACGGCCGAGATCAGGATCGACACCGCGAGCGTGATCGCGAACTCGCGGAACAGGCGTCCGACGACGTCGCCCATGAACAGCAGCGGGATCAGCACCGCGATCAGCGAGAACGTCAGCGAGATGATCGTGAAGCCGATCTGCTCGGAACCCTTCAGCGCCGCCTCGAACGGCTTCATGCCGGCCTCGATGTAGCGCGCGATGTTCTCGATCATCACGATCGCGTCGTCGACGACGAAGCCCGTCGCAATCGTCAACGCCATCAGCGTCAGGTTGTTGATCGAGAAGCCGGCCAGGTACATGACGCCGAACGTGCCGACGAGCGACAGCGGCACCGCGACCGACGGGATGATCGTCGCCGAGAGATTGCGCAGGAACACGAAGATCACCATCACGACCAGCGCGACGGCGAGGAAGAGTTCGAAGCGCACGTCGTCGACCGACGCGCGGATCGTCGTCGTGCGGTCGGTGAGCAGCGCGACGTCGACCGACGCAGGCAACGACTCGCGAAGCTGCGGCAGCAGCTTCTTCACGCGATCGACGACCTCGATCACGTTCGCGCCCGGCTGGCGCTGCACGTTGAGGATGATCGCGGGGCTCGTGTTCGCCCACGCGGCGAGCCGCGTGTTCTCGGCGCCGTCGATCACGTCCGCGACGTCGGACAGGCGGATCGGCGCCCCCGCCTTGTACGCGATGATCATGCCGCGGTATTCGTCGGCCGACCGCAGCTGGTCGTTCGCGTCGATCGTCGACGCGCGCGTCGGGCCGTCGAAGCTGCCCTTCGCCTGGTTCGTGTTCGCGTTCGAGATCGCGGTCCGCAGATCCTCGAGCCCGAGGCCGAGCGCCGCGATCTGCTTCGGATTGACCTGGATGCGCACGGCCGGTCGCTGGCCGCCCGACAAGGTGACGAGGCCGACGCCCGCGAGCTGCGAGATCTTCTGCGCGACGCGCGTGTCGGCGAGATCCTGGACCTTCGGCAGCGCGAGCGTCTTCGACGTGATCGCGAGCGTGACGATCGGCGTGTCGGCCGGATTGACCTTGTTGTAGATCGGCGGATTCGGCAGGTCGCCGGGCAGCAGGTTGCCGCCCGCGTTGATCGCCGCCTGCACTTCCTGCTCGGCGATGTCGAGCGACAACGCGAGCTCGAACTGGAGCGTGATCACCGACGCGCCGCCGGAGCTCGTCGACGACATCTGCTTGAGTCCGGGCATCTGCCCGAACTGACGCTCGAGTGGCGCGGTGACCGACGAGGTCATCACCTCCGGGCTCGCGCCCGGGTACAGCGTCACGACCTGGATCGTCGGATAGTCGACCTCGGGCAACGCCGACAGCGGGAGCTGCCGATACGCGACGATCCCGACGAGCAGGATCGCGAGCATCAGCAGCGACGTCGCGACCGGACGGAGGATGAAGAGGCGGGAGGGGTTCATCTTGATGCTCTCTCCCCTTCAAGGGGAGGGCTGGGGAGGGGATGGGGTCCGACGAACCCCATCCCCCTCCCGGCCTCCCCCTTGAAGGGGGAGGAGTTCACTGAGGTCCGCCCCCGGGCCCACCGC
>Ga0247783_1000227_pt1 | contig 16516 bp, 13 predicted proteins | sample UWRJL064202C5_FD_179911 | JGI IMG/M metagenome (GOLD analysis project Ga0247783, IMG submission 179911) | Plant litter microbial communities from Arlington Agricultural Research Station in Wisconsin, United States - UWRJ-L064-202C-5 | ecosystem: Environmental > Terrestrial > Plant litter >...
TTCCGACGGCCGGCCGGCGGCGGGGACGCCAGCCAGTGCCCGACCGCATCTCGGCGCTGCGGAGTGAGCGCTGACGGGGCCGGCAACCGCTGGGACTGCAACCGGACGAGGGCGACTCGCAGCGTGAATGAACCTCCGCGCTGCTGTGCGCGTTGGCGGCGCCACTCTTCCCTTCCCCGGGCCCACCAAGCAAACGATTCCGCCGTGCCGAAGAAGAGCGAGCCGGTCTCGCGCTTCTGAGTCGCATCAGAGCAGAGCAGGCGCCGCGAGGGACCGCGGCGCCCGCTGCTGTGGCAGCCGTTATCGAGGTTGGATATCGATCAGGCAGAAGTCGAATGGCACGTCGGTAGTTTGGTTGCCCGGAACATTGATCGTGACCTCAGACACGGCAGTGCCGATCACGAAGGCCTTGGAGGGGTGCGCGGCGTCGCCCCAGCAGAAAGTCTTGAACTCACTGAAGGGGATGAGACCGGTGCCTCCGGTGGGCATTTTCGCGCAATAGCGGGTGTCGTCGCTGGCCACTTCCTCCTGCAGTTGCAGGCGTGCCAGGGCCGGCGGGTTGGAGATGCTGACGTAGATGCCGGCGCCGGTGGACGTCCAGGTACCTCGTGTTCCGACCATGGGGTCATTGGCGTGAAAGGCGAGGCCTGCGAAACCGCTGCTGCTCGCATTCTTGAGGACCGTGCCCTTGGCGCATGCCTGAGTGCCCCACGCAGGCGTGCAGCCCGTCGTGTCGCACAGCGGTGACACGGTCGAGCCGACGGAGTCTACGATCGTGAACACGTAGCCCATCCAGGGCGCGCGGCTCAGGTAGCCAGCGGTAAAGAAGCCGGGCGGACTTTCCAGCGGCGTGCCGGCGCCTCCAGCCGCACCGGCAGTGCCTGTCCCTGCACCCGCCGCTCCCGCTGTACTTGTTGCTGCACCCGCTGCACCGACCGCTCCTCCGTTGCTAGGTGCTCCGGCAGCAGACGTCGTGCCCGCACTCGAAGTCCCGCCACCGACACCGCTCACCGTGGCGCCGGCCGTCGAATTGCTCGCACCGGCTGAAGGGGCACCGGCCGTCGCAGCTGCCGCGCCGCCGCTGCCCGCGGAGGAACGCCCTGGATTCGGCGACCCATCCGAGCCCGCGCCGCACGCTGCGAGCCAGGTCAGGGCGCCGCTGGCGCAAAGACAGAAGATTAGAGTCTGTGAGCGATGTTGGTCGAACATGAGGATTGGTGCCGTAGCAAACCACGGCCCGGCCACAAGAGGAACCTTCGCGATTCGTGCTCGAGCTTGGTTTATGATGTGACTTCTGCGGGTTGGGAAGGATGCCAACCCATTCGAGACCGCCGCGGCGGCTCGGATTGCCGTCTAAGCCGACCGCGTGCACCCCGTCCAGGAACAGCGCATGAAGGTGCGCCGTCGGGTCACTTGCAGGCGGGACCTTGCAGCATCAATACCGTTGCGAGGCGCGTGCCTTTTGCGTCTTTGCGCAGGCGCGCGCCGACACCAAAGCTGCGCAAATTGGGCTGATTCAGGATGTCGATCCTATCGAGTTGGCCGAGCTCGAGGAGCGCGATGACGGAGACGCAGCCGCCCTCACTGTTGACGTGCAGACGGTCGACTTCCTTCTGAAGCGCCTCCTGGACCGCCTTGTTGACGTCCTTGTCGTCGTCACCATTCGCGGAGGCATTCGCTCCGGCTTGAGCCGCCACGCGCATGATGTGGTCGACCTTCGCCGCCGGCAAGCCTTTCTTCGCACGCAGCGCGACGATCGCGGCTTCGACTTGAGCCGCGCTGGTTGGGACCAAGGCCGGCGCGACCCGCCTGGCGAAGTTCATGGTCACCACGATGCCTGCGTCGTTTTTACGCGCGCCGATGCCGACGTGCGTGAACAGCGGTTGCAACATGTTTGCGCGGTGCCCTGGGCTGTTCATCAAGCCCTCGTGGGCAACCTCGGGTGTCGCTGCGCTTGCGAGGTTCTCGCCAAACAGCGCCACCAAAAGCTCCGCTCGGCGCGCGCGGTCTTCCGGTGAACCCGTCGACGGTGAGACGTGCGCCTGGAAATGATGATCGGCCATGTCGGTCGAGTGTGCCAGCGCGACCTCTCGCAGCTCCGCATCGGGCTCGAGCGGGCCGAGTCCCGCGGAGCGACGCGCTTCGTTCAGGAGTGCGAACATGCGAGCTTCGGCCTGGTCGGTATCGACCACGGTGCCGACCGTGCCCCCCGCCACGGGTTCGGGCACGCCGACATACAGCGGCAGCACGGAGACAATCGCGGGGCCGTTCGGGCCATTGCCCATGACTTCCAGCCGATACACACCCGCCTCGGTCAGCGGGAAAGTGGCGTCGAAGGCCCGGCCTTGACACGGTTTTTTGTCGACGCTTCCATCTGGCTTCGTCAAAAACAGCTCACATGACTTGTAGCGCTGCGCGGTATTACCCTTCAGGTTGACGCTCTGACCCGGCTCGAACGCGCGCGCGATGGGCGTATAGCTCGCTTCCATGTTTGCAAAAACGACGGCGCCCGAGCGCCCGCTCGGCGATAGACGAATGCCATAGCGCGTGATCGGAATGTTGTGCGGAATGGCCTCGAGCTGAGTATCCCAATCTTGGGCGGCGTGGGTATCGAACAGCATGTAAGCGATCATCTGTCCGCCGAAGCCAAAATGACGGGAAGCCGCATCGCTTCCGAGCATGTTGATCGGGCGGCTTTGGTGTGCCTCGCGCAGAGCCCAGCTGGCCGTTGCGCTGAGCGAGCCATCGGCTTGTGCGTGCTCGCCGCGCTTGGCCAGAGCCGCGACGACCTCGGCCTGAACCCGCTCGACGCCCGGCCCGACGACGCCATCGGGGCGCACCTCCGACGAATAGTGATCCAAATCGTCCGGAACCAAGATCGATTCTTTCGGAAAACTGGCCACCTTGGGCGGGGCACCGCACCCCGCAACCAACACCGTCACCGTGACTGCAAGCAAACCCAAGAATCCACGCCAGAACATCGGCTCGGTAGGTTAGCGGGCTCCTTCGGCGGTCACAAGTCTCTGACCTGCTTGCCCGGTGCGCTGCAGCCTGTTGGGCTGCCCCCAGCTCCCACCATCTACTCGGTACGTTCGAGGGGCTTTGAAAATGACGACTTGCCTCAACCGAATCGATTAGCAACCGAATATTCTGGTGTGCGGCGGAACGCAATGGAGTACTCGTCCAGCCATTCCGATGCGACAACGAGTTTATGCGCGGCGGTTCTGGAGCCGTGGGGTCATCTCGGCGGCAGGGGTAATCGCGAGTCTGGCGTTTGCGCTGCCAGCTCGCGCTGAAAGCCGGAGACATGACGGCTTCTACGCAGCAGCGAATATCGGCGTTGGCTATATGAAGGAGTCGGATGACGACGACCTGGTTTTTTCCCTGCCGATTTCGCTCTGGAGCGGATACACGTATGGGAAGGTGGCTTTCGGCGGAGGCCTCACCTCGAATTTCCTTCTCTACAGCGTGGCTTTGTTCGCGGATATTTACCCGGATCCCAAAGGCGGCTTCCACGTCATGCCCTCGTTGGGTTGGGGCCTTTTGTTTCCTACCCCCAGGTTCCACAATGGGCCCGTTCTCGGGGGTGGCGTTGGCTATGACTTTTGGGTCGGACCTGAGGTCAGCATGGGGGTAATGGCGCGCTTGACCTACGCCCCGCTTCACGACTACGAACGCGAAACCTCTACCCAGATTTACGAGCCCTCGCTGCTCTATACGGTGACCTACCACTAGGCCTGTCCGTGTTTTGCTCAGGCCCCCGTAAACGTGCCCGTGCCCGAACGAGGCAACGGGAAAAAGGGCTGGCCTTGCCGTGGCCCCGAGCTAGCTGGGCGGTGACGCAACAGGACGCTGTCGTGGCAACCGGACGGCAACGGGAAACGTAAAGTCTCGGTCACCCCGAGGGATGTCATCTGGTAAGAGGCAGCCCCCTCGCGGAGCACCGCGATCCAAACGGGCGGCTGACAGAGTGCCGATCGCTGCGACCCCAAGCGGAGAGGTGTGTTGACGCGAAACTAGCGTTTCGCTTACTTTACGCGTCCAAAATGAAAAAGGGGGATGTCTCCGCGCGCAAGGTTGCCGGTCGGGCCGTGTTCGCTCTGGGTTGTTTCGTCTTAATCCAGCTTGTGGGAGCGCGCGGCGCCCGAGCCGAGAGCCCGAGGAAGGTCGCAGGTTTCGAGGCGCTCGGTACGCTAGGGTACGGGGTCGCCGTTGGGGATCTGACCGTTCGGGACACAGAGGTCGCCCCCTACGGCGTGATTTTGGGCCTGGACCTCGGCTACACTTTGCCCTTCGGACTTCGAATCGGCGCTGACGTTAGCCACGGGTTTGGCCGGAGGATCGAGGAGACGGACTCGACGGGCGAAGTGGTCGTGACGCATGTTTCCAGCTCTAGCTTCGGTGGCTCAATTGGGTACGATCTCTTGTTGCCTTTGTTCAGATTGCGGGGCGCAGCCGATCTGGGAATGTTCCTCTATGACGGCCAAGGCGGCTACATCCCGGGGGCGTCGTACTACATCGGTCCCAAGGTCGCGCTGATTTGGCAGTACCACGCCTTCGAGCTTGGGCTTCAAAGCAAGTATTTGCTGACGTCCGCTGACGGTCCCGATAACCACGGCGTCGTTCAGGTGGGGCTCATGAGCGGCGCACGGTTCTGAGCTCCGCACCACAGGGGTTCGAGTCCCGCAGTTGGTGGGGCGTTTCCATTCTTTCGCCTAACCGAACGGCCCCGCGCTGTTCGTTCGCCCGCTGACCGTTAGCTGAGCGCGACTCAAACGGCTTTGCGTCGAGTCGGGTTACCGCTAGCAGCGCTAACGCATCATCTGACTACATCTGATCGCGGCTCTACCCACTAGCGATCTCGCCCATGCTGCGCGCACGCCCGCGCAGTGCGTGCCGAAACTCCCGTTCGCTTCGGAGCGCGTCCGCTTCGGCCGCATCGTGCTCCATGCGGCTGACGCCGGGCATGGACTTCGGCTACACTTGGCCCTTCGCACTTAGAATCGGCACTGACGCCAGCTACGGGTTTGGCCGGAGTGAAGAAACGAGTGATGGGGTGATGGCCCGAACGCGAGCCGTCGAGCCCGCCGCGAACCCGGAAGACTGTCAGGAGCGACCGAATCTGCCGGCAAGGGCCGCAACGGCAGCGAGAAGCTCCTGAGGCTCTGTCGGCTTGGCGACGTGATTCTGGAATCCCTCCATGAGTGCGCGCGTGCGATCGGCCATCGAGGCGTAAGCCGTGAGCGCCACGGCCGGAACACGTCCACCCTTTTCGGCAGGTAGGGCTCGAATCCGGCGGATGAGCTCATAGCCGGACGCCTCGGGCATGCCGATATCACTGATGAGGACGTCCGGAATGGTTTCGGCAAAGCGATCCAGAGCCTCGGCGACCGAGCCCGCCAGCGTGACCGTCGCTTTGCACCCGGTGAGAATGGACTCGAGCAACTCGCGCGCATCGGGTTCATCCTCGCACACGAGCACGTGAAGCCCCTCGAGTTCAGGTGGGCACTGCAGCGCGGCGTGCGTGTCACCGCGCCGCGAGACCGGTATCCCAGGAGGCGGCAGGGACGTGGATCGAAGCGGAGAAACCGGCAACCGCACGACGAACGTCGCGCCCTTTCCCTCACCTTCACTGCGTGCTTCGATGCTCCCGCCGTGCAGCTCGACGAGATGCTTCACGATGGCAAGGCCGAGCCCGAGCCCGCCGTGGGCGCGTGTAGCGGTGGCATCTTGCTGCCTGAATGGCTGAAAGACATGCGGCAGGAATGCCGGCGCGATCCCAGCTCCAGTGTCCGCCACCACGATCTCGACATGCGAGTCTTCTCGCTGCATTCGGAGGTAGACCCGGCCGCCCTTCGGGGTGAATTTCACCGCGTTCGACAACAGATTCCAGACCACTTGCTGAAGACGGTCCGCGTCGCCATTCAGCGTCCCTGCATCCGGATCGAGGAGGACCTGCAGCCGTACGTTTTTCGCGTCCGCGGCTGGTCGAACCACATCGACCGCCGCTTCGACCGCTTGTGCAGGCTCGAGCGGTGCCAAAGCAAGTCGCAACTTGCCGGTAATGACACGGTTGAAATCGAGCAGGTCTTCGACGAGTTGAACCTGGATCTTGGCGTTGCGCTCGATGGTCTCGAGCGCGCGCTCTCGCTTATCTTCAGCGAGATTGCCCGAGCGGAGCATCCGGACCCATCCGAGGATGGCGTTCAGCGGTGTCCGCAGCTCGTGCGACGTAACGCCGAGTAACTCATCCTTTGCGCGGCTCGCCTCTTCCGCGCGACGGCGCTCCTGCTGCGTCAGCTCGAAGAGCTGCGCATTGTCGATCGTGGTTCCCACGCGGCGCCCGAGCTCTTCGGCGACGTCCACGTCACGCTGCTCGAAGAGCCTTCCTGATTCCGACAACGCGAATGAAATGACCCCGATCGTGCGCCGGTCTACCATGATCGGCACTGCCATCCAGGATCGCAGCCCGAGGAGTCGAATCAGGTCCAGGTGGTGCGCATCGCGCGCACTCGCGGCTAGCATGTCGTCGGTGAGATCGTGAACGTACTCCGAAGCGCCCGTGCGGGCGATGCGCCGAGCCGCGTTGTTCTCATCAGCGGGATACTGGTGTTCAATCTCGCGAATGAGGTCGAGCCGATGTGCGTCGGCGTGGGCGACAGCAACGCTTTCGAGCTCGCCATTGCTGTCTAAGAGTTGTATCGAGCACCAATCGGCCATGTGGGGCACGGCGAGCCGCGCCAACGCGGGCAGTGTCTGCCGTTGGTCCAGCGAGGACGTGAGCAGCGCGCCGGCTTCTGCCAGAAAGCGATGCGTCTGCTCGGACCTTTTGTGGTCATCGATGTCAGTGCAGGAGCCAACCCACCTCACGATTTGCCCTTCGCCGTTTCGAACGCACGCGCCCCGGGCGAGAAACCAGCGATAGCTTCCATCCGAGGCACGCCGAAGCCGGTACTCGACTTCGTACGGTTCCCCGGTCGAAAGCGCCTTTGTCCAGGCATCGGTTGCGCTGGGCACGTCCTCCGAATGGACGATGAGCTGCCATACCGGCTCGTGTCGCATCTGTTCTAGCGAGAGCCCGACATAGTGAAGGAATTGCGGGTTGCAATACTCGACCGTGCCCTGTGGCGTCGTAGTCCACACGAGCTGTGGCGACGATTCAGCGAGTGCACGGTATTGCTGCTCCGCAGTGATGCTCGCGGCGTGCAGACGAGCGTTGTCGATCGCGATGGCTGCTTGCGCCGCGACCGCGACGATCATCCGCTCGTCTCTCTCGGTAAAGACAGCCACCTCCGCATGACCAAAGAAGAGTCCACCATGAACTTCACCCGTTCGCGAAAGGACTGGCACCGCGAGGTAGCTCCGGACCGGCAAATGGCCCGGGGGCATTCCGTGATGAGGGGCGCTCTTTCCGTACCGCGGATCCTTCGTAATGTCGTCCGAGCGAACGACGCCATCACCCGCGAACGTGGGTGCGAACACATCCGTGTTGCGGGGCATCGGAAAGCCGCTGAACTTCTCTCTGGGCACGCCGGCGAGCGTGTACAGCATATAGCGGCCGCGTTCTGGATCGTCGACGTTGTAGAAGAACGCGCCGAACTGCGCGCGGCACAGTGCGGTCGCTTCGTCCGTCAGTCGGGAGAACACCGTATCGAGGTCGAGGTCCTGCGCGAGGGCGGTGCCGACACGATAGAGCGTCTCATTTAGGCGGGCCTCCTCCGCCAGCCTTTGTTCCGCGTGCTTCGCGTCCGTTACATCCAGCACCAAGCTTACGAAGCCCTGTACGTTGCCGCTCGCGTCGAGGTCGGGGATATATTGAGCTCGTATCCATCTCGTCCCGCGCGACGCGTAAGGGACCTCGGATTCGAAAGATACGGGCTTTCCTGCCAACGCAGCTGCGACGTGCGGGCGGAGCGTCTCGTAAGCCGGTGTGCCAAGCACGTCAGAGATGTGTTTGCCGGTGATTTCTGCAGCGGGCCGACCAAACCACTCTTCGTAGGCGCGGTTGACTTGCCGGTACGTCTCGTCCCTGGACATGTAGGCGACCAGTCCGGGGATCGCGTCGATGATAAGACGGAGCTCGGACTCCCGGCGCTGGAGAGCCTCGCCGAGCTCGCGGTAGCGGGTGCGGTCCTGCGTCACCTTGACGAACCCCACGAGCTCCCCGGACTCGTCCTGCAGCCTCGAGAGCGATACGGCCGCGTAAAAGCGCGAACCGTCCTTCCGTTCGCGCCATCCTTCGCCTTCGTAGCGACCGTGCTCACGGGCGGTTTTCAGCTCGAGCTCGGGCAATCCGGACGCGCGGTCTTCGGGCGTGAAGAAAAGCCCGAAATAGTGACCGCGCACGTCTTCGAGGGCGTGCCCCTTGATCTGCTGTGCCGCGCGATTGAACGTCACGATCCTGCCGGCGGGATCGAGCATTGAGATTGCGTGGTCCCGAACGCCCTCCACAATCAGGTGCAGGCGCTCTTCCTGCTGCCTCAATTCCCGTTCAACGCGGTGACGCTCTCGCTCGGCGTCGCCCGCGACGCCTCGCCGCGCCAGTTCTCGCTCGGCGACGTCGAGCCGGCGGCGCGCTGCCTTCAACTCCTCAATAAGCGCTTCTTTGCTCTTGGCTTCGTCGTTCATAAGGTAGGGCGCCTCAGCGACGTCGCACAAACAATAGCTGATTCGAAGCGTGAGCCGCCCATAAATTGCCCGTTGGAATCTTGGCGCCTGAGGCGATTTTGCCACCTGTTTCCTGCCACGGTCTTGGCTTCGCCCGTGGTTTGACCGACGCCGCGCGCGGCTACGTCCTCAGCGTGCACGAGCGCTGCGCTGCCCAAGCCAGTCGCGAGGTAAACCTCATCCCGCGGCAATTGGCCGATCGGCATCTACCTACAAGGCTACACGCTGCGCGGTATCGATCGAGCCCGTTACGGCGAGTGCATCTTGGCAGCGGCGAGTTTCAGCGTAGTTGCCGCATGAGCTGAATCAGGTTGGTGTCATCAGTCCAGCGCACTGATTTCAAATCGCTGAAGTGCTCGCAGGCCCAAAGCAAAGCTGGCGTCGATAACGCTCCGTCGTCCGATACCCTTTGCATCCGCTGTTGTTCGAGGTTTGGGGGCAGCTGCCCCCCAGCCGCTGGCCAAGTAGCCCGGCGGAGAGCGCGCGGAACCCTGCTACTCTGATTTTCGATGAGTGAGCCGATCGACGCCCAGACTGTCGCGTCGCTGCGTGAGTCCGGGCCCGCCCTCAAGCTTGCTGTGAACTCCACGCGCACCGTGCACGTGGCGCAGACGGAACAGCGCGTTCGTCCGCTCCTCCGTCAAGTTCCCATCACGCGCGTTTCAGATCTCGCGCCGCTCGATCCGCTGGGTTTTCCGGTTTGCATGGTCACTACGCCACTGGCGCGCGACTTGACGACGCATGCGGGAAAGGGGCTCGATGCGCAGAGCGCGCGGGTGAGCGCCATCATGGAGGCCATCGAGCGCGTTTCCGCCGAAGCTGTGGCCGGCGCCCGCTCCGGCAGCTTCCTCGGGCTGCAGGCCCAGCTACCGGTCGTGGACCCGGTGGCCTTCGATTTGCCCAGTGATACGAGCTACCGACCGGACGAAGCCACGTCCTGGGTCGAGGGCTTCGATCTGCTCGCTGAGCGGCCTGCGTGGCTCGCCGTCGATCTCGTCGTGAGCCCGCCCAGCGCAGGCATCTTGCGCGAGGTCGACACGAATGGACTCGCGAGCGGCAATACCCTGCTCGAGGCGACCGTGCATGCGCTGTGTGAAGTGATCGAGCGCGATGCCCTGAGCCGTCCGCGGCGAATGAGATCGAAGGGCGCCGACGCACGGGAACCTGGAGCAGCTCCGCGAGTTGCGACAAGCTGTCGTCACCGACTATCTGCAGCTCGGACAACTGCTGCTTGAGGACCTCGGTCCAGTCCTCAGCGCCTGGCCTCGGCTGGCGATCGAGCAATTGCCGAAGCGCTTCGCTCAAGGGCCAAAACGCTTCTGCCTGTTTGAACGGCGAACCACGCCCTACAATCCAACGGCCGCCGTCAGCGATGACCGTCCCCTACACCCGAACCAGCGGCTCCTGGCTCAACCAAGTCGAGGGCTTCTTCGGCATTCTCGGCGAGTTTCAGCGTAGTTGCCGCATGAGCTGAGTCAGGGGTTGTCTTCAGTCGACGACCTGACTCGGGTTGAGTGTGACGGCGGGTGCCGGTGACCAATTTCTCGTTTCACCGCTCCAGCGCTCGGGATGTTTCGCGCGTGCGCGGCTGTAGACGCGGTGACGTGCCGCGAGGATGGCGGCGTCGCGACCGAAGTATCGGTCGTCTGGCGTGACGAAATTCAAGCCAGAATGCAGGTGCTCGGTGTTGTACCAGCGCACGAAGTTGGTCACCCAGCTTCGTGCTTCGTCGATATCACGGAATGGTCGGCTTGGGAATCCTGGTCTGTACTTCAGCGTGCGAAAGAGTGCTTCTGGAAATGGATTGTCGTCGCTCACACGCGGTCTGCTGAAGGAGGCGACGACGCCGAGGCGTTGCAACGTCCCGAGCATCGTCGCGCCTTTCATCGGGCCGCCGTTGTCGGAATGAAGATGCAGCTTGCTTGAGTCAACGGCGTGCTCGCTACACGTGCGTTCCACGAGTCGACCCGCTTCGTCGGCCGACTCGTGCTCGAGCACCTCCCAGCCCACGATACGGCGGCTGTACAGGTCCTCAAGCAGATACAAGTAGTAAAACGTTCCGCGCACCGGCGCTCGCAGGTACGTGATGTCCCAGCACCACACCCTGTTCGGCTCGCAAGCGACCAGCTCAGGGGGCCGATGATGGGTGCGAGGGCGTGAAGCCCCTCGGTGAGTCAGCAGGCGCTCGCTCCGCAGGATGCGGTACATGGTCGCCTCCGAGACCGTGTACCGACCCTCGTCCGCCAATGCAGGCACAATCTGTTTTGGTGGCAGATTGCAGAATTGCGGCTCTTTCAGCAGCGAAACAACGCTTTCGCGCTGCGCGTCGCCGATGCGATTGTGCGGAGCTCGCTTCGGGACGCTTCGCCGATCGTCCGCCCCGTTTGCCCAACGCTGCACCGTACGAGCGTGCAGACCCAGCTCGCGACAGGCTTTGCTCTGCCTTGCGCCTGCGTCCACCGCTTCGCTGATCAGTTCGAGGACTCGTCGTCGTTCTTCGACTCGGTGGAGGCGTCCTCGTCCCCCCACAGAGCGTCCGCTTTTTTTCGAAGCACCAGCAGCGCTGCCGTCTCGGCCAGTGCCTTCTCCTTGCGTCGAAGCTCACGCTCCAACTCCTTGATTCGCTTCGTCTCAGCCGAGCTCGCCTTGGGCCTGCGCGCGCACCTTAGAGACTCGAGTGCCGACTGCTCCCACTGGCGAAGCTGTTCTTCGTGAAGGCCCTGCCGGCGCAGGAAGTCACCGCGATCCGTTCCGGTGAGACCACGCGCCTGCTCGACTGCTGCCAGCTTTTCTTCAGCACTCCAATCCTCTGGACGCCGTTCGACCGACTTCCGGGGCTCCTGCTCGCTTCTGCGCTTCGGCACGTCCCGTAATGTACGCGCGTCCCGCAGCCATTTCGAGAGTGTAGGCTGGTTGACCCCCGCCTCCTGAGCGACCGAGTTGGCGCTACGCCCACCCAGCATTTTCTGAACCATCTTCGCTTTGAATGCCGCTGAATACTTCATTGCCGATCCGAAACGCCCCCGTGTGGATCAGAAATTCTCTCCAGAAATTTCGTTCAGGAAAGGCGGCAACTACGCTGAGACTGGGGGTTCTCGCCAAGCAATCGCTTCGCGCCACCGACTTCCTGAGCAAGAAGCAATTGCGCGATCACATCGCGGCATACATCAAGCATTGGAACGCCGAACCTACGCCTTCCATCTGGACCAAGCCCGCTGCAGCCATCATCCGTAGTCACCAGCGGATGCTTGCGCGTATCTCATAAGCGCTCCACTAGCTCATTGGGCAGGTGTGAAGACGGGGAAAACCCGTTTGCACCGAAGAGTCTTCGCAGCGCACGAATTGGAGCGTCGTCCACCTTGCCGATTCTCGCTGGCCGGCGCAGGTTTCGGCAGCGTTGCGCGCGAGTTTCGCGGTTGCGGCTCGCCTTGGCCGCGCGGAGCGCTAGCGGTTGCCTCGCGATTTTGTATTGTGATGAAATCGAACGTGAGATAGTTAGTTTTGAGCCAGGGGTTGGCCTTGAACAAGGGATGAGGAGAGTATTCAATGGACGGTGCTTTCGAGATTCATGATCTGAAGGTGAGCTCGGCTGCGGAGCTGGTTGCTGGCGCGAACGTCTCGCCGCAGTCGGCCTGTTTCGTCGAGACGGCTTGTTTCGTCGAGACGGCCTGTTTCGTCGAGACGGCCTGTTTCGTCGAAGTTCAGTAGTCGCGGGGGGCGAGCGCGAATCGCGCGCGGCACGAATTCGTGCTCGCCCACCGTTGATGAGAAGCAGGCGTGAGCACTCTAGGCGGTCTCCAATCGCACGCGCATCCGAAGGGGCACGTGGTCGGTACTCATCGTGCGTGCGCGCCAACCGAAACGCTGGAGAGGTGCCAAACATTGGCACGCCGCCTGGGGATCACTCGGCTGGCCAACATTACCGGCCTCGACTCCATCGGGCTGCCAGTTTTCGTTGCGGTACGCCCCAATTCGCGCTCGCTCGCCACGGCGCAAGGCAAGGGTTTGGACCCAATTTCGGCCAAAGTCTCGGCGCTCATGGAGTCGATCGAGCTTTGGCACGCCGAAAATATCGATTGCCTGTTGCGCCATGACTCCTACCTGCGGCTCCGAGAGTCCGTCCCGGCGCTAGATCCCGCTGAGTTGTCAGCTTCGGCGCCGCGGGACCGTCCGCTGATCTGGATCGAAGGCTTCGATCTCGTTGCGCGCTCTCCGCTCTGGGTGCCGTTCGATTGCGTAACCATGAATTGCGTCGTCGCCAGCGGGCAGACTCACTCGTTCGCTCCGTCGAGCAATGGCTTAGCGTCCGGCAATCACTTGCTCGAAGCAATCGTGCACGGCTTGTGTGAAGTGATCGAGCGTGACGCGCTGACGATTTGGCAACTCAGCGATGACGCAAAGGTCAAGGCGTGCCAGATCGATCTCTCGACCATCGCTGACCCCGGATGTCGCGAGCTGCTCGGCAAGTTGGCAGCTGCGGAGGTGCGCATCGGAGTATGGGACATGACCTCGGACACGGGTGTCCCGGCTTACGCCGCGGAGATCTACGACGCCAGCGAGCGCCCGGATTTTCGCAGGCTCGGTGCGTTCGGCGGCTACGGATGCCATCTCGCCCCTGAAATCGCCCTGCTGCGTGCGATTGGCGAGGCGGCCCAGAGTCGGCTCACCTTCATCTCGGGCTCGCGGGACGATCTTTTCTACGCCAAATACCTGGTCGCTTCCGCCGATATTGCCGCCCGTGTCGCCAGCATCGAACAACCCGCCGCGCGCGCGAACTTCGCGGCGCAAAGCTCGCTGTCCAGCGCATCGTTCGACGAGGACCTCGAATTGCTGCTGAAACGAGTGCAGTCGGTGGGCTTGACGCGCGTCGTCGCGGTCGACCTCTCGAAGCCTGAAGTCGGCATTCCCGTCGTCAAAGTGATTGTTCCCGGCATGGAGGCGCGCCTTTCTGCTCGTCACTACCAGCCTGGAGCGCGAGCCACGCGGTGGGCGGCGGAAGGCAGCGGAGGTAACGCTTGAACGTGTGTGTATTCCTCGGTCCGAGCTTGTCCGTCCGCGAAGCGCGCGAGCAGCTGCCGAATGCCTGCTACCTACCGCCGGTGGCCATGGGCGACGTGTACCGAGCGGTCGTTCAACGACACCCCGCCATCATTGCCGTCATCGACGGAGTCTTCGAGCAGCGCCCCGCGGTGTGGCACAAGGAGATCTTGTTCGCGCTGTCGATAGGCGTGCGCGTCTTCGGTGCTGCGAGCATGGGAGCGTTGCGAGCCGCTGAGCTCGAGCATTTCGGCATGCAGGGCGTCGGGCGCATTTTCGAAGCCTATCGCAGCGGCAGCCTAGAAGACGACGACGAAGTTGCCGTAATTCATGGGCCCGAGGAACACGGGTATCGCGCGCTCTCGGACGCAATGGTCAACATTCGTCACGCTCTCGATCAAGCCGAGGAACTGGAGTTAGTCAGCTCTGAAACTGCGACAGCGCTCATTCAACTCGCGAAAGCGCGCCACTATCCCGATCGCTCGTGGCAAGCCGTGCTCGCTGCTGGTGAGCAATATGGCCTCGATCCGCTCGAGCTTCAGCGGCTGTGGCAGTTCGTACGAACCAAGAGGCCGAACTTGAAGCGTGACGACGCCGTCGCTCTGCTGCAGCACATGGCCGCGGAGCTAGCGCGCGAGCCCGGAGCCGCGCAGAGGGCGACGGAGCCTTCATTCCATTTCGAGCACACCTTGTTCTTCTCCGAGCTGGTTCGATCGTTGCCCGAAAGGGACACGTTCGAGGCCCAAAAAGTCGAATCAGCGGCGCTCCTCCGGCACGTCGCACTGCGGGCAGATCGCGATGAAATTCTGCGTTCGTGTTTGCTCCTACGGTTGTTGAGCGCGAGCGTTGGCGATCGCCCTGAAGGGTTCGACGCGTCGCGGCTAGCACGGCTGCTCGAAGACTTTCGCCGTCGCCGGCGGCTCGAGTCGAAAGCCGACACGGACAGCTGGCTCGCGCAGAATCGCATCTCCCGCGCTGAACTGACACAGCTGCTCGAGTTCGAGGCCGCTTGTAAGGAGCGGCTCGTCCTGCGCGCTGGTGACGCTGCCGATGTTTCTCAGTTCTTGACCCTCGAGTTGAAGCGGAGAGGTCTCTATGGCGAGATCGCCGAGGCGATCGAGCAAGTGAAGTCGCCACTCGAGCCGGCACCGCTGACCGAGATTTTGAGTTGGTATCAAGCAACCGTACGCTTGGTCGCTGGCAGCCTGGATGCACACGCGCGCGAGCTCGGCTTCGGCACGGTTACCGAGCTCCTCAGCGAGATGACGACTCATTTTCAGCGTGCGGGCTGGCGCGCGGAGGGCTCGGAACCGTCCGCCCAGGCAAACCCGCATCGAGTCGAAAGTTAACCGGAGGGATGGACCATGGAAATCCTGAATGAGCTCGACTGCTTGCAAGACCTTTTCATCTCGCGATTGCGGGCCGATCCGCTGTTTGGAGCGCTGATTGAAGGCACGATTTCGCAAGCGCATCTATGCGCGGTGTACCAGGAAATTTGGCATTGCGTGTGTGAGACGCCGCGCTCGCTGGCCGCGGCCGCGAAGACGTTGTCGCTCTATCGCAGCTCGGGTGCCCGTTTTTCCGGTGAAGAATTTGCGCGGTTCAGGACGCCGTTCTACGGGGCCATCTTGGAGGAGCTGGAGACTCACGCTCGCGAAGAGCGAGGCCACGACGATTGGATGATGTCCGATCTAGTCGCGCTCGGCGCTGACGCGGAGGCGGTCAGACGCTCTCAACCGGGGCCAGCGATGAGCGCCTACCTTGCGGTCTTTCGTCACGCCGCCGTAGGCCGAACGCCGCTTGGCGTATCTGGGCAAGCCTATATGCTGGAGGGCCTTGGTCCGTTGCTCTGGGCGAAGACAGTCGAGAATCTCCGGCGCCGCTCGAACATTCCGAATATCGCGCAAGCGGTTTACTGCCTTGCCTCGCATGCAGAGGTCGACCGGCATCACCGCGAGGAGGCCCGACGGCGCCTGGTCGGATTCACGGACCGCCGCGACTACGACGCGATCGTCTTCAACGCGCGTGCAACCATCGACACCTGGGGCGGATTGAGCTTCGACATCATTCGCCGTGGCTGAGCGCGCGCGTTCGTTTGCTCGAGTAGCCACGAATCGAACCGATTGCATTTGAGGCGGTCGCGGTCCCGCCACGCACCTCACAGGGGTTCGCGGTTCCCAGCGTTGACGCAGCCGGCGACGTCGACGACAAACGCGCGAGGTAGACATGGTCGGCTTCGACATCAGCAATTGCTCGGAGCTATCGCCCACGCAGGCACCCGCAACAAACGGCGTGCTGATCCGGCGCGCCTCGGGCTGCACCGACGGTAACGACAATCTCAACGACTTCAGCAGCGGGCTGCCCACTCCGCGCATCAGCGCGTCCGCGTTCGACCTGCTATGTCCGGCACCAGCGCTGAGGGGTAAGGCACCAAAGCACGTCGGGGTTGACCTAGCTGGTCCTATGCGCACTCGTGGTGTCGCGACGGTCCGCGCCGGATTCGGGCGGGCCGCACTGAGTAATCCAAACGGGGTCACGTCGCGGAGTGCGCAGGGCTCCACCTCGGCGACCCGCGGCCCCGCCCCGCTATTCGTCGAATGGGATGGGATCGGCCCAGTCAGGCAATGGAGCTCCCGCGGAAAGCTGGAGCTATCGAGAATTGCAGAAGCAGGCTTCGTCCAGGATGAGTGCGATGTAATTCAGACGGCCACCGCACTGACGCAATCGGGCTCTTGTACCTGCTAGCTGGGCTGCGCGCTATTCGCTTGGCGATAGAGCGAAGGTGGGGCTGCGCGCACCGGGCCAACGGCCG
>Ga0247783_1000228_pt1 | contig 16492 bp, 15 predicted proteins | sample UWRJL064202C5_FD_179911 | JGI IMG/M metagenome (GOLD analysis project Ga0247783, IMG submission 179911) | Plant litter microbial communities from Arlington Agricultural Research Station in Wisconsin, United States - UWRJ-L064-202C-5 | ecosystem: Environmental > Terrestrial > Plant litter >...
CATCGGGCGACGTCGTCCGCGTCGCCGTCGCTCACGCCCGGCTGAAACTCGCAGCGCAGTTCGACCTCGTCGAGGATGCCGTCGCGCGTGACGACGATCTGATACTGGCCCGACAACTGTCGGTGCGCGAGCACGATCTCCTCGAGCTGCGTCGGGAACACGTTGACGCCGCGGATGATCAGCATGTCGTCGCTGCGTCCGACGATCTTGCCCATGCGGCGGAAGGCGCGCGACGTCGGCGGCAGCAGGCGCGTGAGGTCACGCGTGCGATAACGGATGATCGGCAACGCCTCCTTCGTCAGCGACGTGAAGACGAGTTCGCCTTCCTCGCCGTCGGGCACGAGCGCGCCGGTCTCGGGGTCGATGATCTCCGGGTAGAAGTGGTCCTCCCAGATCACCGGACCGTCCTTGGTCTCGAGGCATTCGGACGCGACGCCCGGTCCCATCACCTCGGAGAGCCCGTAGATGTCGACCGCGTCGATGCCCGCGCGAGCCTCGATGTCGCGACGCATCGCCTCGGTCCAGGGCTCCGCGCCGAAGATGCCGATCGCGAGCGAACTCGACCGCGGGTCGATCCCCTGGCGTTCCATCTCCTCGATGATGACCTGCATGTAGCTCGGCGTGACCATGATCACGTCGGGCTTGAAGTCGGTGATGAGCTGGACCTGCTTCTCCGTCTGGCCGCCGGACATCGGGACCACCGTGCAACCGAGGCGCTCCGCGCCGTAGTGCGCGCCGAGGCCGCCGGTGAAGAGGCCGTAGCCGTAGGCGACGTGCACGATGTCGCCGCGCCGACCGCCGGCCGCGCGGATCGAGCGCGCGACGAGGTCCGCCCAGGTGTCGATGTCGTTCTGCGTGTAGCCCACGACGGTCGGCTTGCCGGTCGTGCCGGACGACGCGTGGATGCGGACGATCCGGTCCCGCGGCACGGCGAACATGCCGAACGGATAGTGGTCGCGCAGATCCTTCTTCGTCGTGAACGGGAAGCGCGCGAGGTCGCCGAGCGAGCGCACGTCGTCCGGATGGACGCCGGCCGCGTCGAAGCTCCGGCGATAGTGCGGAACGTGTTCGTAGGCGCGCGCGAGCGTGTCGCGCAGACGCGTGAGCTGCAGGGCGACGACCTCGTCGCGACTCGCACGCTCGATCGGATCGAGCGTCTCCGGCGCCGGAACGCGACTCGTCATGTCAGAACTGCCGTCCCGGCGGCACCGCGGGCTTGCCCTTCATCGTGTACGACCGCCCGCGAAACAGCGCGACGCGCTCGCCGCGCTGGTTCGCCACGTCGACGTCGTAGAGGCCGATGCGGCCGCCCTTCATCACTTCGCGTCCGACCGCGGTCAGCGTATCGCCGAGACGGGCCGGCGCGAGGATGTCGACCGCGAAGCCCGAGGCGACCGTGAGCTCGTCGTACGAATTGCAGGCGTAGGCGAAGCAGGTGTCCGCGAGCGTCGTGATGAAGCCGCCGTGACACAGATCGTGGCCGTTGAGCATGTCGTCGCGGACCTGCATCGTCATCGTCGAACGACCGGGCGCGACTTCGAGGATGTCGATGCCGAGCAGGCGGGCCGCGCGATCGTTCGCGAACATGCCGTGGCGAACGTGCTCGGCGATCTGATCGGGCGTGCGGTCGCTCATCGGTCGTGTCCTGGCTGCGCGAAGACGGAGTCTCCGCAATCGGGGCGGGGAAGTCGATCGCCGCGTGGCGTCGACCGCCACATAGTATTTCCGACCGACCGTTCGGTCAATAGCGAGGCGGCGACGCGGCGCTCATCGATCCTGCGCGGGCCGGACCATCCCGGGAGGCGGCGCCATGTCCGGCGGCGCGGGCTGGGTCATGCCCGGTGGCGTGTTCAGGTTCTGCAGCGACGGCCTCGGCATGCGGGACGACGGGCCGTCCATCGGAGCGGGACCGGTTCCGAGCACCGTGACGCCGTCCGCCGACGGCTGCGGCGGCGGCAAGCGGAACACCTGGCGCGCCCCGCCGGCTTCGAGTTCGATCTCGTCCGGCCGGATCGCGGCGACGAGGCGGCCGTCGAGCGTGTCGCCGACGCGATAGACCTTCGGCGTCTGGCCGTCGACGCTGATGATCACGCTGCCGCGCCCGCTCGCATCGGCGATGACCCCGAGCGCGCGGACGTTGTCCGACAACGCGCCGGGCGGACGCGAGCCGAACAGGCGCGCGCTGGCGAGCACGCCGTCGAGGCGTTGATTCGACGCGCCCGGCGCGGGTCCGACCGCCGCGGGTGCGGCGATCGTTTCACCGCGTAACAGGCGTGTGACCCAGAACGCAAGGAGCGCGCAAAGTGCGATCGCGAGAATGAGTTCGACGAGTCGGGGCAGTCGTTGCATGGGCGAAGCACGAGGAGGCGTCGCGCATAATACAAGGCGGTGTGCACGAGGCAGGCGCACGAGGCCATCGCGCACACGAGCCTGCGCCTCGCTCGCACGGACATAACGGAGACGGATTCGATGCAATCGCAACGCGCGCGCGGCTTCACGCTGATCGAAGTGATGGTCGTGGTCGCGATCCTCGGCATCCTGGCGGCGCTGATCGTGCCGAAGATCATCGGACGCTCCGATGACGCCCGCGTGGTCGCGGCGAAGCAGGACGTGGCCACGCTGATCACGGCGCTCAAGCTCTATCGGCTCGACAACCAGCGCTATCCGACGACCGACCAGGGCCTCAAGGCGCTGGTCGAGAAGCCGACCGTCGATCCGATCCCGGCGAACTGGAAGTCCGGCGGCTATCTCGACAAGCTGCCGAAGGATCCCTGGGGCGGCGCCTATCAATACCTGCAACCCGGCGTGCACGGCGAGATCGACGTGTTCTCGTACGGCGCCGACGGCCAGCCGGGCGGCGCGGGCAACGACGCCGACATCGGCTCGTGGGACTAGCCGGGCCGCGCAGCAGTCGACGAACGGCGATGCCTCCGTTCGCGCGGGCGGGGGGCTACACGCTCGTCGAGTTGCTCATCGTCCTCGTCGTCATCGGCATCATGCTCGGGCTGGTGTCGCTGTCGCTGCGAGACGATCGCGATGCGCGCCTCGCGCGCGATGCGGACCGCCTCGAGACGCTGTTCGCGCTCGCCGCGGAAGAGGCCCAGCTCACGTCGCGGCCGATCGCATGGCGCGGCGACGAGCGCGGCTACGCGTTCTACCAGCGCGACCGCGACCGCTGGCTGCCGCTCGCGGACGACGCGCAGTTCCGCGAGCGCACCTGGGACCTCGCGCCGATGCGCCTCGTCCTCGTGGCCGCGGACGTTCCGCGCTGGTCGAGCAACGGCCTGCCCGACGCCGACGGCGCGACCGCGATCGCATTCCCGCGCGACGGCACGCAGGTCGCCTTCACGCTCACGCTCGAGGCGGACGGCCGCTCCTTGCAGCTCAAGGCCGACGGCGCCGGTCGTTACTGGGTCGAGCGCCCGAGTTGATGGACATCCGGCGCTCGCGCGGCTTCACGCTCATCGAGGTGCTGATCGCGCTCGTCATCGTGTCCCTCGTGCTCGCCGCCGCGATGCGTGCGGGCGGCACGCTGATCGTCACGCAGGACGCGCTGCGCCGGGCCACGCTCGCCGGCTGGTCGGCCGACAACCGGCTCGCCGAGATCCGCCTGGCGCGCACGTATCCCGCGGTCGGCACCAGCGAATCGCCGTGCCCCGAGGCGGATCTCGCGCTCGTCTGCATCGTCGACGTCCGCGCGACGCCGGACGTGAGCGTGCGACGCATCGACGTGCGGGTCGTCGATGCGGCCGATCGCGACCGGCAGCTCGCGCATCGCCTGAACTTCATGGCGAACCTGCCGTGAGCGCGCGCCGCATCGGACCGGCGGGGCGCTCGCGCGTCGGTCGCGACGCGGGCTTCACGCTCCTCGAGCTCCTCGTCGCGGCCGCGATCCTCACGTTGATCGCGGTGTTCTCGTGGCGCGGACTCGACGCGTTGTTGCGCGAACGCGAGACGATCGCCTCGTCGCAGGCGATCATCGACACGACCTCGCGCGCGTTCGCCCGCATCGAACGCGATGCGCTGCTCGCGCGCGACGCCGAACTCACCGAGGACGGCGAACTGCGCTTCGTCGCGAACCCCGCCGCCGAGTCCGCGAGTCCGGCCGTCGCGTACCGCGTCTCGAACGGCGAGCTGCTGCGCACCGTCAACGACGGATCGGCGCCGATCGTGCTGATGCAAGGCCTCACCGCCGGCACGTTCGAACTGTGGGTCGCCGGTCAAGGGCAGGGCGCGGGCTGGATGCGCCAGAAGGCCGCGACGAGCGAGGTGCCGCCGCCGGCAGCGCCGGGCGGTCCCGCCGCGACCGCCGCGCAGGCCGACGCGAACGTGCCGACGAATACCTTCAACACGGCGGCCGCCAACAACGCGAACGTCGGCGTGGCAACGCCGGGCGGCGCGAACAACGCGCGCGGACAGACCGCCACGCTGCTGCAGCCCGCGATGGCGAGCGGGCTGCGCATCGTCGTCGCGCGCGCGGACGGCACGTCGCTGATCCGCGTCTTCATGATCGGCGGCGGCGCATGAAGCGACAGCGCGGCGTCGCGATCATCACCGCGCTCGTCGTCGTCGCGGCGGCGACCGTCGCCGTCGCGGCGATGATGTGGCGTCAATCGATCGCGGTGCGCAAGGTCGAGAACCAGAACGCGTTGTCCCAGGCGCGCTGGCTCGCGCGCTCGTCGATCGACTGGTCCCGCCTCTTGCTGATGATCGACGCGCGCAACTCGTCCGTCGATCACCTCGGCGAGATCTGGGCGACGCCGCTCGCGGAGACGCGGGTCACCGACGACCTGACGTCGACGACGGGCGCATCGACGTCGACGCGCGCGGCCGACGATGCGAGCGCCGGTGGCGAGGCCGCGTTCGTGTCGGGACGGATCCGCGACGCGCAGGCTCGCCTGAATCTCAACGGCCTCGCGAAGGACGGTGCGGTCGACGAGCAGCGTTACGCCGTCCTGCAACGTCTGGTCGCGACGATCGGCCTGCGGGGCGACGTCGCGAAGGCGGTCGCGCTCGAAGTCCTCAACAGTCCGCCCGGCGCGGGCTTCGAACAGATGTCGAACGACTTGATCCAGACGCACGAGCTCGACCGCGACGAAGCCGAGCGCCTGCGTCGCTTCGTCGTCGTGTTGCCCGTGCCGACGCCGGTCAACCTCAACACGGCCGACGCGGAGGTGTTGGCCGCGTGCTTTCCCGACCTGCCGCTCGATGCGGCGCGCGCGCTCGTCCGGAGCCGCGAGCAGGCGTGGTTCAATCAGGTCAGCGACGCGGCCGCGCGACTGCCGGGCACGAGCGGGCAGGCGCTGCCGACGAACGTGTCGGTCAGCAGCGGATGGTTCGAGGTCGCGGGGCACGTGCGCGTCGGACGCGCGGAGCTCGGCGTGACGGCGCTGGTCCAGCGCGAGGCCAACGGCAGCACCCGTGTACGCTCCTTCACCGAATCCTGAACGCGTCGTCCGATTCCCCAGCCCGCATCGCAGCGCATGAAGCAAGCCAACCCCCTTCCGCACTGGCCGCGCGCCGGCGTCGCGATCCGCGTGCCGCCTCGACGGATCGCGGGTTCGTCGCCGAGCTGCGACGTGATCGAGTTCACCGGCGCCATCGCCGAGCCGCTGCGCACCGTCGCGTGGGACGCGATCGCGACGGCATTGCCGCGGGCGGCGCGCGTCGTGCTGTTGGTGGCGGCGGAGGACGTGTCCTTCGTCGTGGCCGACGTGCCGGCGTTGTCCGGACCGCGGCTGCGCGAGGCCTTGCCGAACCTCGTCGAGGACCGCACGGTCGGCGACGTCGCGACGCTGCACGTCGCGCTCGGCCAGCCCGTCGACGAGTCCGGCGCGAGCCCGCATGCGCGTGTGCTCGCGGTCGTCGATCGCACGTGGCTCGCGGCGATGCAGGTCCACGTCGTGCGTGCGGGCCTGCGCGTCGCCGCGATCGTCCCCGACGCGCTGACGGTCCCGAAGTCCGCCGACGCCTGGTCGATCGCGGTGACCGCGATGGACGAGTCGACGCCGGCCGTGTCGCTGCGACGCGCGGCCCAGCAGGCGTTGTCGCTCGGCGCCGACGAGACGAGCGCGGCCGCGATCGCCGCGACCGTGGTGCGAACCACCGTCGAGCTCGCGCGCCCGAAGCGCTTCGATCTCTATGCGTCGTCGTCGACGAAGGCGCGCGCCAAGGCGATCGGCGAAGCGGTGGCGCGCGCGACGAACATCCCGCTCCACGACGCGGGCGGAGACCCATTCGTCGCGTGGCTCGAGGGCGGCGGTGCGACGGGGACGTTCGGTCCGCCGTTGTCCTTGTTCGCATCCGACCATGCGACCGGTGCGCTCGGACGCTCGTGGCACCGCTGGCGCATCGCGGCCGTGCTCGCGATCGCGCTCGTCGCGGTGCAGATCGCCGGGATGCAATGGCAGTGGGCGGGCCTGCGTGCCGAGGCGTCGGACCTGCGCCGACAACAGGCCGCGCTGCTCACCGCCGCCTTTCCCGATACGCGCGTGATCCTCGATGCGCCGCTGCAGATGGAACGCGGTCTCGCGACGATGCGCGCATCGGCGGGTCGCAACGATCCCGGCGATTTCAGCGCGATGGTCGCGGCGAGCGCGCGCATCTTCGCGTCGCTGCCGTCGAACACGCTGCGCAGCGTCGACTACGAGACGCGTGCGCTGCGGCTGCGCTTCGCGACCGGCTCGGTGACCGCGAGCGACGTGCAGCAACGACTCGTCGCGCAAGCGGCGACGGAAGGCTACGTGCTGCGTTTCGAGCCGGGCAGCGGAGCCAATGCGGAGCCGACCGCTTCGTTGCGACCGAGCGGAGCATCGCGATGATCGACGTGCTCGCCTCGTGGTGGCGCGGGCTCGGCACGCGCGAACAACGCATCCTCGCGATCGGCGGCGTCGTGATCGCATTGATCGTGGTCTACGTCGCCCTGTGGGAGCCGGCCGCGGACGGCACGCGCAAGCTCGAGACCGCATTGCCGCAGCTTCGCGCGCAAGGCGCGTCGATGCGCGCGATGGTCGACGAGGTGACGCGTCTGCGCGGCGCCGGAGCGGCGCAGACGCCGGTCGCGCCGAACGATCGCGAAGCCGCGGTCCGCCGTTCGCTCGACCGCGCGGGACTCTCGCGCGGATCGAGTGCGACGCCGGTCGAACCGAGCGGCCCGGTCACGACCTTGTCGACCGGCGGAGTCGTCGTCACGGCCGGCTCGAAGGCGACGAGCACGTCCACGTCGCCGCCGGAAATCGTCGCCGAGGCGAACGGTCGGGTGCGCGTGCGTTTCGCGAACATCGACTATGGCGTCTGGGTCGGTTGGCTCGCGACGACCGAGGTCGAGTTGTCCGCGCGGGCGTCGCAGGTCGCGGTGAATGCGCTCGCTCCCGACGGGCCGGTCGGTCACGTGCGTGCCGACGTCGTCCTCGACTGGGGCGGCGCGACGGCGACCGCAGCGCGCTGATGTCCGCCCCAACCGAGCGCGCGCTGCCGCGCGGCGCGCTGATCGGCGGCGCGATCGTCGCGCTGGCGATCGTGCTCGTCGTGGTCGTCGTCAATGCGCCGGCGAACTGGCTCGCCCGCTATGTGGAAGCGCGCAGCGCCGGTCATGTCGTGCTCGCCGATGCCCAGGGAACGGTGTGGTCGGGCTCGGCGGTCCTCGCGTTCGCCGGGACCCCGATCGGACGCGAGCCGCCGGACCCCGCGACGGCCGAGCGGCTCGCGTTGCCCGGGCGCGTCATCTGGACGCTCGAAACCGCGCGTGGACTGGCGCCCGTCCTGCATCTGACGCACGATGCCGTGTTGCTGCAGCCCGTATCGCTCCGCCCGGTCGGAAGCGACATCGCGATCGACGCGGGCACGGCCACGCTTCCCGTCGCGTTGTTGCGTCTGGCCGGTTCGCCGTTCAACACCTTGCAGGCCGACGGGCGCATCACGATGCGCTGGGACGCGTTGCGCTGGACGCCGGACGGCGCGGTGATCGGCGCGGGCACGATGACGGTCGCGGATCTCGCGGTCGCCGTGAGTCCCGTGCGCCCGCTCGGCGACTATCGCGTGACGTGGACGGGCGCCGCCGACGGCGTGCGCTGGACGCTCGCGACCGACCGCGGCCCGCTCGCGCTCACGGGTTCGGGGCGGATCGGTCGGCCGATGTCCGTGCGCGTCGTCGTGCGCGCGGCGGCCGACGCGACGCCGGCGATGGCCGCGCGACTCGGACCGCTGCTCGACGCGATCGGGCGGCGATCGCCGAACGAGGCGGTCTTCGAGATGGGTCGGACGTTTTGAAGCGGGAACGAGAATTCGATGAACGACGATGCGATCGATCGCATCGCGGCCGGGGAACAAGCATCATGCAGAGATCGACCGAGGGGCGCGGCACGTCGGGCCGCGCGAAGTGGAGTGCGTTGGGGCCGTGGCGCACGTTCGTCGTCGCGGCGTCGACCCTGGCCTGTGCGCTGGCGTCCGTGCTGCCATCCGACGCGGCGCACGCGCAGTCGAACAAGAAGCGCGCGACGCGGGCGACCGCTCCCGAGGATCGCGTCTCGCTGAACTTCGTCAACGCCGACATCGAGTCGGTCGTCCGCGCGATGGGCCAGTTCCTCAAGCGCGACTTCATCGTCGATCCGCGCGTGAAGGGGACCGTCACGCTGACGACCGATCAGCCGGTCACGCGAGCCGAGGCGTATCGGCTGCTGCTGACGTCGCTCCGCTTCCAGGGCTTCGCGATCGTCGAGAGCGGCGGCCTCTACAAGGTCCTGCCCGAGGCCGACGCGAAATTCGCCGGCGGACCGACGCAGCTCGGCAACGGCGGCGCGAACGGCCCGGTGCGCGGCGACCAGATCGTCACGCAGATCTTCAGGCTCAACTACGAGTCGGCGTCGAACATGGTCAACATGCTGCGGCCGCTCGTGACGGCGAACAACCCGATCACGGTGAACCCCGGCAACAACTCGATCGTCATCACCGACTACGCGGAGAACCTGCAACGCATCGGCCGCATCATCGCGGGCGTCGACACGCCGCCGTCGGCCGACGGCGACATCGTCCCGCTGCAATACGCGCTCGCGGTCGACATCGCACCGATGATCCAACGGATCATGGAACCGCCGCAGGGCGGCACGACCGATCCGGGACAGCGCGTCACCGTGGTCCCCGATGCGCGGACGAACACGATCCTGTTGCGCGCGGCGAGTCCGGCGCGCATCCAGTCGGCGAAGACCCTCATCACGAAGCTCGACGTCCCGACGGCGAGCGCGGGCAACATCCACATCGTCTACCTGAAGAATGCCGAGGCGACGCGGCTCGCGGCGACGCTGCGCTCGGTGATGACGGGCGACACGTCGGCGCTTTCGCCGGCGTCGACCACGAGCCAGTTCGCGCAAGGCATCGGCAACAATCCGTCGCAGGGGGGCGGCCTGTCGCAGCAAAGCCCCTTGAACACGTCGTCTTCCGCCACCGGACAGAACCCCGCCGCGGGGGGGCTCGGTGGCACCGGCGGCGGTCTCGGCTCGATCGCGTCGACGCTCGCGAATCCCTTCGGCTCGCCGACGGGCTCGTCGTCGAATGCGCAAGGCGGCAGCGGCTTCATCCAGGCCGACGTCGGGACGAACTCGCTGATCATCACCGCGCCCGAGCCGGTCTACCGCAACCTGCGCGGCATCATCGAGAGCCTCGACGTGCGTCGACCGCAGATCTTCATCGAGGCGTTGATCGTCGAGGTGACGGCGGACCGCGCGGCCGAGTTCGGCATCCAGTGGCAGGACTTCAGCGGTGTCGGCAAGTCGGGCACCAACGTCATCGGCGGCACGAACTTCGGATCGACCGGGCAGAACATCATCGGCCTGTCGCTGCCGGGCTCGTCGTCGACCGGCATCACGACGATCGGCAGCGGGCTCAACATCGGCCTCATCCGCGGCACGATCAACATCCCGGGAATCGGTCAGGTGCTCAACCTCGGCGTGCTCGCGCGCGCGCTCGAGTCCGACAACAACGCGAACGTCCTCGCGACGCCGAACCTGCTGACGCTCGACAACGAGGAGGCCCAGATCGTCGTCGCGCAGACGATCCCGTTCGTCAGCGGCCAGTACGCGCAGACCGGGACGACCGCGAGCGTGACGCCGTTCAACACGATCCAGCGCCAGGACGTGGGCCTGACCTTGAAGATCCGCCCGACGATCTCCGACAACGGCAGCGTGAAGCTGCTGATCTACCAGGAGGTCTCCAACGTCGTGAACGCGACGATCTCGTCCCCGAACGGACCGACGACGACGAAGCGGGCCGTCTCGACCGTCGTGCAGCCGAACGAGGACGAACTCGTGGTCCTCGGCGGCCTGATCCAGGACCAGGTCGAGAACGGCGTCAGCCAGGTGCCCGTCCTCGGGAACATTCCGTATCTCGGCGCGCTCTTCCGCTATCAGACGCGCAGCCGCACGCGGACGAACCTGATGGTCTTCCTGCGGCCGCACATCATCCGTGACGACAGCGCGAGCAAGAGCGTGTTCAACGACAAGTACGACGCGATGCGGAAGGTGCAGATCGACGCGCAGGCGCCGCATTCCCCGGTCCTGCCCGACATGCCCGGGACGGTCCTGCCGCCGCGGACGACGACCGACGCGCCGTATCAATCGCCGGCCGCGCCGTCGATGCCCGCATTGCCAACGCGCGAGAAGTCGACGACGCCGCCGCCGGCCACCGAGCCCAAGCCGCAATGAGCGCGCAACCGGTCGCCGCGCTGCCGACGATCCCGCGCGACGTGCGCGTCGCGCGCGAGGTCGCCTACGCGTTCGCCCGCGACCATCACGTGCTCGTCGCGCGCGCGGAAGAGGGCGACACCGGCGCGACGCGCGACGTGTGGATCAGCGAGGCCACGTCCGTGCACGCGATCGCCGAACTGCAGCGCGCGCTCGGCCTGCTGCGCATCGTCGTGGTCGGCCGCGACGTACTCGAGAAGGCGATCGCGAAAGCCTATGCGACCGACGACGGCGCGTCGGCGCGCGTGGTCGACGAGGTGGACGCGTCGCTCGACTTGTCGCGGCTCATGCAGGACGTGCCGGAGATCGAGGACCTGCTCGAGGCCGAGGACAACGCGCCGGTCATCCGCCTCATCAACGCGTTGTTCACCGAAGCCGCGCGCGAAGGCGCGTCGGACATCCACCTCGAACCCTTCGAGACGCATTCCGTCGTGCGTTTCCGCGTCGACGGCACGTTGCGCGACATCGTGCGGCCGCGCCGCCAGCTCCATTCCGCGTTGATCTCCCGCATCAAGATCATGGCGAACCTCGACATCGCCGAGAAGCGCCTGCCGCAGGACGGCCGGATCGCGCTGCGCGTGGCGGGACGGCCGCTCGACGTGCGTGTGTCGACGCTGCCGGTGGGCAACAGTCCGTCGCAGCCCGAGCGCGCGGTCCTGCGCCTGCTCGACAAGGAAGCGGGCCGCCTCGACCTGACCGGGCTCGGCATGGGACGCGACACGCTCGCGACCTTCGACGCGTTGATCAAGCAGCCGCACGGCATCGTCCTCGTGACCGGGCCGACCGGCTCGGGCAAGACGACGACGCTGTACGCCGCGCTGTCGCGCATCGACGCGAGCACGACGAACATCCTCACCGTCGAGGACCCGATCGAGTACGAGCTCGGTGGCATCGGGCAGACGCAGGTCAACGCGCGCATCGGCATGAGCTTCGCCGCCGCGTTGCGCGCGATCCTGCGCCAGGACCCGGACGTCATCATGATCGGCGAGATCCGCGACCTCGAGACCGCGCAGATCGCGGTTCAGGCATCGCTGACCGGCCACCTCGTGCTCGCGACCTTGCACACGAACGATGCCGTCTCCGCGGTCACCCGCCTGGCCGACATGGGGGTGGAACCGTTTTTGCTATCGTCGAGTCTGCTCGGCGTGGTCGCCCAGCGACTGGTGCGCAAGCTGTGCGATGTCTGCAAGCGCGAGAGCACCAAGGACGGGCGAAGCGAGTGGCATCCGGTCGGTTGCAGTGCCTGCGGCAGCACGGGCTATCAAGGCCGCACGGGGATCTACGAGTTGATGGGCGTGAACGACCACGTGCGTGATCTGATTCACGATCGGTCCGGCGAGCCGAAGTTGCGCGAGGCCGCCCGCACCGGCGGGATGAAGAACCTGCGCGAGGACGGCGAACGCTGGATCGCGAGCGGGGTGACGTCGCGCGAGGAAGTCTTCCGCGTGACGAGGGACTGAGGAGGCGGCGGCGTGCTCACCGGAATCTCGATGACGAGAGTGCTTCTCTGGATCGCCGTCGTGCTGCTCGTGCTCGTCCTGATCGCGGCGCGCTCGCTGTTGCGCGAGCTGCGTCGTCATCGCGTCGGCCTGCCGTGGCCGTTCGTCCAGCAGAAGCCGCTGACCGCCGTCGAGCAGGTGCTGTTTCATCGGCTCGTGCAGGCGCTGCCCGAACACATCGTGCTCGCCCAGGTGCCGATGTCGCAGTTCCTGAAGGTCCGCAAGGGTCAGCCGGTGCAGGAATGGCGCAATCGCATTAGCCAGAAGTCGGTCGACTTCCTCGTCTGCAAGTCGAACTTCACGCTCGTCGCGGCGATCGAGCTCGACGACTCCACGCATTCGAGCATCGACCGCGAGATCGCCGACGCGACGAAGAACCGCGCGCTCGCGGCGGCGGGTGTCCCGCTCGTGCGCTGGCACGTGGCCGCGCTGCCGGACTTCGACGCCATTCGCGCGATGATCGGCACGGTCCTCCAGGATCGGTCGGGCGGCACCGAAGCGCTGCCGCGTTCGCGCGTCGCGCCGACGCTCCAGCCCGGCGGCCTGCAGACCACCCACATCGAGGCGAGCAACGACCCGGCGATCGTGCCCGGCGAGCTGCGGTCCTGATCGCGTCCGCCGCGGCACGCGGAGACGCGTCGCATACGACTCCAAGGGTGACGAACGATGAACGGTACGAGTTGAACGTGTTCCGCATGTCGTCGCACCGATGACCGCCTTCCGCTACGAAGCAGCCGAGACGTCCGGACGCATCCGCACCGGCGTCGTCGATGCCGACAGCCCCCGCCTCGCGCGTGCGGGCCTGCGCGAGATCGGCCTCACGCCGTTGTCGGTCGAGGCCTTGAGCGCGTCGAACGACGCGCAGGTCGACGGTCGCGCTGACGGCGGAACGGGCGGCAACGCGCAGAGGCGCGCGTGGCGCCGCCGGCTGCCGGCGACCGAACGCTCGCTGATCGTCCGCCAGCTCGCGAGCCTCGTCACGGCCGGGTTGCCGCTCGCGCAGGCGCTCGCGGTCGTGCAGGACCAGGCCGAGAAGGCGCGCGTGCGCGACCTGCTCGCGGCGATCCGCGGCGACGTGGTCTCGGGCATGACGCTCGCGTCCGCCTTCGCGCGCCATCCGCGCGACGTGCCCGAACTCGATCGCGCGCTGATCGCGGCGGGCGAACAGTCGGGCGACCTCGGAACCGTGTTGATGCGGCTCGCCGATCACATCGAGCGCCGCAATGCGCTCAAGGCGAAGGTCACCGCGGCCTTCATCTATCCGGCGATCGTCACGACGGTGGCCGTGCTCGTCGTGACCGCGTTGCTCGTGTACGTGGTGCCGCAGATCGTCGGCGTGTTCGCGCAGACGAAGCAGAAGCTGCCCTTGCTCACGCTCGCGTTGATCGGGACGTCGAATTTCATCCGCGCGTGGGGCTGGCTCGTCGCGCTCGTGCTCGTCGCGTTCGCGGCGGGCTTGCGCGCGCTGTTGAAGCGGCCCGGTCCGAAGCGCGCGTGGCACGCGCGCATGCTGGAGCTGCCGATCGTGGGGCCGCTCGTGCGGCGCGCCGACCTCGCGCGTTTCTCGGACACGCTCGCGATCCTCGTCGGCGCGGGCGTGCCGATCCTGCGCGCGCTCGTCGCCGCGCGCGACACGATGAGCAACGTCGTGCTGCGACAGACCGTCGACGACGCGATCGTGCGCGTGCGCGAAGGCGCGTCGCTGTCGCGCGCGTTGCGACCGCCGCGCGGCGAACGCGGCCAATTCCCGCCGGTGCTGCTCAACCTGATCTCGAGCGGCGAGGCGACCGGCAAGCTTCCCGACATGCTCGAGCGCGCGGCCACGAGCCAGTCCGACGAACTGGAACGCCGCACGCTGTGGCTCACGAGCCTGCTCGAGCCGCTCCTCGTGCTCGCGATGGGCGCGATGGTCTTGCTGATCGTTCTCGCGATCCTGATGCCGATCATCGACATGAATCAGCTGATTCGCTGAAGGCGCGAGCGTCGGTTGACTGTTGGTTTGAGGTAAGCGAAGCGCACCTCAACGTCTTCGACTCGTGTGGCAATCGACGAGTGGGCAATGGCACGACCGGACTTGCCAACGTGTCCGCATGCCACGCGAGCCGCAGACGTTGAGGTGCGCTTCGCTTACCGTCAACCTACGCGCAACGAGGCCTGCCGTCGTGCCATGCCCGCGACCGCCCCTGCATGGATCAGGTTCGGCTACTTGTATGACAAGTCGCGCAACCACATCGGTGTCCGTCCCACATAGTTGATCGTCGTTGTCGCGGCCTTGTCGAGGCCTTTTACAAGCGATCGCGAACGTCGAGATCCGCTTCGTTTGGAATGAACGACTTGCCGTATTGGCACGCAATGTGCTGATCGAACCCGCCGCTTTTCAACGAAGCGCGACGTTCGATGGCCGAGGGACTCTCGCTCGTCGTTTCGTTGAACGCGTCGGCAGGTCATGCGCTCGCGAAGAGCGACGTGACGTGCATCACAACAACGTTCGGAGACCACCATGAATTCATCTCTACGCCGCAAGGTCCTTGCGGGCGTTCGGCTCGCCGCCGTCGTCGCGTCGTCGTATGCCGTCGCGGCGCACGCGGACCCCATCTCGATCCTGTTCGTCGGCAACAGCTTCACGTTCGGCGAGCCCGCGGGCGGACCGCCGGTCGTCGAGCACTACAGGGTCGGTTCGGTGACGGACCTGAACAACGAGGGCATCGGCGGCGTTCCCGCGCTGTTCAAGCAGATGACCGTGGAGGCCGGACTCAACTACGCGGTCAGCCTCGAGACCCATCCGGGCGTCGGTCTCGACTGGCATTACCAGAACGCGCTGGCGAAGATCGACAAGCCGTGGGACCAGGTCGTGCTTCAGAGCTACAGCACGCTCGACGGTTCGCATCCGGGCAACCCCGCGTTGCTAATCCAGTACACGGGGATCTTCTCGAACTTCCTGCACGCGCAGAACCCGAACGTCGACATCCATCTCGACGCCACGTGGTCGCGCGCGGACCAGACCTATCTGCCGACCGGCCACTGGTACGGCGACTCGATCTGGCAGATGCAGAGAGACGTCCGCGCCGGCTACAACGCGGCGAAGGCGGCGACGCCGGGCGTCGACGACGTGATCCAGGTCGGCCAGGGCTTCGCGCGAACCTGGGAGACCGGGTTCGCCGACACGAACCCGTATGACGGCATCACGCCCGGCGAAGTCAACATGTGGGCGCCGGACTCGTACCACGCGAGCATCTTCGGCTACTTCCTCGAGGCGTTGATGGAGTTCGGCGACATCACCGGCGTCGACCCGCTGTTGCTCGGCTTCGACCAGGTCGCGATGGATCTCGGCATCACCGCGGCGCAGGCATTCGCGCTGGAGACGATCGCGTCGCAGACGCTCGCGGGCATCCCCGAGCCGGAAACGATCGCACTGCTGTTGATCGGCGTGGTGGGCGCAGGTCTCGCGAGTCGGCGTCGACGCAGCGCCTGAGCCTCGGGTGCGAGGCGGCGACGCGTTCTACGCGTCCGCCGCCTTGCCGCAGCGGGCCAGCACCTCGCGCAGGTCGCGGATGGCCGGGAACACCTCGTTGTTCCAGTCCGCGCCCTGCGCGTCGTGCGCGCGCTGCTCGTGTTCGACGATGTCCTTGTCCTCCGCGAAGATGCGCTCGGTGAACCAGGTCACGAACGGCCACACCACGTGGATGAGGCCGGGGATCGGCGGCTTCTTCACCGACAGGTAGCCGAACGTGCGGTTCGTGCGCTGCTCGGCATCGAGCGGCGTGTAGTTGAGCCATACCTCGAGTACCGGGTCCTGCGATTCGTGCAGGTCCCGCCCGACCCAGACGCGCAGGCTCTGCGTCGGGTAGTCGGTGCGGATGCGCATGTGGTCCGAGAAGTCCTGCTTCCGGGCGCCGCGTTTGCGGACCAGGTCGACGATCACCTTCTCGCCCATTGACGACTTGCCGTTCGTGCGGCTGAACGTGTACTCGACCTGCGCCCAGTCGTCGCCGTGGTCGCGTCCGATGCAGCGCGCCCGGATCGAGCCCATGTTCTTGCGATGCATGAACTGGTGGTTCATGTCGAACAGGTTCTCGTGCATGAACGTGTAGTGGCACGCGACCTCGCGATTCAGCCGCCGCGTCTTGTAGTCCTTGCGTTGCGACAGGCCGAGCGTCTTCGGCAGGCGCGCCTCCGCCAGCGTCGCATCGCCGGGGAAGATGAAGATCAGCCCGTCGATCTCGCGGGCGGGATAGGCGCGCACGCCGTTCGGCAGGGGCT
>Ga0247783_1000230_pt1 | contig 16463 bp, 13 predicted proteins | sample UWRJL064202C5_FD_179911 | JGI IMG/M metagenome (GOLD analysis project Ga0247783, IMG submission 179911) | Plant litter microbial communities from Arlington Agricultural Research Station in Wisconsin, United States - UWRJ-L064-202C-5 | ecosystem: Environmental > Terrestrial > Plant litter >...
TGGTGACCGTCCACGATTTGATCCCCTTCCACGTGGTCGATTTCGACTACGACCTGAAAAATCGCGCCATTCGCCAGAGCGTGCGCACCTGCGTCAAGCTGGCGCAGGCGATCATCGTCCCCTATCAAGTCACGAAGGACGAGCTCGTGTCACGACTGCGCGCCGATCCTTCGAAGGTGCACGTGGTCAACTATGGCGTCGACCACCAGAACTATTTCGTGCAGCCGAGCGTCCCGCGCAGCGACAAAAGCATCCTGTTCGTGGGCTCGGTGAGCCGCGCCAAAGGAGTCGAAGTGCTGCTGCAAGCGTTCGCGCTGGTCAAAGCCGAGATCCCCGACGCCAAGTTATTGATCGGCGGCAAGGCCAGCGTCGAGCAACCGCTATTCGATGATCTGGTGCGCAGTCTGGGCCTACGCGACGTGAGCTTTCTGGGCTTCATCGCCGAGGCGGACCTGCCCGAGCACTACGCCCGAGCCACGGTGATGGTGTTTCCCTCGTTGTACGGCTTCGGTTTGTCGACCTTGGAGGCGATGGCCTGCGCCACTCCAGTCGTCGGCGTCGCGACCTTGGACGCGACCGAATTCTTCGCCGACGCAGGGCTGCTCGCCAAACCGGACGACGTGCAGGATCTGGCCGCGTGCTTGATTCGAGTCCTCGCCGAACCCGATTTGCAGCGAGAAATGTCACAGAAATCCGTGACTCACGCCGCCAGCTTCTCTTGGGCCAACACGGCCAAAGGAAATGTGCAGGTCTACGAGCAAGTACTCGGACAGTAGGGCCTAGTCCCCCGTAAACGTGCCCGTGCCCGATCTTCTGCTCCGGAGGCGCCTGGTGCTACTGGACGCAGCGCCGCTCGTGGCAACGCGCCAAGAACACTCGGAGCGCTCCCTGTTTTTTAACCGCCAGCCCCAAAGAGCGCAAAGTCCCAATAGCGGCCAGGAACGAGCAATGCACCGCGGCGCGAGGATTCTTCTGGGTTAGCGATGCCCGCGCGGCAATGCCTTTTCAATGGCGTGATCGGCCGCACGAAGCAAAACCCCAAATCTCTCCCTCTCTCTTTGCGACCTTTGCGGCTTTGCGGTTCAAATCTGGGAGTCGACAAAAGTGCCCGTGGGCGTTCAAACCTCAAGGCCGGGTGCTTGATTTGCCTACCGTGAGCGTGCGCAAGAGCCGGAACGCGACGAGGCCGAGCGCGATCTCCACGAACATGTTCAGCAGCCGCGAGGCGACCGGCAAGACCAAGGCGAGCGAGCCACTCGCTTCGCCCCCCAGCATCTTGTACATCAAGCCTTCGCGCACTCCGAGCCCGCCCGGGACGATGACGGCCAAGAACCCGGCAACGTCCCCGAGGGTCGAAGAGCCGACGACGACCAGCGAGCGCTGGAAATCGATGCGGTAGCCAATCGCGAAGCAAAACAGATACGCGGCCAGACCCGAAGCAACTGCGGCCAACAGGTGAATCAGGTGCAGCTCGAGCAGCAATGATTTGGTCACGTCGAAGGCGGACAGATTGCGCTTGAAAAGGCGATTGATCAGCGAAACGAGCGCGTGCAATAGGGCGCGATTGAAGCAGATGCAGAGCGCGTCGAACGCGAGCAAGCCGAGCAGCGCACCGAACAGGACACGAGCAGAGAACGCGATTTCGCCAAACAGCAGGCACACCAGGCCGAACATCACCGACACGCCGATTGAAATCGCCAGATTGAGCAGCCCGACGTAGACGATCAGCGCCTTGCCGATGCCGAGGCCGTCGAGCCAATACATCTGCAGCGCATAGGACCAAACCTTGCCCGGGATGTATTTGGTGAGCCCACTGACGTTCGTGGCAGCGACGCTCTGACGAAAGTCGACCTTGCTCGTCGACAGTGTGTTGATTGACCTGTACCAGGCATGAGTCGCAAGCAGTGTGCCCGCCAGAGTCACGAGCGCTGCAGCGATCAAGTACGGCAGCGACAGCTGGAACTCGTGCGCTTGCACGTCCGCCCAATTGGCTCGAAAGGCCTTGCCGAAAAACCAGACGACACACAGCACGACCAGCAGCGAAAGAGCTGGCTTGAGCAGGCGGCGAAAGCGAGACATGGCCGTCGGCGCGAAGGTCACGAGGGCCGGGAGTCGAGCAGTTCCCGATAGGCCGCCACGGTGGCTTCTGCCACGCGGCGCCAGGAGAAGCGCTCTCGCAGGCGCACCGAATCACTGGCCATACGCGAAAGTAGCCCGCTGTCCCCGGCACAGCGCTCGATTGCTTCGGCCAGGGCTCGGACGTTGCCCGCTTCGAACACCGCCTCCGGGCAGCCAACGAGTTCCGGTAAGCCGCCCACATCGGCGACGATCAGCGGCTTCTCGAACGCCAGGGCGATGTTGCCGGGGCCACTCTGCGCCGCAAACTCGCGGTACGCCAGGACCACCACATCGGCTGCGAAGAAGAACTCTTTGATTTGCGACGAGGCAACGTAGTTCAAGTGCAAGAGCGAGTTGGGCGTATCCGACAACTGCTGCTCGAGTTCGCCCTTCAGCTGCTCGTTCCAAGCCTTGCCGGCAACCACCAGAAACAGCTCGGGCACGCTCTGGCGCGCGATCTTGAAGGCTGCGATCAGGTCTTCGATGCCCTTATAGGGTCTGACGTGACCGAAACTCAGCATCACCTTGGCGTCCGCGGGGATCGACAGTCGCCGCCGGGCTTCCGCTTGGCTCAGCTCTTCATCACGGTAGAATTCGAAGATGCCGTGAGGCACGACGCGAATGCGCTCGTGCGGAACGCCAAAGGCCTCGTGGAGCTGCTGCTTGTTGCGCTCGGTGTGGACCAAGAACAAATCGGGCAAGGTCAAGATCGTCTTGTTCAAGGTGCGATCGAGCCAGCCGGTCTCGTGACCGTGCACGTTGTGCACCGTGCACACCAGCTTCTTGCCGCGCAGCTTGGTCAGCGCGGCGATGCTGAAGAAGACCGGAAATAGATAGGAAGTCCACCACTGAAAATGCAGCAAATCACCGCGCGTCGTCAGCCCGGCGTAGAGCCAGCTGAACGGGTTGTACCAAGTCAGCAGATCCTTCACGACAAGCTTGGGGCTGTGCGGCCTTTTGAACAGCGGATCCGTTTCCTTGGTGCCGCCACCCTTGTACAGGGCCTCCGCGTAAATATGCTTGAAGTTGACGAACTCGACGTCGACTTCTGCGAGCAATGCTTGGGTCAGCTCCAAGCAATAGTCACTGATGCTCTTGATCGGAGGCAGTGTGCCGACGAGGCTGACCTTCTTGACCTGCATGAAATCCCACGTCTAGGCCCGTTCAGCCCGCGAGCAAAGTCTTTCGTAGCAAAACTTGGCCGTGATCCCGGGACAGCTCGCGGTAGCCCGTGCGCAGATAGAAGGCGTGGGCGCGTTGGTTCGATAGCTCGGTGTCGACGAAACTCGCGCAGCAGCCCTGGCTCACGAACCAGTCCTCGATATCGGCCAACAGCTCGCTGCCGCGCCGAGTTCGCGCCGAGCGCACCACGGCGCTGGCCACGCCCAGAGTCAGCAGATAGCCGATGCCCTGCTGCGGAATCAGCGACTCCCAACGTCGGCGCGCGAGTATGTGCTTGGGCATCATCGCTGCGCGCAAGGCCAGGCGCGCGAAGGCTGCCCTGGGCAAGCAGCGCCGCGTGTGCAGCTCGCTCTCGCGGTAGCGCACGGTGCCTGCTGCAAACGCGCCGTGCTCCGGCGAGCCTTCGGGCCCAGGCTCCCAGATCACGCGCGCTGCCGAGTCACGCAGGAGCCCAGCGTACAGGGCCTCGAGCACGGGCAGCCCGGCGCGCGAAGACGCGGTGTCGGGCAAGCAAAGCCGGTGACAACGCGCTAGCGCGAGGAGTTCGACGCGCCGGGGTTGAGCATCAAGCGGCCCACTAACCATAGGTACTTCACTCCGCGGCGCATCAAGGGGACGATACTCGCGCCTGTCTTGGACTCACCGGACAGTCGAGGCGGCGACTCGTAGTAGACCTCTCGCATGTCGACGCCGCGACGAGTCAGGTAGAAAACGAGCTCGATGAAATATTCACCGTAATCACCGGTCAGCACGTGGTTCACGAGCAGGTCCCGCCGGCACACGATGAAGCCGCTCGTGTAGTCGGTGATCTTCAGACGCAAGACGCGATTGACCGAGAAGTTCAGCACCGCGGACAGGCCGGCCGCGAGCATTTCGCCCTTCGGCAGACGCATGGTGAAGGAATCCCCCGCATCTTGGTAGCGCGTCCCGATGCAGCAGCCAGAGCTCTGTGCCACTTCGAACAACTTTCGCATCACCTCCGGCGGGTGCGAATGATCCGCGTCCATCCAAGCGACGTAGCTGGTGCTGGCAGCCGCGATGCCCGCCTGAATCGAGTCGGTGAGGCAGGGTGGCGTGACCTGGCGGGCGATTAGCCGCACGGACGGGTTGCTCGCGGCGATCGAACGGACCAAGTCGGGCGTGCCGTCCGACGAATTGTCGTCGACGACGATCACCGTACAACCGGGCAACTCGCGGTTCAGCCCCGCGATCAGGGACTCGAGATTTCCTACCTCGTTCAAGGTGGGCAAGATCACGGTCAGCTCGGAAAATTGGGCGGCAGAGGTCAAAGCCATTTCCTCGTATCGATATCAAACCGCGATGGGCGGCGCCGGCAGGTCGCGTTGCCGAGTGTCGGCGAACCAGCACAGGCCGGCAATCGTGCCAAACAGAGCAAGCAGCGAAGTTACCAGCCAAAAGACCGAAATGGGGAAGCGCGCGCGCAGCACGACGCGATCGATGGTCTTGTCCGTCGGGTTCTCTATCTGCAGCAGGTTTCCCTTAGGCTGCACGCTGACCCCGGCGTTGGCCGGGACGGTCGTCACGGCCAAGCCGAACTCGGGCTGCTGCACTCGCAGAAAGATTCGACTGTGCGGAGGCAGGGCTCGAATTTTTACGCGTAGGTGTTCGGTCGAGATTTGGTTCGGCTTCACACCGCCGACGTTCATTTCTGCGTGACTGTCGAAGAGCACGGGCAAGGCCCGCTGCGCTATCCAGAGCTTGGGGTCGTCCTCGTTACCAACTACCAGGAAGCCGTCCGTGTAGCCGGTACCCGACAAGATGTCGCGTTGCTTCCGGTAGCGGCGAAGCTTGTCGAAGGAACGCACTTTCGATGCCTGATCGCGCTCTTCCTGCGAGACCTCGAGCGGGTTCATGGGCGTGGGGTCGATGAAAGCCCTGCCGCTGTTGATTGCAGCCTGGGTCCACCACACCGCCGAGCCGAGCATCAGCGTTACCGCGACGAGAGAGAGCGGCAAGGCAGCGCGCTTGAAGCGCGTGAACACAGCGTCGGCACCAAGCGTGGCGAACACCGAGACGGCGAACGCCGACATACCCAAACAGCGTTGAGCGACGCGAAAATTGCCGCCGTTCAGGCGCCGGAATGCAGCCCAGGCAGGCGCCCAAGAGCTGAGCATCAAACCCAGCAGCAGCACGAGCAGCGCGAACGCGCCGATCCGGCGCTTGTGTTTCGAGAGCGCAGCCGTGACCAGGCCGAGCAACGCAAACAGCGTGGCAATGGGCGGCAGCGCCGTAGAGGACTCTTCCACACTCCAGCCGCGGACGCCGTGACGCCCCGGCTTGCCGACGAGCTTGGCGCAAACCACCTGCACTCGTTCCACGATCGAATAGTCGAACAGCTGCTCGATGCTCGACCAGAACGGCAGCACGCCGAAATCGCCGACTTGCCGCTGCATCGGAAACTTGAGCCAAGCAGCGAGCTTGAAGCTGATCATCGACACCGCGAGCAGGCAGCCGAGCCCGTACAGTCCGACTATTTTGCGCAGTTCCAGCAGGTTCGGACGCAAAAACAGCAGCTCGAGCAGCACGTACAGCGGCACCACGGGCACGAACAAATACGTGAACGAGTGGAACGTCGGACCGAGCATCAAAAGGCCCAACGCGAGCGCGAACCAGAGCGAGCTTTGCAGCGTGCGCTCGCTCAGCACGCGGTCCGCGGTCCACAGCAGCAGCGGCAAGCCAAGGTGCCACAGGAACATGTCGTTGCCGACCACGACGCGCCAAAGCACGCCCAGGCTGGTCACGCTGGCGATCGCGCCGACCAGCGCGGCTTCGAGACTCACGCGCCGGCGCATCCAACCCACGAATGCCCAAACGCCAACCACGCCCCACAGGCCCTCCAGCAAGCGTAAACCGACGCTAGGACCAGCGAGCAGAATCAACGGTACGGCAGGCGAGAATAGATTGCTCTGGGGATCTTGGAGGAAGTAGGAGCCACCGTTGAAGACGAACGAAAAATACGGAAACTCCTTGAATTGGTGGAGCGCCGTATAGATGACGTCAGCGTGGGTTTCGGAGATGAACCAATCCAAGCCGCCGCAGTGCAGCGAAAGCCAGAACAGCAGCGCGCCACTCAGCAGCGCGGACGCCCAAAGGGCATACTCTGGCCAATCTATCCGCCTTTCCAGCATGCGAGGCGATGCGATAGCATGAGCATCTTCGATGAGCATTGGCTTTGTAGCGCGCGCTAACCGCTGGCGGTCGCGACGAAGACCGCCGTCCAAGTGTCCAAACCAAGCGGTTTGTTGGTCATGAACTCGACCGAGTCCTTCAGCGTGAGCCCGGAGTCCTCCAGCAGTAGTTCGACCTCGGGCGAAAAAAGGTACCTCATGGCGTGCGTCTCGCGCAGTTCCTGTACCGCGCCGCTCTGCTTGTCGGTGATCAGCACACGATAGTTCACGTCCACACGGTTCTGATTGGGACTGAGCACCGGCTCGGCATTGCGAACCAGGGAGATTCGTTCGTTCTCCAATTGCCGAGTCCGCGCCGTCGCACGCTCGGTCAGCACCGCCGGCCCATACCAGCAATCGAAGATCGCCACGCCACCCGGTAGGAGGTGCTCCCTGACGGTGGCCAGCGCAGCCCTCAGATCGTCATTGCTGGTCTGGTAACTCATTACGTGAAACAGCGATATCACTACGTCGAACTTTTGGCCCACGCGTACGGTGCGCACGTCACCCTGCAAGAAGGTCGGTGCCGCGCCGGAAGATGCCAGCCGCGCTGCCCGCTCCGGGGACGCTGACTCCAGCTGTAGGTTGGCCGCGTTCAGCATTTCCGGCGAGCGATCGACGCCGGTCATTCGGTAGCCACTCTCGGCGAGCAGCAGCGCATGACGCCCTGTGCCACAACCGAGGTCCAGCACCGAGCGAGCGTCTGGGCAGTAGTGCTCGATCAGTGAACGTACGTAGGCCGTTTCCCCCGCATAGTCCTTGTCCTTGTACAGAAGGTCGTAGTACTGCGAGTAAGCGCCGAAGACGGACATGCTGGGTTTTCTGGAGCTCTGGCGAGTGGCGAGATAGCGTGCTGGCGTCGGCGAATGCACGGTGTGCACGCCGACCTTCTGCACATTTCGGCGGGGACCGTAGCATAAGTTCGGCCATTCGAACGCGCCCGGCCGGGTTTGACGCTCCCGACGCCCGGTGATATCGGCTCGCCCAATGTCCGAAGCAGGCGTCAAACGTGCGCTCATCACGGGGATCACCGGCCAAGACGGGTCCTACTTGGCCGAGCTGCTGCTCAGCAAGGGCTACGAAGTCCACGGCGTGGTTCGTCGCTCCAGCTCTTTCAACCGCGGGCGCATCGATGCCATACATTCGGACCCGGCCTATGCCAGCCGCTTCGACCTGCACTACGGCGACATGCTGGACACCAACAACCTGAACCGCCTGGTGGCCAAGGTCCAGCCAACCGAGATCTACAATCTGGCCGCCCAGAGCCACGTCAAAGTCTCGTTCGAGATGCCCGAGTACACCGCTCAGGTCGATGCGGTGGGGACCTTGCGTTTGCTCGACGCGCTGCGCGAAACCGGGGTCAAGGCCCGCTTCTATCAGGCATCGACCAGTGAGCTGTTCGGCAAAGTGCAAGCTGTCCCACAGAGCGAGACCACCCCCTTCTACCCGCGCAGCCCGTATGGCGTAGCCAAGTTGTACTCGTACTGGCTCACGGTGAATTACCGTGAAGCGTACGGCGTGTACGCGGTGAACGGCATCCTGTTCAATCATGAGTCGCCCCGCCGCGGGGAGAGCTTCGTCACGCGAAAAATCACGCTCGGCGCTGCTAAAATCAAGCTCGGCAAGCTCGACACGCTGCGCCTGGGCAATCTGAGTGCCCAGCGCGATTGGGGCTACGCGCCCGAGTACGTGGAAGGCATGTGGCTCTCGCTGCAACAGCCGACTCCGGACGATTTCGTGCTGGCGACCGGCGAGTGCCACACCGTGCGTGAGTTCTGCGACCTCACCTTCAACGCGCTCGACATCGAGCTGCGCTGGGAGGGCGAGGGCGAGAACGAACGAGGCATCGACGCAAAAACCGGCGCCGTGCGCGTCGCCGTCGACCCGAGCTACTATCGCCCCACCGAGGTCGATCTGCTCCTGGGCGATGCCAGCAAGGCCAAGAAAGTCCTCGGCTGGTCACCGAAGACCACCTTCAAGGAGCTCGTGACCCTGATGGCCACCGCGGATTTCGAGGCGCTCCGCGCAGATGCGAAGACGCCCAAGATGTTCTACTGAGGGTTTAGCCGCGCAGCGCGAGCAGCGCGTTGCTGATGCGTGTGATCTGAGCGTCCGTGAGGCCCGAGCTGGAGGGCAAGTAGAGCCCTCGCCGCGCCAGCTCGTCGGTCACGGGGTAGTCCCCCGATACGTCACAGCCGAACTTCTTCAGAGCCGGCTGGCGGTGCATGGACACGAAAAACGAGCGAGTTTCGATGCCCTCGGCTTTGAGTGCCAGCATCACCTGATCGCGGCTGATGCCGAAATCGTCGCCGATCAGGATCGAGTACATCCAGTACGAGTTCGTGGTCCAGGGCAGCTCGGGGGGGATGGTGATACCGCGCTGTCCGGAGAGCAGCGCGTTGTAGCGGACCGCGTTGGAACGCCGGCACTCGAGGTAAAAGTCTGCGCGCTCGAGCTGTGCGAGCCCGATCGCCGCCAGTACGTTGGGCATGCGATAGTTGAAGCCGATGTCTTCGTGAACGTAGCGCCGCGAGCCATCCAGCGGGAAGCACAGGTTCTTGAAATAGCGCATGCGCTCGATGAAGCGATCGTCCCGAACCACGACCATGCCCCCCTCACCGGTGGTGATCAGCTTGTTTGCGAAGAAACTGAAGCAGCTGATATCGCCGATGCTTCCGCACAAGCGACCGTTGTAGCGAGAGCCGATGGCCTCGGCGGCGTCTTCGATCACGAGCAGACCGTGCTTGTCTGCAATGCGTTGCACGGCGTCCATGTCGCAGCTGTGGCCGTACACGTGAACGGGCATGATGGCCCGGGTTCTAGGCGTGATCTTGGCTTCGATCAGGCTTGGGTCCAGGTTCCAATTCGAAGCGTCCGCGTCCACGAACACGGGCTTGGCTCCCGTGTAACAAACGGCCATCGCCGACGCGATCATCGTGAACGCGGGAATGATCACCTCGTCCCCTGCGCCAATACCCGCGGCGACCAACGCTAGATGCAAGGCCGTCGTTCCGGAAGTGGTCGTCACCGCGTAAGGCACGCCCAAGTAGCTCGCGAACTGCTTTTCGAATTCGGCAACATAGCTGCCGCTCGAGGAGATCCAGCCGCCCGAGACGGCCTTGGTCACGTACTCGAGTTCACGACCGCCGAGCAGCGGTTCGCACACCGGAATGAAGTCGCTCGCACTCATGCTCCGAATACCACCTTGTCTTTGACTTTTCCGTCGTACGGGCCGAGCTTGAGCTCGACGATCTTCGTTTCGGCCTGAATGTCTAGACCGTGCCCGCCAGCGAGCAACAGCACCATGTCTCCGGCCTCGAGCTGGCGCGACGTGAACTCACTCTGATCGCCGGCATCGTACAGCTTGAGCTTCGCACGTCCGGCAGCGATGAGCAGGAACTCCTGCACCACGGAGTTGGTCTCGATCTGCTTCTTCAGGTGGTAGTGCGCCTTGATCACCTCTCCCGGCTGATAAAAATTCATGCCCAGCTGAAGCGGGCTGGCCGAGTCGGTGAGGAAGTTGTACTTCGCATCACTCGTCGCATTCGCGCGGATGATCAGCGCGTAAGCCAGACCTGCGCGCTCGATCACTTCGAGTCCGGTGGTGGTCATGAAAGAGGTCCTGAAATGCTCCGGTCCTGCTGCTGAATGCGGCAAGTTCTGAGGGCGCTATTACCACCGTCCCGCTCCTGTTGCCCGAGCAATCGCGGTTCTTTCGCGGGCGGAGTGAGCGAGTTTTCGCGCGCCGAAGCCCCTGGGAAACGGTTGACGACCCGTAGCGGCCGTGGAAGCTTCAGGCCGCTCTGGAAGTGAAAGTGCACGATATCGACGAACCGGGCGAGAGCCGCGTCGGGGGCACGGCGGATGCGCCGCGTCGATTCGCGCTCGCGTCGGTCCCCGCATGGGCCTCGCTGCTACTAATCGCATGCTTCTGGTTCGTGATCTGCCTTACCACCGTGCTCTGGAGTTGGGGGCTCGATCCGCTGGTGTTCCCGTCCTCGGACGAGGCAGTCGTTCGCTACGCGGCCTGGCAAATCGAGAAGGGGCACGGCCCATTTCTGGACTTGCCGCTAGCCGATCCAGAAGACCTACTGCACCCGCGCAGCTGGATCACGCTGGGCATGCGCGCCACCCCGACCTACGCGCCCGTCAGCTTCTACGTCTTCGGTTGGCTGACGCGCCTGCACGGGTTTGGGCTGCTGTTGATCTCGGCGTTGCCCGCGAGCGCAGTGGGCGCGTTTGCAGCAGGCATCGCGCGGCTCTTGCCACGCGGGCGGCGTTGGCTCGCGCTGCTCGCTCCAGCGTTGGCTTTTCCCGCGCTCTATTGGCTGCTGCGGCCCTGGATGAACATCTCGCCGTTCCTCGCGAGTATCTGCTGGACCGTGTTCGCGTGGGCCAGCTGGCGTGAAACCGGCAAGCAGGGCTGGCTCGTCGCCGCCTTGTTTTGTCTTGGTTGCGGTGCCGCCGTGCGCCCCGACTACGCGGCGTACGTGTTCGTGTTGGTGCTGCTGTTCAGCGTTGCGGCCAGCCCTGGACAGTACAAGCAGATCTTCGCGCTGGTGATCGCCTCGGGCGTGCTGGCGCTGGCGCCGAACCTACTGCTAAATCGCGTGATTACGGGTCACGCGTTGCAAGCGGCCTATCAACTCTCGATCGATCGCATGTTTGGCGCCGAGCCGCCGCACACCATCCCGGGCTTGGGCATGCTGCGCTCGTTGCTGCTGCCCATGGGCATCCCGAGTTGGGAGATCGGCAGCACTGCATTCCGCAAGTATTGGCTCGACATGGGACCGATCGCACTGATCATGCTCGGCCAGCTCGCGCTCGTGCCGCTGCTTCTGAAGCGCCCACGACAGGCGCGCTATCTGCTGGCAGGCGCCGCGCTGATCATGGCTTTTTTCGCGCTGTCTCGCATGCACGCCGACCTGTTCGGCGGAAGCGTGGACTACGGCAGCGTTCACCACAGCGTGCCGCGCTACTTGAGCCCGGTCTATCTGCTGGCGGCTCTGCCGCCGCTGCTCTTCCTCGGCCAGAGCAGAAACCGCCTCCTGACGCTTGGCGGTAGCTTGATCGCCGTCGCCATCGCGCTGAGTGGCAGCTACGAGATTTGGCTCCACCAGGGCTCGTCGTTTAGCTTTTTGCACGGTTTCGTGACGAAGAAGACGGCAGAGCTCGCGCGCTTGAGCCGCAGGATCCCGGCAAGCGCAGCCGTGTACACCGCCAAGGAAGACAAGTGGCTCTGGTCAGGGATGAGGGTCTTCATCGTCGAGGACCCAAAGGCGACCGCGCAGTCGATCGAGCGTGTCGCCCAGGCCGGGCTCGAGCTGTACGTGTTCGAACCGTCGCGGACAGCGCAGTTCAAGCGCCTGGTCGCCGAGCTGGCGAAGCGCCATATCTCGCTCGCCAAGCCCGAGCGCGGCGGCCTGTACCGCGTCAGGGCGGAGCGCCCGGACACGGAGGCTCCGTAGGCGCTGCTCGCCGGGCCAGCCCATCGCCAACCGGGCGGGAAGTCAGCCCAGCGCCTTGAGCGCCTCGATCAGCTCTGCAGCGTGGCCGGTCGGGTCGACAGCCGGGAACACTTTGCTCACCTTGCCGGAGGCGTCGATCACGAACGTGACCCGCTTGGCATGACCCGACGAAAGCGGCACGCCGAACGCCGCAGCCAAGGTGTGGTTGCTGTCTTCGAGCAGCGGAAATGGCAGATCGTATTTGCTGGCGAACGCCTTGTGCGAATCGAGCGAATCTTCCGAGACCCCGAGCACGACCGCTAGGCGATTGAGCTCCGCATACTGATCGCGAATCCCTTTGGCTTCGATGGTGCAGCCGGGCGTGTCGTCCTTGGGGTAGAAATAGACGACGATGGGTTTGCCCTTCAGCGCGCGCAAGTGGACGAGTTTACCGTCCTGCGCGGGCGCGGCAACGTCCGGCACCTCGGCGCCGACGGCCAATAGCGTGCTGGTTCCGGAGGCCGCCTGCGCGGGCAGAGCCGCGGCCTTCGGCACGGACACCGCCGCCGACGGCGGTATCGCCGCTTGCGAGGAGCTCGCTGCGGGTGATTTTCGATCGCAACCAAGCACCAGGAGCGAGACAGACAAGCAGCTCAGCACGGAGATTCGAAGCGCGCGTGACTTTGGGCTAAACACGCAGCCAAATTAGCACAGGCGCTTGCCGCGCCTCGAGTGCCGCGTAAATGGCGCGCAATTGCGCCAGTCACGCTAATTCACGCGCCGCTCGGACTCGTCCGCGCGGGGATCGAGCGAGGCGCGGTGGCCGAACAGGCCACGCTTGCGGATGACTTCCGCAATTTCGGGCGGCACCATCTCTTGCCACGACGGATCGCCAGCCTTGATGCGCTTGAGCACATCGCGCGAGAAGATGTGCAAGATCGAGCGGTCGAAGTTATCGAGTTGTTGGATGCAACCACGATCGACGAGGTGGCCGAATAGCTTCACGAGGTCACTCGAGACCTTCAGATTTTCGACAGTGGTCAGCTGGTTGGTCGCGGCGTCGAGCAGCGGGTACACGTACAGCTTGAGGTCGTTCTTGAACAGACGGCCGAATGATTCGAGGATGCCGCCCTCGAGGTGCGAGTAGTACTTCTCGTCGAACAGATCCAGCAGGCTGCCGGCGCCCATGGCGATCCCGATGCGCTGATTCGTGTAACGGCGCAGGTAGGCCGCCAGCCGGTAGTATTCGAAGTAGTCCGAAATGAGCACGATTTTTCCAGTGGCGGCCATCATGTCCGCGCGTGCCAAGAAATCGCGGTAGTCGATTTCGCCGCTGGCCATCAAGTTCCGCATGGTGATTTCCAAGAGCTGAACCGGCTCGACCTGGATTCCGCTCTCGACCAAGGAGCTGCTGAACGCCGCATTCGCGGAGTTCAACATATCCATGTTCACGCGCGTCACGGGCCGAAAACTACCGCGCTCCACTAGTACTGGATGACGGTACAAGACCTCGGACGGCTGCAGCACCTGACCGTGCGCGCCGAACATGGCCGCTCCGGACAAGCCGAGCTGCACCAGCTTCAGACTCATCATGCGATTGTCGACGCTGCGGAACTCGATGCCCGAGAACTCGATCATGTCGATCTCGATGCGGTCGGTGGTGAGGTTGTGAATCAGCGATTCGATCAACCGCTCCGGATCGTGATGCAGAAAGAATGCGCCGTACAAGAGGTTCACGCCCACGATCCCGAGCGCCTCCTGTTGCAGCTGATTTTCACCGTCCAGCATGCGCACGTGAATGATGATCTGACTGTCTTGGTCGCGTGGGTGAGCCTGGAATTTCACACCAATCCAGCCGTGACAGTCGTTGGTGCCGGCGAAATTGCGCGCCGACACCGTATCCGAAAACGCGAAGAACGCGGTCGTGTCGCCACGCGCATCGCGCAGGCGCTGCAGATTCAAGTCGTGCTCGTAGTCGAGCATGCTCTGCAGGCGCTTACGCGCCACGTAGCGCTCGGTATGCCCGTAGATGGCGTCACTGACGGCCATGTCATACGCGGAGATACTCTTGGCGATCGTGCCAGCGGCTCCGCCCACGCGAAAGAACCAGCGCACCACTTCCTGACCTGCGCCGATTTCGGCGAACGTGCCATAGCGCCGCGGGTCCAAGTTGATCGCGAGCGCCTTGCGGTGCGTATCGAGGAGGCCGTCTTGAACGAGCGAGGTCCGGGAAGCCATGTGCGCACATTCTGTCGGCGGGGTATTTCGACAACGTGTCGAAGCTGCCGATTCGACCCGATTCTATGTCCGGGCCTCCCTCCTGTCAGGCCGAACCCTGCCGGCCCGTGAACGGGCATTTGTTTCCGGCCGTCGCGCAGGACGAATCCGAGTCGTCGACGGCGAGTCGGATCCGCCCGGGCGGCAAGAAGGGGTCCGCCGCGCGGCGATTCTTGCCTCGAGCCCGGAGTGGGGAGCGCGGCGGCGACCCTTCAGGCGTTTCCGGAGTTGTCCGAGGCACTCGCGACGGGTGACCAACGCAAGCGCGGCTTGCGAGCTGCGCGGGCTTCGTCGAGGCGGCCGAGGCGCGTCAGGTGAGGCGCGCCCTTGACCAACTCGGGCGACTCCTCGGCCTCTTTCACGATCGCTTTCAGGGCGTCGGCGAACGAGTCGATGGTTTGCTTGGTTTCGGTCTCGGTCGGTTCGATCATCAGCGCGCCGCGCACTACCAGCGGGAAATACACGGTCGGCGGGTGATAGCCGTAATCGATCAGGCGCTTGGCGAGGTCCAAAGTCTTGACGCCAGTTTTCGCTTCCAGCGCTTTGTCCGTGAAGACTGCCTCGTGCAGCATCGGCGTCTCGAAGGCCAGGGGCAGCACGTCACGCAGTAGGGCGGCGACGTAGTTTGCGTTGAGCACCGCCAAATCACTCACGCTGTGCAGCCCTTCGGCGCCCAGCTCGCGAATGTACGTGTACGCGCGCACCATCATGCCGAAGTTGCCCAAGAACGAGCGCACGCGACCGACCGTCTGCGGCCGATCGTGATCGATGATGAACGTGCCGCCTTCGCTGCGCACGACCGGCGCAGGCTGGAACGGATCCAAATGCCGCTTGAACGCGACCGGACCGGAGCCCGGACCACCACCGCCGTGAGGCGTGGTGAAAGTCTTGTGCAGGTTGTACTGCATCACGTCCACGCCCGCGTCACCCGGACGCGCCCGGCCGAGCACGGCGTTCATGTTGGCGCCGTCGCCGTACACTTGGCCGCCTTTTTCGTGCACGAGCTGCACGAGCTTGGGCATCGCGCTTTCGTACAAGCCGATCGTGTTCGGGTTGGTCATCATCAAGCCCGCGACGTCCCCGCCTGCGGCTTCCAGGGCACGCGCCAGGGTCTCGGGCTCGACGATGCCTTGCGGGCCCGACGCGAAGGGCACGGCCTCGAAGCCGTTCAACGCGCAGCTCGCGGGATTCGTGCCGTGTGCGCTGTCCGGGATCAGGATCTTGCGTGGCGAGCGACCCTGGCTCTGGTGGTACGCGCGGATCATCATCAGACCGGTGAGCTCACCCTGCGCGCCCGCGGCGGGCTGCAAACTCACGCCGTCCATACCCACGATCTCGGCGAGCAGCGCTTGCAGGCGCACCATCACCTCGAGCGCGCCCTGCGCCAGATGCGGCGGAGTGAGCGGGTGCAAGTTGGCGAAGCCATCGAGCCGCGCGGCCCACTCGTTCACCTTCGGGTTGTGCTTCATGGTGCACGATCCGAGCGGGTAGAACTGCGTGTCGATGCTGAAGTTCCACTGGCTCAAGCGCACGAAGTGACGAATCGCTTCGGGCTCACTGACCTCCGGTAGGCCCGCGGCGGACTTCCGCCCGAGGCCGCCCAGCGCTTGCTTCGGGTCGACGCGGGGCACATCGAGCGGCCCGAGCGATACCCCACTGCGGCCCGGAGAGCCGCGTTCGAAAATCGGGGATTCCTTGAATTGAAGCCCTTTTGCTGCGTCGCCCGGCACCGATTATTTCTCCTCGGGCGCGTCGCCGTCGGGCTTCTTCGAGCCCTTGTCGCTGCCGTCGTCGTCCCAACCGCCCGCGTTGACCTTGCCCTCGATCTCGTCCGGCTTCACCGAAGCGGGGTTGGGCTGCATGTTGGTCTGCTTGACAGCTTTCCAAGGGTTGCCCGCGTCGCTCTCGCCGAGGCCCCACTCACCGCTGATCTGGTGCGCTTCGCCCTCTTTGGGAATGCTGTACACGAAGTAGCCTTTGCCTTTGCTGTTGGCCTCGGCGCCAATTTGGCCGATCTTGTGCTGCGTCCAGCTGTAGCGGAGCACATTGCCGTCGGTTTCACCCTGCATCTCCCCGTAAGCATCACCGCCGCCGGTGCGCCAGGCGCCCTGCGCGGTCTTGCCGTCGACGAGCAGGTGCAAGTAGCCGTAGGTTCGGTCGTAGTACACGCCCTGCCACTCGCCCTTTTCAGGCATCTCACCCGCTTTGATCTGCGCGTGCTTGACCTCATTGCTGGGGCCACAGGCAGTGA
>Ga0247783_1000231_pt1 | contig 16431 bp, 10 predicted proteins | sample UWRJL064202C5_FD_179911 | JGI IMG/M metagenome (GOLD analysis project Ga0247783, IMG submission 179911) | Plant litter microbial communities from Arlington Agricultural Research Station in Wisconsin, United States - UWRJ-L064-202C-5 | ecosystem: Environmental > Terrestrial > Plant litter >...
CACGCGCCACAACCCGGAATTCACGATGCTCGAGTTCTATCAGGCGTACGCCACGTACGAGACCTTGATGGACCAGAGCGAGCGCCTGTTCCGTCACGTGGACGCGTTCCTCGAGCGTCGCTTGACGGCTCTGGGGCTCGCCGCGCACTACCAGGGTTGGCTCGCGGAGCGGCCGTTTACACTCGACGAACCCTTCGCACGAGTGCCGATGAAGCTCGCGGTGAGTTCCGCGCTCGCTCGCGCCGAGTTGCCCGCAGAGGTCTCGGCTCAGTTCGCCGAGCTCGCGTTCCAACTCGGCCCAGACGGCAAGCGCTTGCCGAGTCCTTTGGACGCCGCGGTCGAGAGCTGGAAGCAGCGCTCGGAGCGCGCGCGCGCGATCGACTGGGGCAACTTGCGCCGCGCGCTCACGCACTGCAAATCGGAGGGTGAGCGGTTGTTCGTTGCCTATGAATATCTGGCGGAGCCGTTCCTGGCCGTGGACTATCGCGCTGCCAGCGGCGACAAGAGCCTACCCGTGTTCATCACCGACTACCCGGCGGAGGTTTCGCCGCTGGCGCGGAAAAAGGACGCCGATCCGACACTGGTCGATCGCTTCGAGCTGTTCGTGCATGGCCGAGAGTTGTGCAACGCATTCAGCGAGTTGAACGATCCGGACGACCAAGCGGCGCGCTTTCGCGCTCAGCTCGAGCTCAAAGCGGGCGGCGCCGAAGAAACCATGGATTACGACGAAGACTACGTGCTCGCCCTGGAGCACGGCATGCCGCCGGCCGCCGGCTTTGGCTTGGGCGTCGATCGCTTGGCGATGGCGCTCAGCGCGCAACCGTCGATCCGCGACGTGATCGCTTTCCCGCTGCTGCGCCCCGAGTCGGCATGATCCTGGCTGCGCCCCTGATCGGACGTTTGTTGAGTCGGCTGTGGTTCGGCGGGGGCCTGCCCGGCCGCATCGCGCTGGTCGGCACTGCGCTCGCGGTGCTGGGTACGCTGACCTACCTATTGATTCGCCGCGCGCTGCGCATGGGTGGTCAGGTCCTGCTGCGCTGGTTCACCGGGCTCAGCTTCGCACTGGTGGTGGTGCTCGGCGTTTGGGTGAAACGCCTACCGGAACCGCGCGGTAGCTCGTTCGTCCTCTGGCATCAGCTGGTGCGAGTCGGGGCGGCACTCTCGGGCACGGCGTTCGTCGTGTGCTTCATGGTGCTGGCCGTGCCATGGCTGATGGACCGCTTCGAAGGTCGAGGCTTCGTGGCTTTCATCGCCGCGCGCCACGTACGGGCGCAAAAGAGCGGCTTTTTGACGGTCATTTCGCTGCTGTCCATCTCGGGTGTGGGCGTGAGCTCGTTCGCACTGTGCGCCGTGGTCTCGATCATGGGTGGCTTTGGCGCCGACCTGAAGCACAAGATCTTGGGCAACAACGCGCACGTGAAGATCGAGGCCAAGCACGTCGGGGGGTTCGAGCACTGGAGGGACCTGCTGGACGATATGCGGCTGGTCAAGGGCGTGCACGCGGCAACCCCGGTGGCGGGTGGTGAGGCCATGGCCTCGAGCTCCTCGAACACCGCCGGCGTGATCATGCGTGGTATCGACACCGTGACCATCGGCACCGTGATCGATTTGCTGCAAAACATCGAGGTCGGCAAATTCGCATACCTCGACGATCCCCAAAAGCTCTCCCACTTACCGCCCGACGAGCCGATCGGCATCGGCAGCGGGGGTGAATTTTATTTGAAAGGTCCGGACATCAAGCCCTACCTGTCGCGGCTAGACCCGGACGTGGAGGAGGCGGTGATCCCGCCGGACGCATTTCCGGGCATCGTGATTGGCCGGGAGCTCGCGAAATCGCTGCATGTGTATGTAGGCGACGAACTGACACTGATTTCCCCCTTGGGTGACCTCGGGCCGATGGGCGTCTTGCCGCGCAGTCGCAAGTTCCGTGTCGCGGCCATTTTTTACAGTGGCATGTACGAATACGATGCCAGCCACGCATACGTGAAAATCGAGGCCGCGCAGGACTTCTTCGATTTGAAGCAAAATGTGACCGGAATCGAGATCAAGGCCGACGACGCCGAACGCGTCTCAGAGATCCGCCCAGCGATCGAGGCCAAAGTCGCGCGCGCTGAGCTACGGATCCGGGACTGGAAAGAGCTGAACAAGAACTTGTTCAGTGCGCTAAAGCTCGAGAAAATAGCAACTTTCATCATCTTGTCCCTGGCCATCCTGGTGGCGAGCTTCTGCATCATTTGCACGCTGCTCTTGATGGTGACCGAGAAGAGCAAGGAAATCGCGATCTTGAAGTCGCTGGGCGCGAGCGACAACGCGATTCTCAAGATTTTCATGAGCGAAGGCGTAATGATCGGCGGTATTGGCACCGTGTTCGGCGTGACCACTGGACTGGCAGCCACGCTCGGCTTGAAGTGGTTCGGTGTGCGCCTGGACCCCGACGTCTATTACGTCGACAAATTGCCGATCAACGTCGAGTGGTCCGACTTTACGATGGTGGCGCTGGCCGCGCTCCTGATCACGACCATTGCCACGATTTACCCCGCTGTCGCCGCCAGCCGCTTGCGGCCGGTCGATGGCATTCGCTACGAGTGAGGCAGCCGTGCCCGAAGCACTAGTTACGATCGAAGACCTGAGGAAGAGCTTTCAACACATGGGGCGCACCCTCGACGTGTTGAAGGGCATCGACTTGACCATTTATGCCGGTCAAATCCTGGCCATCGTTGGTCAATCGGGAGCTGGCAAAAGCACTCTGCTTCATTGCATGGGGACTCTTGATTTGCCGAGCTCGGGTCGCATTCGCCTGGGCACTGAAGAGCTCACGACCATGAGCGGTGCGCGCTTGGCTGCCGTGCGCAACCGCGATATCGGCTTCGTGTTCCAATTTCATCACTTGCTACCCGAATTTACCGCACTCGAGAACGTGATGGTTCCCGGTTTGATTCAGGGGCGCCCCCGCCGCGAGATGGAGAAACGCGCACAGTCCTTGTTGGAAGAAGTGGGACTGAGCAGCCGCGCCTCACATCGCCCGGGCGAGCTGTCGGGTGGCGAACAACAGCGCGTCGCGGTAGCCCGCGCCCTCGCCCTCGACCCGAAGCTGGTGCTTGCCGATGAGCCGACGGGTAACCTGGACAGCGCCACGAGCGACGCCATTCACGAGCTGTTTTTCCAAATCAATCGTGAACATGGCACGACCATCATCGTGGTCACCCACAACCCCGCGTTCGCCGAACGCATGCCGCGCGTCGTCCGGATGCGCGATGGCCGTGTCGAATTCGACGATGTAGGGCGTGCTCACGCATCGCTGCCGCCGGCGGCGCCATCCAACGCGCTCGAGCCAAATTCGCTCACGTAGCCCACGTAACTGGCAGCCCGAGAGTGTGGGCGCGTACGCAGTGCGCGCTCGGAGTGCAATGTAGGTAAACGGTACCCACATCGCACTCCACTGAACCTTATCGACAGCACTCTGCGTCTCAGCTAGCCGAGTCGTGCCACAGTAACCGGAACGGCTGTGCACAAGGCAGCTCGCCTGTGCGCGCCAGCGAACCAAAAGTCCGACGAAGCGCCCGCTCGCGCGCTCGCGGAGATTTGACAGCCGCGTATCGGAAGGGATACGTTGTGAAGTTAGGTAACCGTTCGACTTCTGTGTGGTCGAGCTAATGAGCGCGTAACCGTGACAGGGCTGGCGCGTGGGCCTTGCATGCGCGTTTCGGTAGTGATTCGGCGACATGGAATCGTCACTCCCAAGGTTTAAGTTAAGTTTTTTGGCCGTGTGCCCGTTGTGCAGCATCGTACTCTGGAGTCACCAGCTGGCGTGCTCGTCCACGTCACCATTGCCCGGACTCGAATCGAGATGAGATCGCTAGCGTTAACCCAGACATCAGGCGTTTCACTCGGTGCTGTCGGGGAAAGAAAGCTCCAATCGCTCGCCGGGGCCCTCGACCTTTCGAAAGAGTTGACGGCGCAGGCAGTCGAGGTCTTCTCTTTGATGAGCGGGGCATGGGGAGAGTGGCCCATGGGTGATTCGCCGCCCTGGCCCAACGACATTTCGGACGACGGCACGCCTTTCGAGTTCTCGGTCTCCTTCGATGGTCACGCGCCTCGCTTGCGGATGCTGGTCGAGTCTCAGTCTGAACGGCTCTCCCGAATCGCGACCTGGGACGCGGGCATCGCTTTGGGCGAACGCTTGAAGCGCGAAGGCCGCGCAGACCTCTCCCTTTTCGAACGGGTTCAGGATCTTTTTGCGCCTCATACGGGCGCGCAGGGCCGTTTCTGCTTGTGGCACGCCGCCGTGATCGAGGAGGGGCAGCCTGCGCTGTTCAAGGCCTACGTGAATCCGTGCCTACTCGGTGTCGGGTCCGCGCCGCGCGTCGTGGAGCAGGCGCTGAAGCGGTTGGGCTTCGACGACGCGTGGGCCTTCTTGGAGGAGCGCTTGGCCTCCAACCGTCAGCCGGAGATTCGCTACTTCTCAGTGGATTTGGAAGCTCCGGAGGAGGCGCGGATCAAGGTCTACTTGGCCTGCTCCCAATCGGCAGAGGCAGTCGCTCGATTGATCGAGCCGGCGAGCAACATCGACCCGGATGACGCGCAGCGTTGGCTCGACACGCTGACCGCCAGTCAAGGGCCGTTCGAGGCTCGCCCGATTCTGAACTGCTTCTCGTTCCGTCGCGATGCAGCTGCACCCGCCGTCACGGTTCACGTCCCAATTCGCTGCTACGTAAAGCATGATGCCGAGGCACTCGCGCGGGTGTCGAGTCTGCTCACGGCGAGCGACGCCGACCGCTTGTCGCGAGCGCTGAATGGCGTGTCGGGGCGACCCTTGAACGTCGGCCGGGGTCTCCTGACTTATGCTTCCTTGCGTCGGGAAGCGTCCTCGGTGCGCGTGACCGTGTATCTTGCGCCAGAGGCCTACAGCATCACCTCGAGGCGGCCGTCGGTTCCACCAGCGAATGGCTCTGCTTCAGGAGTGCACAAGACCGCGCCGCTGATGGCCCGGGCCCGTGTCGCGCACATGGGCGACGTTCAAACGCTGGTCGAGCAACGGGCGGAGCTGCTCGTCGCGCAGCCGCTGCTCAGGCGCTTGGCGGAGGCGGGCTCGGCCGAGGAAGTTCGGCGCGTTTCCGCGCACCTATCGCTGCTCGCGCTGTGGGTCGGAGATTTGTTCCGCTTCGTGCAAGTGCGAACGACCGATCCGGTCGTCAGCAAACAGGTGGCCGAGATAGCTCGCATGGAGTCCGCGCGACCCCAACGATTCAAAGCCGGTTTGCATGCTCTGGGCGTGTCCGACACGGTGCCATTGCTGTTTTCTGCCGAGCACGCGTTGATTCGCGAGCTGGTCCTTGCACTGGTGACCGACGGCATTTCCGCAAACGACGACTGCATTCGACTGGGCATGGCCCTGTCGGTTTCCGCCATCTCGCGGCAGCTGCTGAGTGCCGGACTCGGGTTCGCCACTCGAACGGTGATCGGTCGTGCTCCAGAGTCGCCCGTTGATGCGGGCGGCTTCAACGCCGAGACTCAGCTTCAACTCTCGCTCATAGGCATACCGGAGTCGGTCGTGGCTGGCGTCTACATCGCGGTCGATCGCTGCTTCGAGTCGTTTCTCCGAGTCGTCACTACCATCGATCGCTCGGCGTTCTCTGGCAACTCCAGCGCAGATGTAGAGCAAGAAGCGAGCCCGCGTACTGGTGATGTTGCCACTGCGATCGCCGTCAGTGGCGGCGAGGACTCGATGATGCGGGTAAAAGTGTGCAGAGACGTGCCGGCGTAAAGCGCCATGTCTGCCAATAGCAGGAGGAGCAGGCAACAGGCAGCAAGGCTGCAAGCAAGCACAGACGAGCACAGACGAGCACAGACGAGCACAGACGAGCACGAACGAGCACGAACGAGCACGAACGAGCACGAATGAAAGTAAGAGGAAGGATGAGGGGCACGCACGAAACGCTTGGCCCTTCGATCAATACGCGCGTAAACGCATTGCAAGTTAGCATTCGGACATGATACGCATGTGGGTTGTCAGTGACGTCTGAGTGCGCAGCTCGCTTCAAGGAGGTGTCCAATGGTCTCTCGTCGACAGGTTCTGGCCGGCGTCGGTGCTGTTGCTGTTTTTGGTTTCAATCCGGTGGCGCGCACGTGGGTCAGTTCGGCTCAGGCCGCCGGGCCCTTGGATCACCTTCCGCGACTCGAAGGCAGCCTCGTCACCGACCCGAGCGCTCTCGAACCCTACGCGACGGACGTTGGAAGCGCGATTCATGACACTCCCGTTGCCGTTCTCTATCCCGGGTCGGTCGAAGACATCGCAAAAATGGTGCGCTACTGCCGTCGCCGCGGGATCCACGTTGGTGCACGTGGGCAAGGCCATACCACCTTCGGTCAGTCTCAAGTCGCTGCCGGCTTGGTCGTCGACATGGGCGCCCTGAACCGGATTCATTCGATTTCGAGGACCAAGGCCGATATCGATGCTGGCGCCACCTGGCGAATGCTGGTGGATGCTGCGGTGCCAGTGGGCTTCACGCCGCCCGCCTTGACCGGTTACACCAAGCTTTCGATTGGTGGCACGTTGTCCGTTGGCGGAGTGTCTTCGACCAACCGCGCCGGTTGCCAAGTCGACCGTGTGCAGGAGCTGGAGGTCGTGACCGGGGAAGGCGAGATCAAGCGTTGCTCGGAGCTTCACAATCGCGATCTGTTCGAGGCCGTGCTCGGCGGGCTCGGGCAATGCGGGATCATCACGCGCGTCATTCTGGACATGATCCCAGCGCCAGCCCGCGTGGCGAACTACGTGCTGAACTACAGCGATAACGCCGCGTTCTTCAGCGACATGAAAGAGTTACTTCGCCGTAACGAAGTAGACGACATCTCCTGCATTTGGCAGTCGGACGCGACGGGCCGGCTGATTTATGGTCTGAACGTGGCGAAGTATTACGGTCCTTCGGCGCCGCCAGATGCCGCGCATTTACTGCGAGGGCTGACGCAACCGGCTTCCGCGGCCGTTACGCAGGACACGACCTTCTACGACTACGCCATTCGCGTCGACGTCATCATCGATTTTCTCCAAGCAATCGGCCTCTTCGATGGTGTCTTGCACCCGTGGTTCGACGTCTGGTTGTCCGACAACTCGGTCGAGCGCTACGTGGGGGACGTCATTCCTTCGCTGACCCCCGAGGACGTCGGCCCTACCGGTTTCTTGCTCCTATTTCCGCAGAAGAGGTCCAAGCTCAAACGCAAATTTCTGGAAGTTCCCGACTGCAGCGAATGGGTGTTCTTGTTCGATATCCTGACTGCCGCGCCCGTACCTGGGCCGAACCCAGCGTTTCAAGCCCAAATGCTGGACCGCAACCGGCGCCTGTTCGAAAAGGCGCGCCGCGTAGGCGGTACGCGCTACCCGATCGGCTCGCTGCAATTCGATAAGCGCGATTGGAAGCTGCAATATGGACGGGATTGGAATGATTTCAAGGACGCCAAGGAGCGCTTCGATCCGGACAACATCCTCGCCCCTGGGCCCGGCATCTTCTGAGCATGCCGACGCGGGGTTGGGCGGGCAAACGGGTGCCTGCTGACCCTGACTCACACTCGAGCGCGGCGGTTCCGCGCTGGTTTCTAACAGGTGCGCCTCGAAGGCGCGCGATATTGGAGGTTTCGATGAAGCATGTTTTCGAACACATCAAGCAAACATCCGCGACTTTCGAGGGGCGACCTCTTTTCGTCTACCTGCGTGACGAGAGCCTCTCGCCGTATGAACGCTTGAAATTCGTGCCGTGCATCTCCCACTTCGTAATGACCTTTGCGGATCTGTATCACTTCTTTTTGACCGAGCCGACCCCGCAGGACCGCTATCAGGAGCTCGTGAACATCCACCTCGCGGAGGAGGGCACTCATTGGAAGTGGTTCCTGGCCGACCTCTCCAACATGGGCCTCGATCCGGAATTGAAATTCACAGACGCCATTCGGCTGCTGTGGAGCGATGCCACCAAGGAAACGCGGCGGCTCGCTTACGAGATCTGCAAACTCAGCGCGGGCATGAGCTCGCTGCAGAAGCTAGTGCTCGTGCACGCCATCGAGGCCACCGGCCGCGTCGGGCTCGAGGCCTCGGTTCCGGTAGGGAACGCAGTCGCGCGTGACATGAAGCGGAACCTCGTTTATTTTGGTGGTCACCATCTCGATACCGAGCGCCAGCACACGATCGAAGTGCCTCACGTGCAATCCGATCTCGAGTCCTTGGAGCTCGACCAGGCGACTCGCGACGACCTATGCGAAATCGTGGACAAGGTCTTCGCCCACTTCGCTGGCTTCGTGGACGAGGCGCACCGCTTTGCGCTGCGCAACCGCTCATTGGCCGAGAGTGTTACCGAAGCGCGCTTGGCCGGCTGAGGCGGCACGCCGATCACGACCGAGCCCAGGCTAGTCGCGCTTGGGCTCCGGCGGGACCGGGCCGACGAGCTTTTCCATCTGTGAGATGGCGCTTTCGAGCCGGCGGGTTTGGGGGCCGTTCAGACCCAGGTGCTTGTACGCCTGCAAGCGCTCGGCGGTGGAAAACGCGCGGTGATCTGCGTTGAAAAGCGCGACGGCCGCGGTGATGAAACGCAACTTCAGGCTGTCGGAAATGACGGCAACTGGCATCGGGTGGCCGTCAAGCACAATCTCTAAGCGCTTGCGCTGAGTCGAGTTGGGCCCGCCACCAAGGGTCGCGACCAAGACTTTGCCCCGCTCGCCGCTCTGATCGCACTTCTTCTTCAGCTGCGTGAGTAGCTCGAGACATTCGTCCCACTCCCAATCGGCGGGCGTTTCTTTATCCTCGCAAAGCAGCAGAACGTCATCAATCAGGCGACAAACCAAGCTGCGTTTCATGTTCAGGGTCGTACTCTCCCGCGGCAGTGTGAGAGAGCTCACGCTCCACGAGCACGGGGCACGTTACTCGATACGTCTTGCACGGTCAAGACGCGGGGCCGTTTCGGAGGGCGCTCGCCAGTGCCGCGTACTGACGCGCCAGGGCCGTTGTTCAGCATTCGCCATACGCTCGAATCAGCCAGATTCAGCGCGAATTCGCAGCTCATCGAGAGTCCGCCGAAGAGGCGTCCAGCGCGTGGCTGAGCTCGAACCTCGAAGTTTCAACGTTTCGCGATGTCGTAGTTGTTATTCCAAAGACAGTGCCGAGTCCGCAAACGTCAGCACGATGAACGAAAAGCGAACTTCGGGTAATGGGCCGTCGAACGCGAAACGACGCGGAATTCACGCCCGCCAATCGGATTGCCACGAGCCTTCATCGGAGTGGCAAGAACTCGCCCTGCTCGGGGTCATAGTCGAAGACTTCGCCTTTACCGACGTCGAAGATCCAGCCGTTCAAATGCAGCTTTCCGGCGTCCATTCGGCTCGCCACGAATGGGTATTCGCGTAGGTGCTCGAGCTGCGCCAGCACGTTCTCCTGGATCGCCGCGGTAAGCTTCTGCTCGCCGCTCAGGTGTGCGTACTTTTCCTCGATCAATTGTTTCACCTCGATGGTGCTTTTCACCCAGCGGCGCACGTATTCCAGGTGCTGGACGCTCTCTGGGTCGAGGATCGCCTTGAGCGCGCCACACTGGGTGTGGCCACAGATGATGATGTTCTCCACGTTGAGCACTTCGACTGCGTACTGAATGGCCGCCGCCGTGCCGCCGGGCAGGTCCATGTGTGGCACGACGTTGCCCACGTTGCGCACGATGAACAGCTCGCCCGGCGCGGCGTCGGTAATTAGGTTCGGGACGACGCGGCTATCGGAGCAAGTGATGAAGAGCGTCTCGGGCTGTTGTCCCGATTCGGCGAGCTGTTCGAACAACGCGCGATGGCTCGCGAAGAAACCTCGCTGAAAAGAATGGATTCCCTTCACCAATTTCTGCATCACGAGGCGAAGCTACGCGAGGTCGAGACAAAGTGCACGCGCTCTTGTCGCTAGCCGAGCGGCAATACGAACGCAGCGTCGTTCTCGGCCAGGTCGAGCTGCGCTTGGACCTCACTCGAGACAGCGACCTGGGTTTCGTCGAGGACTTGAACGTCGCAGGGAACCGCGCGAAAGAATGGCGGCTCCGGAAGATCTCGGGCCAGAAGCGAGCGGGCGGCGGGGCGCGCCCCCGCCGCGCGTCCAATCCGCACGCGGCGTGCGTTTCGGAGGAGTGTCACGTCGTCGACGGAGGCGATGAAATGCGGTCCGCCGTCGAACGGGTCGATACGTTCCGCGTAGCGAAAACCAATTCTTCGCAACATCTTCTCGACCCCCTTGGTTTGGGTGCCGACCTTGCCGATTACGTTTTGCGCCTCGGCTGAAAGCAGGCTCGCGTAAATGCCACCGCTGGGGAACAAATCTCGGATGAATGACTTGTCGACACTGGAAAGCAAGTCTGCCTCGCCGTAGCTCATGCCCGTGAAGCGCCGCCCGAGCGCCTCCCACAAGTAGCTCGTGCCGTCTGCCTCCAACGGGGGCAGGAGCTCGGCGAGGAGCTCGTCCTGGAACAGCTCGCGGTGTGCGGCGATGAACAGAAAACGCACGTACGAGATCAGGAGCCCGTAGCGCTCGGGTGCAGCGCGGCGCTCCGGCGCGACCACCAGACCACCGAGTTCGGTGGGCCCTTGGTAGGAAAACCCGAGGTGGAGGACGGTGTGCTGGAAGTGGCGATCGAGGGCGCCGTGGTACTTCTCTTCGCTGATCACGTCGAAGTAGATGTACGGCGCGTCGCGGCGGCCGAGCTGAGCCACGATCATCGACGTGCCGACGGCGTTGCCCGACTCCAAGTCGCGCAGCAGGAACACGTACTTTCGTTTGCGGGGGTCTTTGATCTCGCCGCTGTAACTGCGCTCGGAGTGGTCGAGGAGCCGTTGCACGTGGCTCCGCTCGTGCGGAAGGTTCACGGAGTTCAGGTGGCGCGCCAGGCCCAAAAGCTCGTCCTCGTCCGAGCGTACGGCGCCGCGTATCTCACATCGGAGCATCGAGCTCGTCATCTAACACGAGGTAAGCGTCGTCGGAAAATACCGGGAAAAGCGCACGGGCGGCCTTCGAGTGGGCCCTAACGCTCCGCGCACGCCTCAAAAAAGCGATTTGGGGCTCGAAATGCGAGCTTCGGGGCGCGGCATGTCCAGACTTTCATGATAAGGACTCCCGCCGTGACAGCTCAGGATTGGACCTTTCCGCGCGCGCAAGCGCTCCCCCCCTATGCATTCGTGGTCACCGACGCGGTGAAAGCGCGCGTGCGCGCGTCGGGCGCCGACATCATCGATCTCGGCCTGGGCAATCCCGACCGCCCGACGCCTGCCGAGATCGTGGCGCAGTTGCACGAAAACGCCGACGCCACGGAGAACCATCGCTACCATCCCGGTCGCGGGCTGCCCCCGCTGCGCGCAGCCGCGGCGGCTTGGTACGCGCGGCGCTACGGCGTGGCCTTCGATGTCGAGCGTGAAGTGATCATCACCATGGGCGCCAAGGAGGGCATGAGCCACCTGTGCCTGGCCATGCTCGGTGTGGGGGATGTCGTGGTCGTACCGGACCCGTGTTACCCGATTCACGCTTACGCTCCGCAGATCGCGGGCGCGACCGTGGAGTACTACCCGGCGACCACCGAGATCGCCCCGGCCAAAGCCATCGCCGATGCGATTCAGCGCGTCGAAAAGCGTGGCCAGCGCGTGAAGCTCGTGATCGCGAACTACCCGCAGAACCCGACCGGTCAAGTCATCTCGCCGCTCGCGCTCGCGGATCTGGTGGAGACCGTGCGCAAATCGGGCGCGATGTTGCTTCACGATCTGGCCTACGCGGACTTCGATTTTTCACGCCGCTACGCGCCCAGCATTTTCGATTGCGGCATCGATCGAGAGTTGGTGAAGTCATTCGCCGTCGAGGTGTTCTCGATGTCGAAGAGCTACAACATGCCCGGCTGGCGAATCGCTTACATGGTGGGCAACGAGCGCATGATCGATGCGCTCTCGCACATGAAAACGTACCTGGACTACGGCACTTTCGCACCGTTGCAGTTGGCGTCGGCCTGGGCGCTCGCGCACGGGGATCGCTTCGCCGACGAGATTCGCGACCTGTACAAGCGGCGTGCGCACTCGCTCGTGGAAGGCCTGCGCGCTGCAGGTTGGCCGGACGTGGCCGAGCCGAGCGGCACGATGTTCGTCTGGACCAAGATCCCACCCGCCTTCGCTGGTAAGCGCTCGCTTGCCGCAACCACCGAGCTGATCGAATCCGCACACGTCGCGGTCTCGCCGGGGGTCGGTTTCGGTCCGGGCGGCGATGAATACTTGCGCTTCGCGCTGATCGAAGACCCGCCGCGCGTGCAAGAAGCCTGCGCTCGCATCGCGCGCTTCTTCCAGAGCAAGCTCTGAGAGGATGCTAAGAGGCCGACTCCAGGACGCGATGAATCGCGTCCGGGACCAGGCCGTGGCCTTCGGCAGCGGCCAGCAGCCGCGCGTTGTCCGGTAACTCGGTCAGGAACTGGCGCGCGTAGGGCGTGCCAACCAAGCCGTGTAGGCGCCGCACGAGCGGCGGCATGCCGCGCGCGATTGCTTGACGCGCCGCTTCTTCTTCGCCCGTGGCGGTGTAGGCCGCGTGCAGCGCCAGGTACACCGCCGACTCGTTGAGTAGGCTGGGGGCGCCTTGGTCGAGTAAACTTGCCGCCTCTCGCGCGAGTTCGACCGCGCCGCCTGGATTGCCGCAGCGCCGCTCGGCCTCCGCCCACAACCCGAGCGCGACAGGCAGCAGATCGCGGTGGCCCGTCGTGCGGTACGATTGCGCGGCGATGCGCAGCAGGCCGAGAGCGCGCCGCCACTCGCGCTCGGCGCTGGCGCGGAGCAGCTCACTGCCGCGATAGAACAGCATGCCCAAGTTGGCGCGGTCGGGTGCGGCCCAGATCCCCGTCGCTGCGGCGTCCGCGTCTGCGCGCACCTCGGCCAAATTGGCCTCCAGCTGTCGATCGTTGCCGAAGGTCGCGGCCCAGCCGAGCAAGTTCATTTGTGCGTGGCGTACGGCCCCGAGGCTACCGATGGCGTCGGACAGCGAAAGCCCGGTTTCGAGTGCGGTGCGCGCTTCTTGGCGGGCGCCGATCGTGGTCAAGGCGAAGCCGAGGTTCGTCATCAGCATCGCCTCTCGCTCTTTCAAGCCGGCGCCGCGCGCGGCGCTGGCCGCGTTGCGCCGTGCCTCCAGTGCCGAAGCCAGTGAGCCCTGCGTTTGACGGACGATGGCTTGAGTCTGGTAGGCGTCGACCGCCGCGGCGCTAGTGCGTTGCTGCTGGGCCAGTTTGAGCAGACGCTTGATCTCTGCTTCGGCTTCCGCGAAGCGACCGGCGAATGCAACGCGCAATGCCAGCACCGCCGAACAGCGCGCCTCTTCGTCCAACAAGCCGAGGACCGCGGCTTGATCGCGCGTTTCGGCCAAACGCTCGCTGATGCCAACGCCAGAGCCGCGCGCGTCGTCGAAACGCGCGCGTGCGCCGCGTGCGCGCACCGCACTGGGCTCGTCGTACACGTTGTCTTCCATGGCAAAAATGGCCGATTCGCGATCGCTGGCGCGTGGGTCGAGGCGACTCCAGGCTTCGTCCAAGTAGGACGCTCGCAAGAAGCCTTTGGGCTTGTCCTCGGCGAACATCAAGGCGCGCTCGGCCATGGTCATGGCATCGGCCAAGGCGTTGGCCGCCAGCGCACGCTGCGCGGCGCGCGCCCAGTGCTCTGCAGCGCGCACGTGCTCGTCGCCCAGATCGTACTGCCCGGCGATCGTCGCCGAGTCCTCGCCCATGGATGTCAGCCAGGCCGCTGCGAGGGCGTGCAGCTCTTTCCGCTCGCGCTCACCGAGCGAGGCGTAGGCGACCTCGCGCACCAGGGCGTGCTTGAACACCCACTCACGCGTCCCGGTGAAGCGCGACACGTTTTGTTCCATCAGGATCTCGGAAGCCACGAGCGCCTTCATCACACTCTCGGCGCGGGGCATGCCGAGCGACTCGAGCGCGGAATCCCAACAGGTCAAACCAAAAACGCTCAGCCTACCGACCGCGTCGCGGCATTCCTCGTCCAATGCATCCAGGCTGACCTGAATCGCGGCTTCGATCGTCGGGGCGTGCGCCGTGTCTCGCCCGGAAGCGCTCAATCTGGCCAATTCCTCGGCAAACAGTGGCAGCCCGGCTGCCTGCTCGGCGATTCGTTCCACGATGTCTTCAGCCACTGCCTCCCCCACGACGGCACGCGCGATGGCGCGCGAGGCTCGCTTGGAGATTGGCCGGAGCTCCAAGCGTACGTGATCGCGACCCGCGAAGCGGCTGCCCTGATCGGCCCAAAAATCCGGGCGCACCAGCGCCATCACCACGAGCGCTCGGCCAGTGGCGCGCCCCAGCATGTGGTCGAGCCAACCGATGCTCTCGGGATCGGCCCACTGCAGATCTTCCATCAAGATCGCGGTCTGTTCGGTGCTCGCGACTTGCAGCACGAGGTCGGTCATGGCGAGCCACAACACGTCGCGCGAACCGCGCGGATCCAGGCCTTCGGGCAAGGGTTCGTTGGCGAGCAGCCGCGCCAGCAGGTCGCGATTTTTGGTCGTGAGTTCGTCGCGCAGCGACGGGCCGAGCCGGGACACGATCGCCTTGGCGGCCTCGGCGCTGGTGGCGCCCTTGGGGAGGCTGATGATGCCGCGCAGCACATCCGCGGCGGCGCCGAGCGCGTGCCCCTGTGCGTACGCTTCACTGCGTTGCAGGACGATGTGCGGCGCTTCGGCCTGCGCGGAGATGCGCGCCATGACCTCACGCCGCAAGCGGCTCTTGCCGATCCCCGGCGGCCCGGCGATGGACACGAAGATCGGCGTGGTATCGAGGCGAGAGCGTTCGAACGCGCTCAGCACTTGCGCGAGCTCCGGATCGCGACCGACGAAGGGCGCGCCGCCCGCGCCGCGCCGCCCGTGCACCGGTTCGCCGACGACCGAAGAGCCGTCGTCGCGCGTGCGGAATTCGTAGCGGCCGCGCCCGAGCTCGCTGGTCGTTGCATCGGCCAACACGACCCCCGCCTCAGCGTCGCGCGACAACGAAGATGCGCGATCGACCACCTCGCCCACAGGCAATATTTCGCCGATGTCTTGCGCCCAATCCAGGCGCGCCCGTCCGCTGGCCACGCCAACCCGCGCGCCCGCACGTGCCAAGCGCCGCCCGAGCTCCAGCCCCACTGCCGCTTCGTTGCCGACGGCGCGCCGCGCACCGAGGTGAGCGACGATTGAATCTTGCCCGAGGGGTACCGCGTCCGCGCCGCGTTGCCGCAGCTGTTCGAGCGCTCGTTCGCGCGTGGCAGCCGTAGCGAAACGAATCGCGACGATCGAAGTCACCAGGCGCGATGCGCTCGAGCCGAGCCGTGAGGAGCGCGGATCCGGCACTTGCTCGATCCAGCTCATGCGTTCCACGTCGTTGGCAGCGTGGAGCAGCCTTTCCAGCACTTCCGCCATGCTGCTGGGACGTGCCGCCGGGTCGGTGTGCAACATACTGCTCACCAAATTGTCGATCTCGGGCGGTGTATCACGGCGCAGCTCGCTCAAACGCGGTGGAGCCGTGGTCACCAAGCGAGCCAGAGTTGCGATCACCGTCGGACCGACGTGCGGAGGTCGTCCAGCGATCAGTTCGAACAGCGTGGCTCCGAGCGAGTAGATGTCGCAGCGCGCGTCGATCGGCGCGTCTCCGCGTGCTTGCTCGGGCGCCATGTAAGCGGGAGTACCCACCACGTCACCGGTACGGGTGATACGGATGTCACTCTTGGCGGCCACGCCGAAGTCCACCAGCTTGACCTGCCAGGGACCGAGAAAACCGTCATTTCCCGGAACTTTACACAGGAACAAATTGCCCGGCTTGATGTCGCGATGAATCACGCCCGCGGCGTGGGCGGCTTGCAGCGCCTGAGCCACGTGCATGGTCAAGTCCACCGCTTGAGGAATGGTCAGCGGCTCGCGCCTTTGGCGTGCCGCCAAGTCCTCACCCTCGAGCCATTCCATGGCCACGAAGGGCAGCCCGCTCTCGTCGAGCACGCCGAAACCGACGGTTTTCACGATCCCGGGGTGGTCGAGATTTTCGAGCAGCTGTCCCTCGCGCGTGAAACGCGCCTCTTCTTCCGGCGCGTCCCCGGCCTCTGATGCGATCACCTTCAGCGCAACGACTCGTTCGCTCTGCAAATCGTAGGCGCGATAGACGATGCCAGCTCCGCCGCGTCCGACCTCGCGTTCCACGACGAAGCGGTCGCCCAGCTTTCTAGGTTCGGTGGTGGGAGCGAGAGACACGATCGGTCTCAAAGAGTAGTCCTCATGCACGCCGACGTCGACAGGGCAGGGGTAGCTGCCTAGCGCGGCGATTCTGACCGCTGGATTTGGGGTTCATTCCCCTTCCAGCTCGAACACTCCCGAATAGATGGCGTCGACGGCAATCGCGGCGCCATTGCTGAGGGTTCCCAGGCGAGATACTGCGC
>Ga0247783_1000232_pt1 | contig 16429 bp, 17 predicted proteins | sample UWRJL064202C5_FD_179911 | JGI IMG/M metagenome (GOLD analysis project Ga0247783, IMG submission 179911) | Plant litter microbial communities from Arlington Agricultural Research Station in Wisconsin, United States - UWRJ-L064-202C-5 | ecosystem: Environmental > Terrestrial > Plant litter >...
GGTTTTAATCCCCTGGCCGTCGAGGGTGCTGAAGGATTTAAACTCTTCACCCTGGTTGCCAAAGTAGAGGCGACCATCGGTGAGCACTCCATCCACATCCAGTAACAAGAGTTTGATGCGGGCGGCGCGTTCGCGCAATTCAGGATTCATGCAGTGATTCCGTTGCAGTTGACCAATACCGATTGTATCGGGCAAATAGAAAGTGGATTAGATAATACCTGCGCGCAGCAAGTCATTGATTTTTAAGGCACCCACCAAGGCTTTTTGTTCGTTGGTGATGAGCAGTACGTTAATCTTTGCCTGCTCCATTAGTGCCAGCGCCTCGGCGGCCAAGGTGTTGTCACGCAACATTTTCGGTTGGGTATTCATCAGTTCGCCCACGGTGGCGATGCGGATATCTACACCTTTGTCGATACTCCGGCGCAGGTCGCCATCGGTAAAAATACCGAGCAAATCGCCCGCCGGATTCATCACGGTCGTCATTCCAAACCCTTTTTCGGACATCACCATCAGTGCGTCCAGCATGGGTGTCTCCGGCGCTACGCGCGGAATATCATCGCCGCTTTGCATCACGTCTGTAACGCGCAATAAAAGTTTGCGCCCAAGTGCGCCACCGGGGTGGGAGAAGGCAAAATCCTCAGCAGTAAAGCCGCGCGCTTCCAGTAGGGCAATTGCCAACGCATCGCCCATTACCAGGGTAGCGGTGGTGCTGGAAGTGGGGGCGAGATCAAGCGGGCAGGCCTCGGCTATGACGCTGATATCGAGGTTGACTTCAGCTACTTCGCCGAGTGTGGACTGGGCGTTAGCGCTCATACTGATGATTTTAATTCCGGCGCGTTTGAGCAGCGGCAAGAGGGTGACGATTTCGCTGGAGGTGCCAGAATAAGAAATGGCGAGCAAAATATCGTTTTTGGTAATCATGCCCAGATCGCCGTGGCTGGCTTCACCCGGGTGGACAAAAAAGGCGGGAGTGCCGGTGCTGGCGAGGGTTGCAGCAATTTTTTTGCCGATGTGACCGGATTTGCCCATCCCGGTGACAATCACGCGGCCAGTGCCGTTGAGAATGAGTTCGCACGCGGCGGTAAATTGGCCATCAATACGCGCGTTCAGCGCCGTAACCGCTTCGGCTTCCAGACGGATGGTGCGCAAGGCGGAGCTGACATAGTCAAAAGCAGCCATAAGACACTTCCAAAATAGCAATTTGCGCCAAGGTTGGCGGTACAAGGTTTGGCATTATAGCGGCCACGCCCGGCAAGGCGAGGGATGTTTGTGTCTTTTTTCCTGTGTGTGAGTTATCGGCACGCAGATCTAAATGGTATAGTGCGCGCCGCAAACCTGCTCACCGCGCTTCCGGTTCAATAAGCCGCCACACCTATAACCACTCTTAAAGAATGGCACCATAAGGAATTCGCGCTGTCTGAGTTTCGGTCGTCCCCCTTAATCTCGGTAGCTAGTCCAGGTACAAGGCCATCTCTGACTTAATGACCACACATCAATTAATGGAAGGTTCTACGATGAAATATCTGTTCACCAAAGTCTCTGGTGTAGTTTTTAGTATAGCGGTGCTGCTTAGCACCAGCGTTATGGCGCAGGCGCCTGCTGCGGCTGCGGCGCAGACACCACAAGCGATTGTGGAAGCAGTCGCGCAAAAATTATTCGGCTTGGTGAAAACCAAGAATGCGGAAAAAACCGCTGATGAGGCGTACTACAAACAAGTTGAAGGCGTGCTTGATGGCGTGGTGAATTTCCCGTTTATCGCCGCATCCGTCATGGGTAAAGAAACTTACGCCAAGGCGACGCCTGCCCAGCGCGAGCAGTTCCAGAAAGTGTTTAAAGACGGCATGGTAAAGTCACTTGCCAAAGGTGTGCTTGGTTATGCCGATAGCAAAGTGGCGATTGCTGGGGTGAGCGAAATAGATCCGGCGCGCGTAGTAGTAAAACAAGAGGTTGCCGCTGAAGGTGCTACCCATAAATTGGATTACACCATGCAAAAATCAAAAACCGGCGAATGGAAGCTGATTAATGTGATCCTCAATGGCGTGAATTTGGGGCAATCATTCAGCGGCCAATTCAAAGCTGGCCTGAACAAGTACAACGGCGATATCGATAAAGTAATTGCCAATTGGTTAGTTGATGCCTAACCAGCGATAGCGGTTACAGCTCTCTGACAAAAACCCCGGCCCAGTGCCGGGGTTTTGCGTTATGGAGAGGGGTTTTGGGGTGCGGTATGGATGACATTCCGGTAAACTTCGCGCCTTATTTACTTATCGCTATATTATGTCCGGTTTTCCGCGCGGGCATGGCTGGCCTGACTTTCCTATCGAGTGACACTATGCAAGCTGAACAAATCAAAGCGCTGATCGAAAGCCAAATCCCCGATTGCGATGTGAAAACCGTAGACGTAATGGGCGATCACATCGGCCTGGTTATCGTCAGCCCTGCATTTGCAGGTTTGACTCCCGTTAAAAAGCAGCAGTTAGTGCTGTCTACCCTGAGTGCCCAATTTGCTGACCGCAGCATCCACGCGGTGGATTACATCAAATCCTTCACGCCGGAGCAGTGGCAACAACAGCAACAGCAGTAATTTTTATATCCGCAGGCGCGAGCGCGAGCTGGACTTGCATCTATTTTCTTTTTAATTTCAGGGTTGTAATGGATAAGTTTTTGATTACGAGCGGCGGGCCGCTCACGGGCGAACTGCGTATTTCTGGCTCCAAAAATGCGGGCTTGCCGCTCTTGGCGTCCGCCATTTTGGCCGACGGCGAAGTGCGTTTAAGCAATGTTCCTCATTTGAAAGACATGACCACCATGGTGCAGTTGTTGCGCACCCTTGGCTTGACTATCGAGATCCAGGGCGAGCATGTGGTGATAGTTGACCCCAACACGATTAGTTCCTACACCGCCTCCTACGAGCTGGTGAAAACAATGCGCGCCTCCATCCTGGTATTGGGGCCGCTGCTCGCGCGCTACGGCGAGGCCAATGTGTCTTTCCCTGGTGGTTGTGCGATAGGTTCACGCCCGGTGGATATTCATCTGCGCGGTCTTGAAGCCATGGGCGCAACCATTGAAATTGACGGTGGTTACATCCGCGCCCGCTCCAATGGTCGCCTCAAAGGCTGCCATTTTCTGATGGATATGGTCACCGTCGGCGGCACTGAAAATCTGTTGATGGCCGCGGTATTGGCCGAAGGCAAAACCGTGCTTGAAAACGCTGCGCGCGAACCCGAGATTGTTGACCTCGCCAATATGTTGGTGGCGATGGGTGCAAAAATCGAAGGCATAGGCACGTCCAGCCTGACTATTTACGGTGTTGATAAATTGCACGGCTGCGAATATAGCGTGATGCCCGATCGTATCGAAACTGGCACCTATCTGGTGGCAGCGGCTGCTACGCGCGGCAAAATCAAACTGACTCATACCCGCGCCGATATCCTCGAAGCAGTGATTTTGAAGTTGCAAGAAGCGGGAGCCGATATCACCGTGGGTAAGGATTGGATCGCGCTGGACATGCATGGCCAACGCCCCAAAGCGGTCAGCCTACGCACGGCACCTTACCCGGCATTCCCAACCGATATGCAATCGCAATTTATGGCGATGAATGCGGTCGCTGAAGGCGTGAGCCATATCACCGAAACGATTTTTGAAAACCGTCTGGTGCAGGTTGCTGAATTGAATCGTATGGGTGCGCATATCGAACTGGAACACAACACCGCCATTGTTACCGGTGTAGAGCGTTTAAAAGCGGCGCCAGTGATGGCATCAGATCTGCGCGCGTCTGCCAGTTTGGTGATTGCCGGTTTGGTTGCTGACGGCGAAACCCTGATCGACCGCATTTACCATATCGATCGTGGTTACGAAGCCATCGAACAAAAATTCCAAAGCCTGGGTGCCAGTGTGCGCCGTGTAAAAGGTTCATAAGAAGGTAGATGCCATGAGCCAGACACTAACCATCGCACTTACCAAAGGGCGCATTCTGGAAGAGACTTTGCCATTGCTCGCGGCGGCCGGTATTGAGCCGCTGGAAGATATGGAAAAAAGCCGCAAGCTGGTGTTTGAAACAACCCAGCCGGGCGTGCGGTTATTGTTGCTACGCGGCGCCGACGTGCCCACCTATGTGCAATTTGGCGCGGCGGATATGGGCATCTCCGGCAAAGATACCTTGATGGAAAACGGCGCCGAAGGTTTGTACGAACCGCTCGATTTAAATATCGCGCGCTGCACCCTAATGACTGCCGGTGTAAAAGGCGAATCTCTGCCAGCAGGCCGTATTCGGGTGGCGACTAAGTATGTGAATATCGCTAAACAATATTACGCTTCCCAAGGTCGCCAGACAGACATCATCAAACTCTACGGCGCTATGGAACTGGCACCGATCATGAATTTGGCTGATGAAATTGTAGATATCGTTGATACCGGCAATACCCTGCGCGCGAATGGTTTGGAGCCGCGTGATTTTATTGCTGATATCAGCTCGCGGTTGATCGTGAATAAAGCCTCGATGAAAATGAAGCACGTACAAATCCAAACCATTATCGACCATATCGCACGCGCGGTAGCGGCTGATTAATTTTCTATTCCATCGATTGCAAATGCCAATGGGTATTTGCAATCGATAGGCAGCATGATCAACGCATTATTTTCTTTCCAGTTCACATTGTTATTGTTTTTTAAAAAGAGAATTCCATGTCTGAATCTATCATCACCCGTTTGGATGCAAGCCAAAGCGATTTCAATCAGCGATTGGATCAACTGCTCGCGTGGGAATCGGTTAGCGATACCCGCGTTGCTGCGGTGGTAGAGGATATTCTGCATCAAGTAAAAACTCGCGGCGATGCAGCGGTATTGGAGTTCACCAACAAGTTTGATCGCCGCACCGCGCAAAGTATTAATGACTTTGTGGTCACGCCCGCGCAGTTGCAGCATGCACTGACCCAAATCAGCACTGAGCAACGTGAGGCGCTGGAAATTGCCGCTGAGCGTATTCGCAGCTATCACCAGCATCAATTGCAAAGTTCATGGCGCTACACGGAAGCTGACGGCACTGTGCTTGGCCAACAAATTACTGCCATGGAGCGCGTGGGTTTGTATGTGCCTGGTGGCAAAGCCTCTTATCCATCTTCGGTATTGATGAATGCGATTCCCGCAAAAGTTGCAGGTGTTGATGAACTGACCATGGTGGTGCCAGCACCCGATGGCGAACTTAGCCCAATGGTGTTGGCGGCGGCGGCAGTCGCCGGTGTGGATCGCGTAATTACTATCGGCGGTGCACAAGCGGTTGCAGCCTTGGCTTACGGAACGGAAACCATTACCAAAGTCGATAAAATTGTTGGCCCCGGAAACATATACGTCGCCACTGCCAAACGCGCAGTATTTGGCCAAGTGGCGATTGATATGATCGCTGGCCCTTCAGAAATTTTAGTGGTATGCGATGGTTTGACCGATCCTGATTGGATTGCGATGGATTTGTTTAGCCAAGCGGAACACGACGAACAAGCGCAATCGATTCTGTTGTGCCCGGATGCGGATTATCTAACTAAAGTTGAAGAATCACTTAAGCGCTTATTGCCAACACTCGCGCGTGAAAGTATCGCGAGCGTGTCGTTAAAAAATCGCGGTGCTTTAATTAAGGTGGCGGATATGGAGCAGGCTATTGCAGTGAGCAATCGCATTGCGCCGGAGCATCTGGAATTGTCAGTGGCCGATCCGGAAGCGCTGCTGCCACAGGTGCGTCACGCCGGTGCAATCTTTATGGGGCGTTTTACTCCGGAAGCACTCGGTGATTATTGCGCTGGTCCCAATCACGTCTTGCCCACGTCGGGCACTGCGCGTTTTTCCTCGCCGCTAGGTGTATACGATTTCCAAAAACGCAGCTCGATTATTATGTGTTCGGCCGCAGGTGCGTCCGTGTTGTCAAAAACGGCATCAGTGCTGGCACGCAGCGAATATCTTGAGGCGCATGCGCGTTCGGCGGAATACCGGATTCTTGATTGATTATTGGTAGCATTGAAATAAAAATGGGCGCTTGATGAGCCCATTTTTTTACAAAAGTTGATGCTTTGAATTAGGTTTTTGTGGGCGGGAAGGCTGCTACAGCTTTTATTTCCAGCGCTTTTCCTGCACGGATAATTCTGAAAGTAATTTCAGCATTAGGTTGAATATTTAGCAGAGAGTTAGCTACCGAATGGGTGTTGAGTAAGGGAACATTGTCTATATGCGTAATGTAATCGTTGATTTGAAACCCGGCTTTTTCAGCGGGACTTTCGTGTTCAATTGCGTTAATTAATAGACCTTCTGCCCCTATTTTTTGAGCAAATTCCGGTGTGGGTTGCGTAACTCCAATGCCTAGCCAGCCGCGGCGAACTCCACCAAATTCCACGATTTGTTTTAATGAGTTCATAGCTTTATCGACCGGAACCGCGAAGCTGATTCCAAATGAGGCCCCGGATTCATCCAGCATTGCGGTATTAATTCCAATTAAATTTCCGTAGGCATCAATCAATGCTCCACCGGAGTTTCCCGGATTAATGGCGGCATCGGTTTGGATAAAATTTTCCGCGCTATTGATCCCGAGGTTCCAGCGGCCTGTTGCACTGACAATGCCTTGGCTTACACTTTGCCCAACACCAAAGGGATTGCCGATTGCCAATACCACATCACCTACCCGAATATCATCTGAATTACCAAGCTTGATTGCCGAGATGTTGTCGAGCTGAATTTTTAGCACTGCCAAATCGTTAGCCTTATCTATTCCGATAAGTTCGGCTGAGGTTACGCGTCCATCGTAAAGCAGCACCGCAATTCGATCAGCGCCATTAATAACGTGGTTGTTGGTCAGTATTAATCCTGAGTCGTTGACAATCACTCCAGACCCGAGTGTTTTTTGCATGCGCTCTTGTTGGGGAGTATTGGAGTTGTTGTAGAGATGGCGAAAAAAGGGATTGTTGGAAAGGTTGGGGTTGCGCTGCACTACACGCTTTTCAGTGTACACATTAACTACTGCAGGCGCCGCGCGATCAACGGCATCCGCATAGGAGACGAGGCCTGTGCCGAGGTTGCTATGGTTGGTAGGTGCAGCTACGGGGGTGCCGCGCAATTGGGGGAAAAGGAGAAGTGCGAGCAACGCAATGATAACGCCTGCGGTAATGGGCCAGCCAACAAACTGCAGCAAGCGTTGTAAGAACATGCAAAGCGTCTCCGTCGATATTTTTATAAGCCAACAAAAACCCCGCAAAGCGGGGTTATACATTTATTTCGACGTCCTGTGCGCGATCAATCCAGTGGTAACTGTCTTGTTCATAAATCAATAGCGGTTGGCTTTACCATCAAAATCAAAGTCATCAGCCGATTCGGTTGGCATCCGCGCGCTGGCAAGATGGTCATCGCGCAGGTCGTAATCTTCGCTCAGTGTACCTTTGGCTCCCGGTATTTTGGGAGCCCAGTCGCGCGGTGGTTCAATGCGTTGTTCAGCAACATAGGCTTTAGTGTCGCTGCCGAGATTATTGTTGGCAGAATCCAAGATCTGGCGGCTAATGGCCGGGGTGGCCAATTTCAATGCGCCGTTGGCTAAGTGCTCGTGCACTTCGCGGTAGGCGTGAGTCATGTTATTGACCAGTTGTGAGGTCTGGGCAAAATGCTCGGCGACATCGCGCTGGTAGCCTTGCAGTGAGTTTTCCGCCTCATGCAGGCGTTGTTCAAGATCGCGCCCGAGAATTTGTGCACGAAAAACATAAAGAACCACGGCGCCAATACCTGCGCCAGCGAGCAAACAAAGCAAACCGGTAATAACTAAAGCACTAAATGAATACACGGAAATCTCCTACTAAGCATGGCCGTTATATAGAGGTGATATACGACCAAGGACATTGATAAATCTATTATAAGTCCATTTTCTCATTAAAATGGGCAAAAATTATCGCGTATGTGTTTAATCATCGAGGCTATTAATGAATTTCCCCTTTGCCAAAGAGCAGGATGTTTTGATTTCCGGTCCCTGTGGCCAGCTGCAAGCCATGATTCATGCGGGTGACACTGAAGGGTATTTTGCTGCGCGCGGCCTGCTCGTCATTATCTGCCATCCGCATCCTGTGCATGGCGGCACTATGGATAATAAAGTCGTCACCACGCTGATGCGTACATATCGCGATTTGGGCATTCATGTGGTGCGGTTTAATTTTCGCGGTGTCGGTAAAAGCGAAGGCAGTTTCGATAATGCTATAGGTGAGCTGGATGATTTAATGGCGGTAATCACTTGGGCAAAACAACAGCTGCCGCAGGCTCCGTTGTTATTAGCTGGCTTCTCATTTGGCTCGTCCATCGCGGCGCAGACCAGCTATCAGGTGAATGATTTGCAGCATTTGGCATTGGTGGCTCCGCCCATTGAACGCTATCCCTATGATCGCAATGGGCAATTCCCCTGCGCGCTTGCGGTGGTGCAGGGCGATCAGGATGAGCGTGTTATTGCTGAGGGTGTTTACCGCTGGGTTGGCGGGTTGCGTAGTCCGGTTGAACTCTTGCGTTATCCTGATGCGGGCCATTTTTTTCACGGCTATTTAAGCCAGATGAAAAGCGATTTGACCCAGGTGCTGCTGCGCCAGATTCCAGCTATTTAGGCTGCGCCTGTTATGTGAAATTTAATGGCGTCGCCACAGGCTTATCGTTAAAGTGACGCCCAGTTTTTAGTGAACCTGCCAGATATCTATGATGACTTCTACTTCCCTCTCTCCTTTGGCGCGCTACCAGCGCGACCTTGCGCGTCCGGATTTTCGCCGCGATGCAGCGCAAGAAGCGGCGGTTAATCATCTGCAACATTTATATGAGCAGTTAGTTGCTGCTTGGCAAGCTGAGCATGAGCAATCTGGTTTGGGTGGCTTTTTCAAGCGATTGGCGGGCGCCAAGCCCCGTGAGCTGGTGCGCGGCTTGTATTTTTGGGGTGGGGTAGGGCGCGGTAAAACCTACCTGATGGATAATTTTTTTGAGAGCTTGCCGTTCGAGCAAAAATTGCGCGCGCACTTTCACCGTTTTATGCGTCGGGTCCATGCGGAGCTTAAAAAGCTTGATGGCCAGAAAAACCCGCTCAAACAAGTGGCCGATATTATCGCCAGTGAGGTACGGGTTATCTGCTTCGATGAGTTTTTTGTATCGGATATCACCGATGCCATGATTCTTGGCACCTTAATGGAGGAACTGTTTGCACGCGGCGTCACACTGGTGGCGACCTCCAATATAATCCCGGATGGTTTGTATAAAGATGGTCTGCAGCGCGCCCGCTTTTTGTCTGCTATCGCGTTGCTCAATCAACATACCTTAGTGGTGAATGTGGATGGTGGGGTGGATTACCGTCTGCGCGCGCTGGAGCAGGCTGAGCTTTATCACTCGCCGTTGGATGAGATGGCCGATCAGAGTTTGATGTGCAGTTTTAAAAGTCTCTTATCTGCCACAGTTGAGGTTTATGAAAATCGCGATCTTGAAGTAGAGGGGCGGTTGATTCGGGCGCGCTACCTGAGTGAGGGTGTTGTTTGGTTCGATTTTGTTGAGCTGTGTGATGGGCCGCGTTCGCAGAACGACTACATCGAATTGGCGCGTGAATACCACTCTGTGATCCTCAGTAATGTGCCTGGTTTGGGGCTTGCGACAGATGATCAGGCGCGTCGGTTTGTGAATCTGGTGGACGAGTTTTACGATCGTCAGGTCAAGTTAGTCATTTCGGCGGAGCGTCCCCTGGCTGAGATCTATTCCACCGGCAAGCTGGATTTTGAATTCCAGCGCACTGTGAGTCGCCTGCTGGAAATGCAGAGCCACGAGTATCTGGCGCGACCCCATCGGCCTGAGTAAAAACCACTGTAAATTGTGTTGAAAAGCAGGCGCTGGCTGTGTAGTATGCCGCCTCCCTATTTTAGGGTTGTTTATTTATATTTGTACCCACATCCGATTAGGCAGGAATAACATGAAGACCTATATTGCCAAAGCAGAATCTGTCGTTAATGACTGGTTCGTCGTGGATGCGGCGGGAAAAACACTCGGCCGTCTATCTGCGGAAATAGCCTCGCGTTTGCGTGGCAAGCACAAGCCAGAATTCACTCCGCACGTTGATACCGGCGATTACATTGTTGTAATCAATGCCGCTCAAGTGCGCGTGACTGGCCGTAAAGCAACTGACAAGATTTACTACTCGCACACTGGTTTTGTGGGCGGCATTAAATCTATCAGCTTCCAGAAGTTGATTGAAAAAGCACCAGAGCGCACCATCGAAACTGCCGTTAAAGGTATGTTGCCGAAGGGTCCGCTGGGTCGTGCTATGTTCAAAAAACTGAAAGTTTATGCAGGTAATGAGCATCCACATGCTGCTCAGCAACCTAAAGAACTGAACATCTAAGGGGAGCTGACATGTCTGCTACACAATTTTACGGCACCGGCCGTCGCAAAACCTCTACCGCGCGCGTGTTCATCACCGCTGGTTCAGGCACCATCACCGTAAATGACCGTCCTTTGGACGAGTATTTCGGTCGTCCAGTTGCGCGCATGGTTGTTCGTCAGCCGCTCGAACTGGTTGGTTTGGTAGAAAAGTTTGATGTTAACGTCACTGTCGCCGGTGGCGGTAGTTTCGGTCAAGCAGGCGCTATCCGTCACGGCTTGACCCGTGCGCTGATGGAATATGATGAGTCTCTGCGTAGCGATTTGCGCAAAGCCGGTTACGTTACTCGCGATTCACGCGAAGTTGAGCGTAAGAAGGTTGGCCTGCGTAAAGCACGTAAGAAGCCACAATTCTCCAAGCGTTAATGGTTTTCTCCAGCCAGTTTTATGCTGGCTGGTTGATGATCATCAAAAACGCCCAAGTCTTTACTGGCTTGGGCGTTTTTTTACGTCTAAAATTGCTGGTCTATAACCCACTGTTTATGTGTGGTTATTCTTGTAAGCAGTGCGTTAATTCATTAACATTGCCCGCCTTTTCTTGAGTCACCCAATATTCCTATTTTCGCCTGACTTTTTATCAGATAGCTGTGTATCAGTAACCTGTATTAAGTCCCGGGACGATTTTAGGCAATTTGCTAGCCGTTAAAGCTGTTTAGGGGAGAAATTCGTCATGAGTAATGACGCAGTAAATCAAACGCGCCGTCGCGTATTAATCGGAGCCACTTGTGCAGTGGGTGCAGTGGGTGTTGTAGGGGCCGCTGTTCCATTCGTGGGTTCCTGGAACCCGAGCGCCAGGGCAAAAGCTGCTGGCGCGCCAGTGAAATATAACATCAGCAAGATAGAACCTGGTTCAATGGTCACTGTTGAGTGGCGCGGTAAGCCGGTCTTTATCGTACGCCGCACCCAGGCAGCTTTGGATAGCTTGAAAAAAGTGGAAGAACAGGGTGTGTTGCTTGACGCCGGTTCAAATGAGCCGCAGCAGCCTGACTATGCCAAAAATGCCGAGCGCGCGATTAATAAAGAATTTGCGATCCTGTTGGGGGTTTGTACCCATCTGGGATGCGCACCATCTTTTCGTCCAGACGTAGGCGCTGCAGATTTAGGTGGCGATAAATGGCAGGGCGGCTTCTTTTGTCCATGCCATGGTTCCAAGTATGACTTGGCTGGCCGTGTATATGTTGCTGTTCCAGCGCCACTAAACCTGCAAGTGCCTCCACATCGCTATGAGAGCGAATTTGTTGTTGTGATTGGCGAAGATCAGGGGGCTTAAGATGAATTGGTTAGCAGATTTGTGGCAATGGGTTGATAAGCGCCTCCCGGTACAGCGTGCCTGGGATACGCACATGGCCAAGTACTATGCGCCCAAAAACTTTAACTTCTGGTATTTTTTTGGCGTGCTTTCGCTGCTGGTACTGGTGAACCAACTGGTAACCGGTATCTGGTTGACTATGAGCTACAACCCTTCTTCTGAGGGAGCATTCGCATCGGTTGAATACATCATGCGCGATGTGGATTTTGGTTGGTTGCTGCGTTACATGCACTCCACAGGCGCATCTGCTTTCTTCATCGTGGTTTATCTCCATATGTTCCGCGGCATGATGTACGGCTCCTATAAGGCGCCGCGCGAATTGGTATGGATCTTTGGTATGACCATTTATCTGGCGCTGATGGCTGAGGCCTTTATGGGCTATGTATTGCCTTGGGGGCAGATGTCTTACTGGGGCGCGCAGGTAATTGTGTCCCTATTCGGCGCAATTCCCGGGATTGGTGAAGATCTGGTGCAATGGATTCGCGGTGACTACCTGATCTCTGGTATTACCCTGAACCGTTTCTTTGCTTTGCATGTAGTGGCCTTGCCGATTGTATTACTTGCTTTGGTAGTGATGCACATTCTGGCGCTGCACGAAGTAGGTTCCAACAACCCGGACGGCGTTGAGATCAAAAAGAACAAAGATGAAAATGGCATCCCGCGCGATGGCGTTCCTTTCCATCCTTTCTATACCGTGCATGACCTGGTTGGTATTACTGTTTTCCTGTTTGCCTTCTGTTTCATCATGTTCTTTATGCCGGAGATGGGCGGTTTCTTCCTTGAGCACGCCAACTTTGAAGAAGCTAACAACCTGAAAACGCCATTGCACATTGCACCGGTTTGGTATTTCACACCTTTCTATGCAGTATTGCGTGCGGTAACTATGCCGATTGCGCTGGGTCCAATGGTGTTGACCGCCAAGTTCCTCGGTTTTATGGCGATGGCGGCGGCAATTGCCATCCTGTTTGTATTGCCTTGGCTGGATCGCAGCAAGGTGAAATCCATGCGCTACCGCGGCCATATCCCGCGCATTATGCTGATTGCCTTGGCTTCAATGTTTGTGGTTCTCGGCTACTTGGGTGTTCAGGCGCCGACTGAGGGCAGAACCCTGCTGTCGCAAATCGCTACCGCCTTCTACTTCGCTTACTTTGTGACTATGCCGGTATGGACTACCACCAGTCCGGAAAAAGCCAAGTCAAAAGTATCCTGGGTGCTCTGCGGACTCTTTGCTGTTGTATTTACCTGGATGGGTTTCGAGTATATCGGCGGTGAGGTTCCTGCTTTGTTACTGGTGCTCTGTTTCCTGTTGGCGGCGATTTTTGCGGCGATGCCAGTGCTGGCCGCGCGCGATAAGGATCTGGTTGAGCCAACCCGCACCCAATCAAAAGGCTTGCCGACTATTGTGGTGCTTGCTGGTCTTGCGCTCTTTATCATTTTGGCCGTGGTGCCGATTAAGGCAGTGGCCAATGAAGGTTCCTTTAGTTGCGGCGCTATTCCCTGTGATCACATGGAGCCGGATCTAAAGGACAAAGAGTCGCTGCAGCGCGGTGCAAAATACTTCACCAACTACTGCATGGGCTGCCACTCGGCTAAATATTCGCGCTTTGAGCGCGTTGCCGACGATCTGGATATCCCGCATAACCTGATGGAGCAAAACCTGATTTTTGGCGATCAACGCATTGGCCAATTGATGGAAATTGCGATGAAGCCGCAACAAGCCAAAGTCTGGTTCGGTATTGTTCCCCCCGACTTGAGCCTGGTGGCGCGTGCGCGTTCACCCGAGTGGATTTACACCTACCTGCGCAATTTCTATAAGGATGAAACCCGTCCTTGGGGTGTCAACAACCGTGTATTCCCCAACGTGGGTATGCCCCACGTGTTGATTGGCCCGCAAGGTCTATTGGAATGCGGTGCTGGCCCTAAACTCAATCATCACGGTGGCGCCTTGCGCAATGATGTGGGGCAGATTGAAGTTGATGAGCACTGCGGTACCCTTAAAGAAGGCAAAGTCAAAGGCAATATGTCTGGGGCTGAGTTCGATGAGGCAGTTTACGACCTGGTGAATTTCCTGGAGTACCTTGCTGAACCGGTTGCGGTGAAGCGTCAGTCGATGGGTTATTACGTGCTTGGCTTCCTGGTAATTCTATTTATCTTTGTCTACTTCCTGAATCGCGAATTCTGGAGAGAGATCCACTGATAACAAAACGGGCGACTTAGGTCGCCCGTTTTGCATGTGTCTTGATTAAATTGAGCCTTGGTCAAAATACCTGTAATTTATTGCCGATACCCATCTGATCAGCCAAAGGAATTTTTATGTCCATGACATCCAGTCGACCGTATTTTCTGCGCGCCATCTACGAATGGATACTGGACAATAACTGCACTCCCCACATATTGGTGGATGCCCATGTACAAGGCACACAAGTGCCGCAGCAGCATGTGAATAAAGATGGACAGATCATTCTGAATATTTCCCCGTCGGCGATTAAAGATTTTTTTATGGATAACACTGCCGTTTCATTTAACGCGCGCTTTAGTGGTGTGGTCAATAATCTCTATGTTCCCTGTGGTGCGATTCTCGGTATTTACGCGCGTGAAAACGGGCAGGGCATGATGTTTGACGCAGAACAAAATCCACAGCCGCCTGCACCAGCACCTACAACACCGCCCACATCACCCCGGCCAGAGCCAATTTCTCCCTCCGGCTCGGCGCCTAAACGACCCGGATTGCGCGTCGTAAAATAAAATCCTTTAACACCAGCTGCGGCTGGTGTTTTCATTTTCGGCCTCATGAAAATTGTGACGCTTGCGCGACATATTTGTGACAAGGCTTTCGCTTGGTCATCGAACTGTAATATTCGCTGGGTAAAGTGACCATCAATGGAGGGCAAATCTCTCCATCAACACCTACGAATTCTTTACTCACGACTGACTAACGGAGCGCTCGATGAACGCTATGAACATTATTAAAGGGTTGGCATTGGCCGGCTCCATGGTATGTGCCGCTGCACTGCACGCCGCTGTTGACCCCAAATTGCCGGAATACAAAGTGGCAACCGGTGTATCGGGCAATGTGAACTCAATTGGCTCGGATACTCTCAATAATCTGATGACTCTCTGGGCTGAAGATTTCAAAAAACTCTACCCCAACGTCAACATCCAGATTCAAGGCGCTGGTTCTTCAACGGCCCCGCCAGCCTTAACCGAAGGCACTGCCAACTTCGGCCCTATGAGCCGCGCGATGAAAGCGGAAGAGATCCAGGCATTTGAAGCCAAGCACGGCTACAAACCAACAGCAGTACCAGTAGCGATCGACGTCCTTGCTGTATATGTCAACAAAGACAACCCGATCAAAGGCCTGAGCTTGCAACAAGTGGACGCCATCTTCTCTGCCACCCGCAAATGTGGCGCACCTAAAGACGTTACCCGCTGGGGTGAAGTAGGTCTGACGGATTCCTGGGCAAAGCGTGATTTCACCCTTTACAGCCGCAATGCGGTATCAGGTACTTACGGTTACTTTAAAGATGAAGCCCTGTGCAAAGGCGATTTCAAAGCCGGTATCAATGAGCAGCCAGGTTCAGCATCAGTTGTGCAGGGTGTGTCCGAATCGATTAACGGCATCGGCTATTCAGGCATTGGTTATATAACTTCAGGGGTACGTGCCGTTCCTTTGGCCAAAAAAGATGGCCAGCCATTTGTCCCGGCTGAAGCTTCTCATGCGTTGGATGGCAGCTATCCATTGGCGCGCGTCCTCTTTGTGTATATCAACAAACACCCCAACCGCCCACTTGATGCATTACAGGCTGAGTTTTTGAAAATGGTGCTGTCCAAACAAGGCCAGGAAACTGTGGTGCGCGATGGTTATATCCCTTTGCCTGCGACCATGGCGAGCAAAGCATTGGTTGAGTTACAGAAGTAGATTTTGCAGTTGAGTTACTAAAAACCGCTGGCTTGCCCGGCGGTTTTTTTATATCAGGGAAATGAATATGACAGTTAAATGACAAGTGGCTGCCGCTTTGTAACAAAAGTGTCATTTTTGCTTGTTAGGATTCTTGTGCCAACAGATTAATCAAGTGAGTAGGCCATGTCAGAACCTAGCATATCGGTCAAACAAACCCTGAGTTTGATGCCGACCACCGAACAGCGCAGCCGCCTGCGCCGCATTCGCAAACTCAAAGATAATATTTCCCGCTACGGTGTAATGGCGGCAGGCATGGCGGTAGTATTTTCGCTTGGATTGATTTTCTTTTATTTATTTTCTGAAGTTGCACCACTGTTTCGTGGAGCCTCGGTCGATCTGGTCAAAACCTACGATCAGACAGAATTGCACCAGAGCGAAAATGACCCCACTGAATTTTTAACCCTGGAGCGCTACGAAGAAATTGGTGGCAGTTTCAAGCGCAGTGGCGCGGTCAGTTTTTTTAACGTCAATAACGGCAAAACAATTCTGGAGGCCCAGTTACCAAAAACTGCGGATGCCGAGTTTGCCAGTTTGGCTACCAGCACTGCGGATCACGGATTAATCGCCTACGGTTATAACAACGGGGAGGTAGTGATTGCCAAAACCAATTACGTGCTCAGCTATCCGCAAGACCAGCGTGTAATTACCCCTAGTTTGCTTTTCCCTTTAGGCGAGTCGCCAGTGCGTTTGGATGAACAGGGCGCAGCATTAAAAGTACTGGCGATTCAGGAAACTTCCAGTGGCACATT
>Ga0247783_1000233_pt1 | contig 16425 bp, 10 predicted proteins | sample UWRJL064202C5_FD_179911 | JGI IMG/M metagenome (GOLD analysis project Ga0247783, IMG submission 179911) | Plant litter microbial communities from Arlington Agricultural Research Station in Wisconsin, United States - UWRJ-L064-202C-5 | ecosystem: Environmental > Terrestrial > Plant litter >...
CTCAGATCGGCAGAGGTGGCGGTGCATCGTTAGCTCTCGTATGCAATCTAATCTGCTGAACGAATAGGCATCGAGCAGGTCGTATTGCCTAACTCGTTATAATGAAAGGGCAGGCCACGCCTGAGATGCGGCTGATCGAACGCGAATGAACGCGGATGCCAAGCATCAAAAACGCCAAAGAAAAATGACCACATCTCATCAGCATCCCCTTGAAAAGATCCTCCAGGAGCGCATCGCGATCATCGATGGCGCCATGGGCACGACGATCCGCACCTACGGTATGAAGGAAAACGACATCCGTGGAGAGCGCTTCAAGGATTCCACAAAAGACCTTCTGAACAACGGCGATCTCTTCTCTCTGACCCAGCCGGATATGATCAGCGACATTCATCGCCGCTTTCTGGAAGCCGGTGCCGACATCATCGAGACGAACACCTTCGGTGCGACCAGCATCACCCAGAGCGAGTTCTTCGTAGAAGACCCACGTGAGCACGGCGGCCGCAAAGATCCCGAGTTCTACCAGAAGATTCTCGAAGACCCGATGCTCAGCCAACTTGCCTGGGACATCAATGAGACCTCCGCACGGCAGTGCCGAGAGTGGGCTGACCGTGTCGGCAATGCGACGGGACGGCAGCGGTTTGTGGCGGGTGCGATCGGTCCGTTGACCGTGTCTCTCTCGAACTCGCCCGATGCAGAGGACGCAGGCTTTCGTGTGGTGACCTTCGACCAGGTCAAGATCGCCTACATGGAGCAGATTCGCGCACTCATGGCAGGCGGCTCTGACCTGCTCCTGGTGGAGACGATCTTCGACTCGCTGAATGCGAAGGCGGCTCTGGTTGCCATCCGTGAAGTCTTCGATCAGGATGGCAAGGAACTGCCGGTGATGATCTCGGCTGCGGTAGGACGTGGCGGCGAAACGCTGATCTCTGCACAGACCACGGAGGCATTCTGGAACGCGGTGCAGCATGTGAAACCGCTTTCAGTAGGCCTCAACTGCTCTCTCGGCCCCGATCTGATGTATCCGTTCCTGAGCGAGCTTTCAGCCAAGGCGGACGTGGCGATCTCGTGCTATCCGAACGCCGGTTTGCCCAATCCCCTCTCGGAGACCGGATTCGATCTCGGGCCGGATGACATGGCTCGCTATCTCGGAGATTTCGCGCGCGGCGGACTAATCAACATCGCTGGCGGATGCTGCGGCAATACGCCCGAACACATCGCTGCGATCGCCAAAGCATTGCAAAATCAAACTCCGCGTGAGTTTGGAACCGCGGCCCTTGTTGGGTCTACTGCCGGACAAAACGGAACCAGAGGATGAGCGTGTCTGAGAACGAGAACGTGGTCCAGGCCACGGAGACAAAACCACTGCGTCTTTCAGGATCGCAACCCTTCACCCAGCAGCCTGGTGTCTTTATCATGCTCGGCGAGCGTACGAACGTGGCCGGGTCGCCCAAGTTCGCGAAGCTGATTAAAGAAGGCAAGCATGAAGAAGCGGTCAGCGTAGCCCGACAGCAGGTAGAGAATGGCGCCAACGTCATCGACATCTGCATGGACGAGGGCATGATCGACGGCGTCGCCGCCATGACGCGCTATCTGCAGCTGCTGGCGAGCGAACCTGAAGTAGCCAAAGTGCCGTTCATGGTGGACTCCTCCAAGTGGGAGGTCATCGAGGCCGGGCTCAAATGCCTGCAAGGCAAAGGCATCGTTAACTCCATCTCTCTGAAAGAAGGCGAAGACAAGTTCCGCCAGAACGCGGCTTCCGTCCTGAAGTATGGCGCGGCGGTTGTCGTGATGGCCTTCGATGAACAGGGACAGGCCGCGACCTTCGAAGAGAAGATTCGCATCTGCGAACGTGCCTATCGCATTCTGGTGGACGAGGTGCACTTCCCGCCCGAGGACATCATCTTCGATCCAAACATCCTCACCGTCGCCACCGGAATGGAGGAACACAACAACTACGCCGTGGACTTCATCAATGCCACGCGCTGGATCAAGGCAAACCTCCCACACGCGAAGGTCAGCGGCGGCGTATCGAATATCTCGTTCAGCTTTCGCGGCAACAACAAGGTGCGCGAAGCCATGCACTCTGCGTTTCTCTATCACGCGATTGCCGCAGGCATGGATATGGGCATCGTCAACGCTGGCATGCTCGAGTTGTACGAGGAGATCGATCCCGAACTGAAGGTACTGGTCGAGGATGTTCTGCTCAATCGCCGCCCTGATGCGACCGAGCGGCTGGTGGAGTTTGGCGAATCGCTGAAGAACACCGGCGTGACCGTCACTGAGAAGAAGACTGAAGAGTGGCGCAACGGCACGGTGGAAGAGCGCCTCTCGCACGCCCTCGTGCGAGGCATCGACACCTACATTGAGATCGACGCGGAAGAAGCGCGCGTCAAACTGGGCCGACCTCTTCTTGTCATCGAAGGTCCGTTGATGGCTGGGATGAGCGTAGTCGGCGACCTCTTCGGGGCGGGCAAGATGTTTCTTCCCCAGGTCGTAAAATCCGCGCGCGTAATGAAGAAGGCCGTGGCCCATCTGACGCCTTTCATGGAAGCCGAGAAAGCGGCACTGCTGGCGTCCGGCCAGGAGGTCAAGGCGCAGGGAAAGATCGTGCTCGCAACGGTGAAGGGCGACGTGCACGACATCGGCAAGAACATCGTTGGCGTGGTGCTTGCGTGCAATAACTTCGAGGTCATCGATATGGGTGTGATGGTCTCCTCGGAAAAAATTCTCGAACGCGCCAAGGCAGAAAAGGCAGACATCATCGGTCTCAGCGGTCTGATCACGCCTTCGCTCGACGAGATGGTCCACGTTGCGAAGGAGATGGAGCGGCAGGGTTTCAAACTGCCGTTGCTTATCGGTGGTGCAACGACCAGTCGCGCGCACACCGCCGTCAAGATTGCTCCACACTATAGCGAGCCTGTCGTTCACGTTCTGGATGCAAGCCGTGCGGTGCCTGTAACCACAAGCCTTCTCAGCGAGGAGGGCAAAGCCGATTTCGTAACGAACCATCGCGCGGACTACGAGGCCCTGCGTAAAGCCCACTCCGCACCGCGCCAGCAGATCACACCTTTGGCCACAGCTCGCGCAAGACGGACACCCATCGAGTGGAGGATCGAGGATCTCGCCGTACCGGCATTCACCGGAGTCCGCGTTCTGGATAATTTTCCTTTAGCGACGCTGCGCGAGTTCATCGACTGGTCTCCGTTCTTCCACACGTGGGGCCTCAAGGGCATCTATCCGCGTATTCTCGACGACGAGCGGCAAGGCGGACAGGCGCGCCAGGTCTTCACCGAAGGCAACGCGCTTCTGGACACCATCATCGAGAAAAACCTGATCACGGCTCGCGGCGTCTATGGATTCTTCCCTGCCAACGCAGTGGGTGACGACGTCGAACTCTACACCGACGAGACACGCACGGAGGTCCTTCAGACGTTCCACTTCCTTCGCCAGCAGGCAAATAGAGAAGGCACGGAACCCTGCCGATCCCTTGCTGACTTTATCGCCCCGAAAGAGACGGGTCTGCCCGACTACATCGGCGGATTCGCCGTCACCAGCGGAATGGGTCTGAAAGAGCTGTGCGAACAGTACAGGCTGGAAAACGACGACTACAACGCGATCATGGCCGAAGCCATCGCCGATCGTTTAGCGGAGGCCTTTGCCGAGTGCCTGCATAAGCGCGTGCGGGACGAGTGGGGTTACGGTCTGAATGAAAATCTAAGCCCCGAGGATTGCATTCACGAGAAGTACCGTGGGATTCGACCGGCCCCGGGATATCCCGCCTGTCCGGATCACACGGAGAAGGGCGCGCTTTGGAATCTGCTCGATGTGGAAGCGAAGACCGGCATCTTCATTACAGAGTCGTTCGCGATGTGGCCGGGCTCCAGCGTCAGCGGAATCTACTTCGGACACCCACAATCGCGCTACTTTAGCCTGGGCAAGATCGACCGCGACCAGGTGGCCGACTATCACGAGCGCAAGGGAATGACCGTGGCCGAGGTAGAGAAGTGGCTTGGTCAGAATCTTAACTACGACTCCGAAGCATAACTATGAAGCCGAAGCTCTGACCCTAGGAATCAAGAAAGCCGCGGTTGAGCGCAATCATCACCGCGTGCGTGCGATCGTTCGCACCAAGCTTCGACAGGATGTTTTTTAGATGGCCTTTGATCGTGTGCTCGGAGAGATCCAAGTCCGAGGCAATGACCTTATTCGAGTGCCCCGAGGATACGTGCCGGAGTACTTCGACCTCGCGGGCGGAGAGCGCTTCGTCGCTAGCATGCTCCGCCATCATGGCTGCGATCTCTGGAGGAATGCGCCGGACGCCTGCGTGGACGGAACGAATGGTATCCACCAACTCCGTACGCAGCATGTTCTTAAGTAAGTAACCGCTCGCGCCAGCCTTGAATGCCTTTAAGGCCTGAACATCTCCGGCGTAGGTAGTGAGAATGATGATGCGAGCCTTGGGATGGTCCTGACGGATCGCAGCGATTGCTTCAATGCCGCTCTTGCGTGGAAGCCGCAGATCCATCACCGTGACATCCGGCAGATGCTTATGAAACTCCGCGATGGCCTGCTCGCCATCGGCGGCCTCCGCTACTACTTCCATTCCGGGCTGTGCGTTGATGACACTGCTGATTCCAGCGCGTAATAAGGGATGATCGTCTACGGTAAGAATGCGGAGCATCGGTCTTTACCTCTGCGTAAAAAAGATACTCTTTTCCTCAAGATTGCGCTCGACGAATTCAGGTATAGCAAATAGACGAAAAACAAGCGTGCGGAGCCAGAACGTTTTTGACTCGGCATGTCGTGATGAGCAAGCCTCGCACGATGCCCGATGCCGGTCATGCCCCAAAAGAGCCATCGGCCTCCCCCCATTCATAGTCTGCAAGGTGCTTTGTTTTCTACTTACATTGGAGATGAATCTGCTGGCCTGGCTCAAGACACGATCTGTCTTTGAGTGGCTTCATAAGTAAGGAGTTTCAATGTCCCTGATCGTTCTTGCCTTTTTAATTGGTGTCATCGCGGGTCTCCGCGCTCTTACGCCTCTGGCAGCGGTCAGTTGGGCAGCTCGCTTTGGATGGTTGCCTCTTGGAGGAAGCTGGCTGGCTTTCCTGGGATACACCTGGACTCCGAGGATCCTTTCGCTGCTCGCTCTCGTCGAGCTCGTAAACGATAAAATGCCGAAGACCCCCAGCCGCAAGGCGCCTCCACAGTTCGCTACGCGCATCCTAATGGGAGCCGTTGCAGGAGCCGCCTTTGGCGTCGCAACCTCCTCCGGCATCGTCTGCGCACTGGCTGGAGCCATTGGCGCTGTTGCAGGAACGCTCGGTGGTGCGGAAGCCCGTGGGCGTCTCACTGCCGCCATCGGAGGAAAAGATCTTCCAATCGCACTGCTCGAAGACTTCATCGCCGTGATGGGCGCCCTGCTGATTGTGCGGCAGCTCGCGTAATCTGCAGGCTCAAAAACTTTCAACGAAGCATCACTTAGTACCATCCCGCCATTCTGAGCTAGCATGACTTGATTAAGCCGAGAGTCTGAGGCCTCCATTCTTGGCGCACTGCGTCAAGGTTTACTCAGAGACGGACGACTCGTCTCACTCTTCCGAAAGACAGCGTCGAGGCTATCCAGAAAGAGCCATCCCACAGCAATACTTTCGGGGTTTGCTCTTGATAACCCTGTGGATCATGAGCAGAACTTTTCGAAAGATAAGCCGAACAGCTTCTCTATTTGCCAACTCCGGGGGACGCGAGATTTCGGTCCTTCATTTCATCGTGAAATGCGATCGTTCCGGGGATCGTCAGGACCACATGCGTTCCCTGACCGGGGTGGCTTTCTATGTGCAAGCGTGCGCCCATGCGTGCCGCTCTCTCGCGCATCCCCTGCAAACCCCAATGCTCCGGACGCCCGCGCTGAATCATGGGGGCATCCATCCCGCGACCGTCGTCCGTGACCGACAGAGTCAGCCGGGCGGCACTGTATTGGAAAAGGACGGTGATCTGTTTCGCCTGAGAGTGTCTCCAGGCATTGATGACTGCCTCCCGTCCGATGCGCCAGACCTCCTCATAGACAGCAGCCCGCAACGGACGTAGCTCGCCCTCTACCACTACGGAGTATCCAGCTGCCTCTTCGGCTCCCAACTCGGAGATCAACTCCCGAAATAACTGCTCCAGGCCGCGCCGCGTTCCATAGAACGTACGCAAGCCCTTCACGGCGTTACGTCCCTCCTCGATGACCTTCTCCATCATCTGCAGCACCCCTTGAAGGGAGTCCTGAGTCGGTGACTTCGGCGGCAGGCTCTCGGCCGTCACGTGGAGATGAAGGGATGCGCTGATGAATCCCTGCAGGAGCGTGTCGTGCAGTTCGCGCGCAATCCGCGTACGTTCGATCAGCCTCTCTTCAAATCGCATGTTGGCCTGCACGATCAGGTAGCGCATACGGGCGCGGTAGATCCAGACCGCCATGAGCAGAAGGATACCCACACAGGCGATCTGAAACTCCCACCGCTGCCACAGAAGCGGCTGCACATATAAGGAAACGACACTCTCTACCGGATTCCAATGGCCATCCATATTGGCTGCCATGACTCGAAACCTGTACCTGCCAGGAACCAGGTTCGTATAGACCGCCTCCCTGCCCTCTATGGGCGCGCTCCACTTCTTATCGAAGCCGTCCAGCCTATATCGGAATCGAACGCGCTCCGGCGAACGAAGGTCAAGCCCCGCATAGCTAAAGGTCACGCGGTGCGCTCCGGCGGGAGTACGGACTTCCTTTGCCATGGGTAGCGAAACTCCGTCGGCCATCACACCTTCTACTTGTGGAAGCGCGGGCGGACCGGGACGGGAGACGCTGGGTGAACTCACCGAAAGCCCACGATTCGTCGCTATCCAGACTTTTCCTGCGGCGTCGGCGACAACAGAACGATTACGACGCACACCTTCCGTGCTATGCAGCCCGTCCTGGATGCCGTAGCTTAGAAGGTCTTCGGGCACGGGAGGAAGCTGCAAAAGCGTGCTCCGGCGAACACTTAGAATGCGCTCCGAGGTTGCGAGCCAGAGAAGCCCCTGTCGATCGAAAGCTGTACCGACGACCATCTCCGCAGAATGCAGTGGAATGTCGATCCTGCGAATCCTTCCCTTTTCTGCGAACGCCAGACCTCCTGTAGCTCCGATCCAGACTCCGCCCTCCGGATCTGCGAGAAGGGAGACGACATCCGACGATGCAAGCCCATCGGATGTGCTGTAGTTTTTCACGGTGAGACCGTGGACCTCAGAGACTCCTCGAGGGGTTGCGAACCACATGGTTCCATCCGTGCTCTCTTCGATCGCCGAGATGGTGTTGGAGATGAGACCATGGCTGACATCGAGCGGAAGAAACTTGTCTCCGTGAAAGTGAGCCGCTCCCGCCGTAAGAGTTCCCGCCCAGAGGCTTCCATCCCTGTTTAAATGAACCGCGTAGACGCTGTTCTCCGGCAGCCCGTTCGCCGTAGTCCAGGTTCTTGCCTCAAGCTCCCCTCCGTTCGCAGACAGACGGGTGAGGCCTCCTCGCTGCCGCCCGAGCCAGATCTCATCCCCTCTTCCATCAATCGAATAAACGACATCCTTCTCCAGGCCTGCGATGGAAACCTTGTGCATGGTCCCATCCTTCATCCAGTACAGCCCGCCAGCGAGCGGAGCGAACCAGACGCGTCCACGACCGTCGGCATACACCGGACCGTACTGATCGCCTGATATCTCCTCGGGATTCCCGTAGGTGGTGAGAGGGCTATCCCGCAGGCGCTCCAGATTGCCTCTGCTTCCAAACCAGAGATTACCCTCGCGGTCTTCAAACAACGCGGTCACTGCGGTGCCGCGGTCCCGAGCATCTCGCGGCACCCACTGCGCTCCGCGCGAGTTATATCTCACAAGTCCGCGCGAGCTTCCTATCCAGAGATTTCCATCGCAATCCTGCACCATGGCCAGAATCTGCAGTGGATTCATCTCTGCGGGGAGAAGATCGGCGACCGTTTTGTGGCCATCCCAATGCGCCAGGCCGTTGTCCGTACCAATCCATAGCTGACCGGAAGATGTAGCCAGGAGCGAGTTGACCTTGGAATCGGGGACTCCCTGATTCATCACCGTGAGTGTGTTGTCCCGCCAGTTCAGGAGGCCGTTCTCGCGCGTTCCTAACCAGAGGTTGCCCGCAGTCTGAGCAATCGACAGCGCCATGGAACCGGAATTTCTGTGAATAGGCCGCACCTCCGTCGCCGTGAGCTGCACAAGACCGTTCCCCAGACTAGACGCAAAGATGCCGCCACCGAGCGACTTGCCTATCGCCGTGACCGTGTTCTCGCCCTGCTCCGGAGAGAGCCGAGACTGGAAAGAGCCCTTCTGGTATCGAAGAACGCGGGAGTCCTCCGTGCGCACCCACAAAACCCCATCAGTATCCACAACCAGATTCAGCACGTTCCGGATCGGCGCAAGGCCGTCGCTATGAGGCTGAACCTCTTCAAAACGGAAGCCATCAAAGCGCAGCAGGTTGTCGTCCGTGCCGATCCAGAGATACCCATCAGGCGTCTGCGCAATCGCGTTGACGCGGACCCCCGGAGATCCAGGTTCTACCTGCCATTGCTGCCGGAGATACTGCCCAACGTTGCGAGAACCGTCGACGGCATGGGCTTCCTGTTGCAGGAACAAGCACAGCAGGATCGCGCCAAGGGCCTTGCAATGCACCAGAACTCCCCGGTTACGGAAGGAACTGAAACCCGTCAATCACAACCTCCGCCCCATGTTGCAGCGGGATCTTTGGATACCCGAATTCACATAAATTCATATAGATTCTTTCACCCGTCGGCGTCGGAATTCCGGTGGTGAAGGTCCAGGCCTCCACGGTCCTCCCGTTCTGCCCTTCACCATGGGTGGTGGAAAAAGCTGCAGCGTCAGGCGACCAGCGGAAACCCGTCCGGAGGCTGCCCTTCGGTATCTCGAATCTATAGACATTGGATGGAATCTGGTAAGGCTGTATGACATATTCGCCGTTCTTACTCTCCGGATTGCCCCAACGGCTTACGTGAATATCCATCTCCGTGTGTTTCGGATCCTTTGACTCGTCGTCCCAGGTGAAGAGTCCCAACATTGCGGCGGGTTCAAGGTCTCCGGTGTCCCGAAGCAGAAATTGGTAAGAGCCATACCCTAGACTTCGAATCGTTCTTACCTCGGCACAGACCCACTGATTTCCTTCGCGGGAGATGCGGAGGTGCAAGGCTCCTTTGTCGTCCAGCCAGACATTGTTGGGCGTGTAGTTATGCGACAGTCCACCTGTGGGACTAGCGGCTGTGCGCGCCTCCCAGTCATACCCGCTGAAGGAAAGTGTCTTGGCGGAATAACCCTCCGTTTGCAGCCCTGCCTTTCCATAGGTTGTGGCTTTAGCGATGGCATGCTCATTCAGGTCCGGCAGAGAAGAAAGCACTGTGGCGGTCTCATAATCGCCGCGAACAACTATGGCACCATATTCCATCCCAAGATGAACGGTGGAGATCCACGTTCCGTCGGGCTTAATCTCCGTGAAGGGCCTCTGAGACGTAGGCTGAATCCACCATTGATTGTCCGATCGGGCATACAGAACGAGCCGATCTCCCTGCTTGAAACCGATTACTTTCCCACCAAGAGTTCCACTGGTGTTTGGACCACCGGAGCTCGCTGGCGGGATCTGGGTGAAAAGAATCGATGGTGGCCTCCGATGACATCCGCACAGCGAGAGGCAGGCCAGAAAAATCAAAAGGCCGCCCAACGTCGAAAGTTCTCGTCGAACACGATGCGGAGTAAGAGTGTTCATGTGTACCACATTTGAATCAGAAATATGCCACTTAGAAGGTTCCGTCGCCTCGTGCGGCTCGATAGAGCGACGATTGTGTCCAGTTTATTGCCAAGGAGCGTGACGACTACGGGACATTTTTCGATTCTGGACACATTACGACCTCCGCAGTGATTGCGCAAGCTCTCTGCAGTTCACCTGTCTATGGAGATCGAACGATAAAGAGGAAGGAATGGGCCCGCCCTGATTTTGAGGCCTACTCACCTAAACAACTAGTAGACGGGTTTACTCTCCGGCTCATAGGGACGGCCAAATTTGTTGAGGTGCGGCTGCTCTTTCTGCATCCCTGAACGGATCTCACCAAGATCGGTTGAGTCGTTGGTGATACGGACCCGGCGCGTCAGTTCGTTCAAAGCAGTTGGCTGCCCGCCTTCGATCCAGACGTGGAGTTCATACTCTCCGTTAGGAACCGAGGCAATCTGAAAGTTTCCAACCGCATCGGCAACACTGTAAAAGGGCGTCGTCAGGGAGAGGACGACGGCGCTCATCTCCGGGTGGATATTGCAGAAAATATAAGAGACGCCCTCACGCGAAAAGACGACCGAACGCATGGAACCCGCTTCGTAGAGTCCAAGATCGAAACGCTTCCCGTCGAAGAGAGAGAAGGCGTTATGGAAAAAGGGGTCTGCGTTGGGGAAAGAGACGTTGCTTCCCACCGGCACAACAAGCAGGTGCGGAGAGAACATCTTGTTCTTCTGCAGCAGACTGAACTTTCCCGGCGGCAGCACAAAGGTAGGATCGGGATGGGTTGGCTTCAGCCAGAGAACAGAGGGAGGTACGTGCTTTGAACTCGACGCCGCTTTTCCTTTATCCAGGAGTACAAGCCGTGCCTTGACGGTGGCCGCTTGAAGCGTGCCTGACAAGCAGACTAGGGAAAAAATCCCCCTCATCAGCCACAGACCAAAGGATCGCGTGGTCTTTCCTTCCATTAGAACTTGTACCCCGCTCCTATACCGATGACATCGTTGGACTGTGTGGGCTGATTTGCGAAACCGGTCCGCTGCTTTCGGTATTCAAGAGAGAAGAGTAGATAGCTACTTGGGCTGTAAATCACGTTTCCGAAGACCGAACGATTTTTGGCCAATCCCGCATAACTGGCACCATATACCGGATCTGCGGCGGCGGCACGTATCTCCGTGGCAAACGGATTATCGATCCCGAACCCTCCGTTGAATTGTAGTCTTTCGCTCACTCTCCCCTTCAACTGAGCCCAACCACCTACGTCATCCAGAGCGTGTGTACCTTCTGCCCCACTGACCTTTCCATAATAGTAGTAGTCGACGTACCCGCTTCCACCTAACCCACCGAGCGCCTGGCCGCGGTAGGCGTTGCTCGTGAATTCAAAGTGTCTCCCTATAGGGAGACGTAGGTCCGCCGTGCCCGCCCAGGCATTAAAACGGGCGCCTTCGCTTGTCTTGTGCGGGCTGAAATAACCACCGATACCAATCTCGGGACCAACGCCACGCTCGCCCGACGCAAAGGCGATGCGTGCCTCGGTACCGGGCCATCGACTTCTCTCGACACGCGACACATTCACCGTGGGTGCTGCCCCCGGAAGCAGAGGATCTGGCGCTTCAATGAAGGCAGCCTGAACGTTGATGCGTTTGCTTTCGCCCACTCCAATGCTATGGGTAACTCCAACCTGAGGCACCCACATCCAAAGATCGCCGCTCCATGCCAGATTTGACTGAGAGGCTGCGACGAGCGAGGTCGGAATATTGGGTGCAATGAGCGGACGATCCAACGCGACGAAGGCCTCGGTGTTCGTCCACTTTAGTCCGGCATGCGCTGTCCTGAGCCTCAAAAGGCCCGTAGACGCATAAGCGGTCTGCGAACCGCTGCTGCCAAAGAAGTCCACGCGCAGGTCGGCATAACTCGTTGCCCCGTAGAGGCGAGGTCCACGGGCGTCGAAGCCGAGGACGGTCTGCCGCAGCGAGAATCCGCTGGTCCCGCCGCCGCCGAGGGCGTAGGTCGGATTGACGGGGACATCGACTCCCCGCGTGTTCACATAGCTGTTAAACAGCAGAAGCCCGGTGATCTTAAGCGGATACTTGGACGATGTCTCGACCTTGGATTGTTCATGCGTGGCGAGCTGAGATTCGTCGATCGCCTGACGCTCCTTGATCTCATCGACAGCTGCGGAGGTTGCGGCCCCATCCTCGCGCTTCGTCGCAGCGACGGTTCCGCTCGTTCCCACTGTGCCGCTGTCTTTTGCCAGCTGCTCACGGAGTAAACCCAACTGAGTCTGGAGTTCTTGCAACTGGGTCTTGTAGGCCTCCATCTGTGCCTGAACTTGCGATACCGCCGCGCTGAGGCGCTCGACCCTCTGTTGCGCTGTCTCCGGGGGAGCGGTCTGCGCTGCGGGCTGTTGCCCATAAAAAGGACGCACAGACAGAATCGTCAACGTAAGGGATGCAAAGAGACGATGCCTGATTCTCTTCATAAGATCACCGCAGAGGGGGGATGAGAGGCTGTCACAAGGGCTGTCTCCTCCGGCAAGGAGCGCAGGACCGTGAGACGAAACTCGGTAGCGCCGGGCTGGCTGTGAACCAGTTGGACCTCGCCGCCATGTTCGCGGGCCACACTGCTGGCAAGCGTCAAACCCAGACCAGTGCCCTTTTGCTTCCCTTGACTTACGAAGGGGTCAAAGAGGCTTTCGCGAATCCCCTCCGCGACGCCGGAACCACTGTCCGTAATGCTTACGCTGACCGTCGACTCGTCGGAACTTACGAGAACGCTTACCTCCCGCAGGGTTTCACTCTCGCGCGCGGATTGGCAGGCATTGAGCAACAGGTTATACACCGCACGTTCGACCTGTTTCGCATCCAGCGAAGCCGTCGTATTTCCTTCTGCTGCCTCGATGCGAATCACAACGCGGTCCGCATCAGGATGCGACCGAACCAAGGTCACCGTCCGCTCCACGAGAGAGGTCATAGCGATTGGCGCGCGTTGCAAAGCTGTCCCCGTATTGCCAAAGATCAAAAGCGAATCCAACATGTCAGTGGTTCCGTATACGGCCATCCTGATCTCTTCAAGGAGTTCCACACGTTCGTCGGCAGAGATATTGAGTGAGGCGAGAAACTCCGCATTGGCATAGACCGCAGCCAGGTAGTGCCTCAGATCGTGGGAGACTGAGCTTGCCATGCGTCCGATCGTTGCCAGACGTTCCGATTCTAGCAGTGCTCTGTTCTTCTTCTGAATCTCATCTCGCATCTCGAAAAAGACGCGGCTAAGGTAGCGTACTTCCTGCGTTCCACCAGACGGAAGGTCGTAGCTCAAATTGCCTTCTCCAAACGCTTTGACCCCAGCGGCCAGAGATTCCAGGGGGCGTGTCACCATGTTGGCAAGCAACAGCATGAGAGAGACGCCAGGAATGATGGCGAGCAAACCGGCGATCAGGATGAGACTGTTAATCTCCTGCTCTGCACTCTCTGCCCGCTGAAATGATTTCATGACAACGAGGCGCAGAGAGGTGCGTCCGCTGTCCGGAAGATCGGTTCCAATGATCAGATAGCGCTGCCGTCCCAGCTTTGTGTTCGACTCTCCGTTCGCCTGGAGGGAGGCCAGATGCGGTTCCAGTTCGCTCTGCTGCTCTTTCGTGAGTGTGCTGACGGCGATCGTCTTCCCTGTCAGAAACATCGCCTCCGCTCCCGCGCCACCGCCGACCTCCAACAGGAAGCGATGATCGACCGCATAGCCGCTGATAACGAAGCCGAGGATGGTCCCGCTCCCCTCGCTTCCAAAGTAGATCGGCCGCTGCGAATACTCGTAGAGTCTTCCTTTACTGAACAGATAGTGAGTGGAACGATCCGCAAGAATGGCCTGCAGATCGCGTTTCAGATCGTCAGCGTCCTGGATTCCGGGAGCATCTGCCGTGATGACACGCCCCTCTGCGTCCGCAAGCGCAAAGAGGTCATTGCCGCTCGTCTTCCAGAAATCTACCGCACCATCCGCGATCGTCCGCTGATCCTGCGTGGTCATGAGAGCCTTCAGCGTAGGCAGAAGAGACAGCAGTGTATTTTCGCGTTCCAATGCTGAGCGTCGACGTGCTTTGATTCCCTGGAAGGCCTCCAACGAGTGGCGCAGGTCTTCCTCCATCGTCTTCTCTACCCGCTGACGCAGCTTGAAACGGACCACGTACAGACTCGACACCATCGTGCCTGCAATAATCAGCGATAGCGAGGTCAGCAGGAGGACGCGTGTCCGAACTCCGGGACCATGCTTTTCAACGGACACAGTATGCTTTCCCATCAGGGGACGAACTTATAACCGGCGCCGTAGACCGTTCGAAGATAGCGCGGCTCCGCTGACTCGGGCTCCAACTTTTGTCTTAGCTTCAGGATCTGATTGTCGACCGTTCGCGTCGTCGGATAAGAGTTATATCCCCAGACCTCATTCAACAGAACATCCCTGCTCAAGACCCTCTCGGCGTGCTCGACAAAGTATTTGAGCAGCTTGAACTCATGGGCTGTCAGCGTGATGGAAGTCCCTGCCCGTCGCGCAGTCATCTTGGCGAAATCAATCTCACAGTCGCCGAAGCTGTAGGTGGTCATCGCGGGGGTCTTTTGCCGGCGTCGCATGGCAGCCTGCACGCGGGCCATCAACTCCCGAGGACTGAAAGGCTTCGTCACATAGTCATCTGCCCCGAGTTCCAGCAGAAGAACCTTATCTGCAACTTCAGTGATGGCACTTACAATAATCACCGGCATATCTTCCTGCTCGGACTTGATCGTCTTGCAGACGTCCCGTCCAAAGATATTCGGCAAAACCAGATCCAGGACAACCGCTGAGTATCTTCCAGAACGAAACGCATCCAGACCAGACTGCCCGTCCCCGCAGACGGTTACACCGTATCCCTGGTCACGGAAGACGCGTTGAAGAATCTTCTGCATGCGTGGGTCGTCTTCGACGACAAGAATCTGCACGCGAGAATCGGTTTGTAGATCTGTTCCATCCATATCAATCATCGAGCTCCTGCTGATAAAAAATGCCTATGATCATTGTCTCCTTTAGAGAACCGGGGTACAAATGCGAGTGCTCTAAATGACAATTCGTTGACAATTATGCAGGAAAAATATTTTTAGTCCAGCCCCGAAATTAGGGGAATATTTTCCCTAATTTCGGTACCCGTAGATCTTGAACTACGCGGATTTGCACTGCACCCAGAAGGCACAGCAACTGGGACCTTTCTTTTTGGTTGCCTCAGAAGTCTCCCCTAAAGGGGTTACTCCACTTCACTAAAGTCTTCCAAAATGGGAAAGAGGGGGATTTCCTAACAGACATAAGCACTCGACTATCACCAAAGAACTTATTCCCCAGGGGTGGCACAGTGCTTGGTCTGAAAAATCGGTTGAAACATTCCTCTTTGTCTTGGATTTCGTCTTTGCTTCAGAGGACTGCACTCATCGCTTTCGCAGGCGCACTCAGCATCACGGGATACGGACAGACCGTCATTGACTTTGGCGACGCGCTCCCGGTTTCAACGGGAACCGTCACGCGGCCAGTCCTGGTTCCATATCAGACGGCTGGCACGGCTTCCTCCGTTCGAGTGGTCACCGCTGGCATTGAAGGCAAGGACTTCATAACGACCGACGAAGGAACCTGCGCGACTGGGACCTTTCTGGTGGGGCAGAGCTGCTCCCTCTCAGTAACGTTTTCACCGAAAGCGCCGGGAGAGCGTGTCGGCGCTGTCGTTGTTCTAAGCGGGAATACCGTTCTGGGAACGCAGTTGCTCCATGGGCGCGGCACCGGTTCTCTCGGAGTCTTTCTACCTGGCACCATTACAACGGTGGCCGGGAACTCCAGTTTTATCTATGTTCGCGACGGCGACGACGCGCGCTCGTCTCCTATCTTCATTCCGAGTGGCGTAGTCGTCGACCCCGTCGGAAACATCTATCTCAGCGATACCAATAACAACCGTGTCCGCAGAGTGGACGCGGCAACCCATGTCATCACCACAGTCGCTGGAGATGGCACCACCGGTGTGACCGGAGACGGTGGCCCGGCGAAGAGCGCCCCGGTGAACTACCCCACTGCGCTCGTGCTGAATGGAGCGGGCGATCTCTATATTGCCGACACAAGAAATAATGCGATCCGCAAATTGACCCTGGCCACGGGCATTCTGAGCACCATTGCCGGTCAGCTAGGCGTCCCAGGATCTTCGGGAGATGGAGGCCTAGCCACCATGGCCACATTGAACGGTCCCAGTGGACTTGCGCTGGATGCCGCTGGCGTCCTTTACATTGCGGATACCGGCAATGACACGATTCGGAGGATAGACCCTTCGACGGGCGTTATTACCCTGCTTGCTGGCACACCGAAGACTCCCGGTTTTGCGGGCGATAGTGGTCCCGCTTCGGCAGGTCTGTTCGATACACCTCTGGGTCTCGCCGTTGACTCTGGTGGAAATCTTTATATTGCAGACCAGGCGAATCATCGCATCCGCAAGATCACCGAAAGAACCGCAGGCGGCATCCTCTCCACGGTAGCCGGTACAGGGGTGCCCAGGTACAGTGGCGATGGTGGCCCAGCAATCTCGGCGCAACTCCAACAGCCAGCAGCCGTCGCGGTGGACGTGG
>Ga0247783_1000234_pt1 | contig 16394 bp, 14 predicted proteins | sample UWRJL064202C5_FD_179911 | JGI IMG/M metagenome (GOLD analysis project Ga0247783, IMG submission 179911) | Plant litter microbial communities from Arlington Agricultural Research Station in Wisconsin, United States - UWRJ-L064-202C-5 | ecosystem: Environmental > Terrestrial > Plant litter >...
GAGCGCGGTCCGATCGCCGACCACCGCGACGTTCCCCGACGAATGCCTGGCCGGTATCCGGGCTGGCAGACGAGCACATCGGCCTTCCCATGCCGAGGCACAGTGGCGTTCGATGCGCTTGCGTCGCCGTGAACGACGACGCGTCTGCTGACCGTTGCGGGGGCAGCACAGGTTGCGAGCGGCGGTGCCGCACGACCCTGTTTCCCGTTTGACTCGATGGAAGACTCCATCGGAGCACCAAGCGTCCGCGAGTCTAGGGAGCGAGGCGGCGAGCGTCAACGCGCTGCGTCATATCCGCCACGCCGCGCACACTTCGCAGCGCAGCAGATCGCGCCCGCCTTGACGCTGCGCGAGCAACCCTCCTAGCATCGCGTCCATGCTCGATGGACTCGCCAACGACCTCGACCACGTGACGGAACGTCTCGGCGCGCTCGTGCACGTCATGCACGACCTGCGCGAAGAGAACGCGACACTGCGCGCCGCGCTCGACCGCAGCGCCGCGGAGAACAAGCAGCTCAAGGAGCGCGTCGACGACGCACGCGCGCGCGTCGAGCAACTGATCGACCGCCTGCCGGCCGAGTCATGAGTCCACTCGCATGAGCAGCTCGGATATGGAGCAGTTCACCGTTCGCATCCTCGACCGCGACTATCGGCTGTCGTGCGCGCCCGAGGAAAAGGCCGGACTGCTCGCCGCCGTCGAGCATGTCGACCGCCAGATGCAGGCGGTCCGTCACGACGGTAAGGTGACCAACACGGAGCGCGTCGCCGTCTTCGCGGCGCTCAGCATCGCGAACGAATTGTTGACCCGCACCAGCACGACGAAACGCACGACGGAGACCGCGACCGAGCCCCGGTCCGTCACGGTTGCCGACCCGGAAATAGCGCGTAGAATGCGCGACATCAACTCGCTTCTGGACACGGCGCTCGCGAAGCAAGACCAGTTGTTCTGATGCCGCGTTGATGTTGTCGACACCGGTTTGATCTCCCTGCTGTGTTCGCTTTAGACCAGACATTCCTGTACCAACTTGTGTTGCTTCGGTTGTGGAATATCGCGGTGCTGTTGCGATCATCCCTCGTTGGATGAACCTGAAGCACCGTTGACTGCGACCCCCTGGACCTACCGGTTCAGGATGACGGTCTGGCGGCATTGGCGGGGCCCCCTCTAGCGGCCGACGATCCGATCGTCGGCCGCTGTTTTTTGTACGGTCGACATGGAGGCGCACGATGAACCATTGGCTGATGAAGTCGGAGCCGGACGACGTCTCCATCGACGACCTGCTCGCGATGCCGAACCAGACGGTCGCCTGGTACGGCGTGCGCAACTTCACCGCCCGCAACTTCATGCGCAACGAGATGAAGGTCGGCGACCGCGTGCTGTTCTATCACTCCAGCTGTCCCGAACCCGGCGTCGCGGGACTCGCCGAGGTCGCCAGCACCTCGTATCCGGACGAGACGCAGTTCGATCCCGAGAGCAAGTACCACGACCCGAAGTCGACGCGCGAGCGGCCGCGCTGGTACCTGGTCGACGTGCGCGGCTTGACGAAGACGCGTCTCGTCTCGATCCCCGAGTTGCGAGCGGCGCCCGAGCTCGCGGACATGCTCACGCTACGACGAGGCAATCGCCTGTCGATCACGCCGGTCACGCCCGACGAATACGCCGCGATCGTCAAGCTCGCGAAGTGATTCGCAACCCATGAATGCGAACGCGCAGGTCGCGCACGTCGAGTCGGCGCCGATCACCGCCTGGTCGGGGCAACCCGCGGCTCCCGAGCTGCAACGGATCATCGAGCACGGCGGCGTCGTCCGCTGCGATGCGTTGCCGTTCGCCGTCAGCGACGAGGAACGCCGGCTCTTCGACATCGCGCTGGCCGACGACAGCCGCAAGAGCGTCTACCTGCGTGCCGACCGGCCGGGCGTCACCGGCACGAACACCGAGGGCGGCGAACGCGACGCGATCGCCGCGATGATCGGCCGCTATGCGTCGGCATGCCACGCGCTGATCGGCGGCCTCTTCCCGCACTACGCGCCTCGCGTCCACGCGACCGGGACGAGTTTTCGTCCACGTCCCATCGGCGATCGTGCCTCCGGCAAGGCGTTGTCGTGGCGCAAGGACGACACGCGTCTGCACGTCGACGCGTTCCCGTCGAATCCCACCCACGGCGATCGCATTCTGCGCGTCTTCACGAACGTCCATCCGCACGAGCTGCCGCGCGGCTGGCGCGTCGGCGAGACCTTCGAAGCGATGGCGCGCCGCTTCGTGCCGCGCGCGAAGTCCTTGCCGCCGTTCGCCGCGACGCTGATGCACAAGCTCGGCATCACGAAACGTCCCCGCTCCGCCTACGACCAGCTGATGCTGCAGCTCCACGACCTCGCGAAGGCGGACCTCGACTACCAGCGCACCTGTCCGCAACGAGCCGTCGACTTCGCGCCCGGCACGACCTGGATCTGCTTCTCGGACCAGGTGATGCACGCCGCGATGAGCGGACAGTTCATGTTCGAACAGACGTATCGTCTGCCCCTCGCGGTGATCGCCGAACCCGACGCGTCGCCGCTCCGCATCCTCGAACGGCTCACGGGCCGCGCACTGACCTGATCACGACCCGCCGATGACCGTTCTCACCGATCCCGACCTGCACGCGCGAGCGACGACCTCGGTCAAGCACCCGCCGGCGATGCCGATGCTCTTCCTCACCGAGATGTGGGAGCGCTTCAGCTATTACGGGATGCGCGCCCTGCTCGTGCTGTATCTCGTCAACGCGTTGCACTACGAACGCGCGAACGCGCTCGAGCTCTACGCGATCTACACCGCGCTCGTCTATCTCACCCCGATCGTCGGCGGCTACCTGGCGGACCGCTACCTCGGCCGACGCAAGGCGATCCTGATCGGCGGCCTGACGATGGCGCTCGGCCACTTCGCGATGGCGTTCGAACCGCTGCTGCACGTCGCGCTCGGCCTGCTCGTGATCGGCAACGGCTTCTTCAAGCCGAACATCTCGACGCTGCTCGGCTCGCTGTATCGCGAACACGATCCGCGACGCGACGCGGGCTTCACGATCTTCTACATCGGCGTGAACACCGGCGCCTTCCTCGCGCCGCTCGTCGTCGGTACGCTCGGCGAGAAGGTCGGCTGGCACTACGGCTTCGCGGCCGCGGGCGTCGGCATGTTGTTCGGCCTCGGGCAATTCCTGTACGGCCAGAGCAAGCTCGGCGACCAGGGCTATCCGCCGGGCCGCACGAGCCTCGGCAACCGCGACTGGATCGAGATCGTCGTCATCGCGTTCGCGATGATCCCCTTGGTCTATGCGAGCCTCGCCGCCTGGGGCGTCGTCGGTCCCGTGTGGCGCGGCCTCGGCGGCCTCGGACAACTCGTGCTCGTCGTCGCGATCATCGCGGTGTTGTGGTTCGTCGGTCGCGCGCGCGGCGCGAAGGCCGGTCACGAGCCGCTGTCGCGCGAGGAATGGCAACGCATCGCGGCGATCGGGATCATGGCGCTCTTCGTCGTGTTCTTCTGGATGGGCTTCGAGCAGGCCGGCGGCACGATGAGCCTGTTCGCCGACACGAAGACCGATCGCGATCTCTTCGGCTGGCAGATGCCCGCGTCGTTGTTCCAGGCGATCAATCCGCTCGCGATCATCACGCTCGGCCCGTTGCTGTCGTGGATGTGGACGCGCGTCGACCAGTCGCGCTACGCGATCCCCACGCCGGCGAAGATGGGCCTCGGCATGATCATCCTCGGGCTCGGCTTCATCCTGCTCGCGATCGCCGACGGTCGCGCCGACACCATCGGCAAGGTCAGCCCGCTGTGGCTGTTCGCCGTCTACGTGATCCACACCGTCGGCGAGCTGTTCCTGTCGCCGATCGGCCTGTCGATGGTGACCAAGCTCGCACCCACCCGGCTCGCCGCGATGCTGATGGGCCTCTGGTACACCGCCAACGCGGTCGCGAACTATCTCGCCGGCACGCTCGAGGCGATGCTGACCTCGACGCAGATCCCGTTGTACTGGTTCCTGGTCGGCAGTTCGGTCGGCGCGGGCGTGATCCTGCTGCTGCTCACGCCGATCGTGAAGAAGCTCATGCATGGACGATGACGCAGGACGATGACGCAGGACGATGACTCGGGACGATAGTCGTCAGCGCGTGAACGGATTCGCGAACACGAACATCATCGCGATGCCGACGCCGATCAGGAAGTTGGCGTCGATGAGGCCGGCGAGCAGGAACATCTTCACCTGCAGGCGATCCATCAGTTCGGGCTGACGCGCGGCGGCCTCGATGTACTTGCCGCCCATCGCACCGATGCCGTTGCAGGCGCCGATGGCGCCGAGGCCGATGATGAGTCCGCAGGCGAGCGGGACGAGCGCGAGGTTGTTCATACGGTCTCCGGGGTCGTGGCGTCCGGGATCGAACGCACGCCCCACGATGCCGCTTCGACCGGCCTGCGGCGATGACGTGGGAGGTCATGGACCGACGACAGATCGGTTGACGGTCTCTGATCGCGCTGTTATCGTTTGGTGAACATTCGTTCACCGATTCGATCTTCCCTCCTTCTCATGCCCCGCCCCCGTTCCGATCTGTCCGGCCACCTCGGCGCCCTGCAGGATTACTTCGTCGAGAACGGGGTCATCCCGTCGCTGACCGAACTCGGCAAGCTGTGGGGGATCGCGGGTCGCGCCTGGACCCACCGGGTCGTCGCACGCCTCAAGGAAGAAGGCTATCTCGAAGAGACCCCGGGTCGACGCCTCAAGCCGAGCGAGCGCTTCTTCGAACGCACCGTCGCCGATACCGTGCGCGCCGGAATGCCGCAGGCGGCCAACGACATCGGTCGCGACACCCACGGCATCGATCGTTTCCTCATCGATCGCCCGTCGGAGACCGAACTCTTCCAGGTCCGCGGCGATTCGATGATCGAGGCCGGCATCCACGAAGGCGACTTCGCCGTCGTCGAGAAGACGCGCTCGGCCACGCCGGGCGATGTCGTGCTCGCGTTCGTCGACGGCGAGTTCACGTTGAAGACCCTCGCGCGCGACAAGCTCGGTTTCTATCTGCAGGCGGCGAATGCGGCCTATCCGCCGATCCGTCCCGCGCGCGATCTCGAGATCCACGGCGTGATGGTCGGCCTCTTCCGACGCACCGTGTCGCCACGCGTCGGCCACTCGCGTCCACGACGTTGATGTTCTCGTCGCACACGACCCGATCCTTCGCCACGCATGGCCTCCCTGCCCCTCTTTTCTCCGTCGTTCATGCCCCGTCAGGGCGGCGGACTCGCACGGCCGGCACGCGTCGAGCCCCCGCCTCGCACTGAGACCGTTCCGGCCGACGCGGTCGCGCCGTCTTCCCCTCCGCCGCAAGAGCGCACGCTTCGCCACACCGAATCGGTTCTGCGCGAGGCCGGTCTCGCCGGGCGCTTCTGGCGAGGCGACGCCTTGTCGGCCTCGCCTTTGCCGTCGACGCCGAGCGGTTTTCGTCTGCTCGACGAGCAGTTGCCGAACGGCGGCTGGCCGTCGCGCTGTCTCACCGAACTGCTGCTCGCGCATGCGGGCGTCGGCGAGATCCGCTTCCTCGCGTCGACGCTGTCGTCGCTCACGCAATCCGGTCGCGAGGTCGTGTTGCTCGCGCCGCCGCACGGTCCGGACCCGGCGGGCTGGGAGCAACTCGGCATCGACATGCGACGCGTGCTGATCGTGCGCAGCTCGCGGCCGGCCGACCGGCTCTGGGCGCTCGAAGAGAGTCTGCGCAGCGCGGCCTTCGGCGCGTTGCTCGCGTGGCTGCCCGAAGACAAGGCGCTCGCGCGACACGACGTGCTGCGTCGCCTGCAGTCGGCCGCCGCGTCGACCGACGGCCTCACCTTCCTGATGCGACCGGCGGCCGCCCAATATCACGCGTCGCCCGCGCCGTTGCGGATGTCGCTCGCGGTGGGCCAGCCGGTCGGGCATCGCCGCACGCTGTCGGTCCGCTTGCTCAAGCGCCGCGGACCGGTCCTCGCGCAACCGCTCACGCTGATGCTTCCCGAGGTCCGCCAGAGCCTGCGCGCGTTCAAGGGCGATGCCTCGCATCGTCTTACCGCGACTTTCGCGACCGACGACGCCGACGAAGTGGAGAAACGATGACCCCGATGCCGCGACCCCCGCGAACGCGTCGACGACGAGGTCTCCCGATCGACGCAGTCCCCTTTCCCCGTCACCGACTCCACGAGGCCTTCGTCCCCGCACGCATCGCCGACTCCGCGCCCTCCGTTTTCGCATGCTCTGGCTCGCCCTGCATTGCCCGACCCTCGCGCTCGATTGCATCCTGCGCCGCTGGCCGAGCGGACTCGAACCCGCGCTCGCGGTCACGGATCTCGACGGCAGCAAGCGCGTCGTCGCGATGGCCACGGCGTCGGCCCAGGCCGGCGGCGTCCATGCGGGCCAGGCCGTCGCGACGGCGCTCGCGCTGCTGCCCGACCTCGTCCTCGTCGCGCGCGATGCCGACGACGAAGCCCGCGCACTGAACGAGGCCGCGCTCTCGCTCGCGTCGTTCACGCCGATCGTCTCGTTGCGCCCGACCGGTGTCGTTGTCGAGATCGGCCCGAGCCTCAAGCTCTTCGGCGGGCGACGCGCGCTGAAGCGTCGTCTCGTCGCCGCGATGCAAGTCCAAGGGCTGCAGGTCGCGACGGCCGAGGCGCCGACGCCGCATGCCGCCTGGCTGCTCGCGCAGGAGGTCGCCCGACGTCGCGCGCGTCGCGAGACCGTGCGCCATCCCGACGTCCACGCCGCGCTCGACGCCTTGCCGATCGCGCATCTCGAACACGCGCAGCCGTATCTCGATCGCTTCGACGGCATCGGCTGCCGCACGCTCGCGGACCTGCGACGCCTGCCACCGAAGGGACTCGCGCGCCGCTTCGGTCCCGCGCTGCTCGACGAGATCGCGCGCGCGCTGGGCGAACGGCCCGATCCGCAGACGGTCTTCGAGGTCCCGGTGCGCTTCGAGTCGCGCATCGAACTGATGGCGCGCGTCGAGAGTGCCGAGGCGCTGGTCTTCGCGGCGCGGCGCATGCTCGCGCAGATGACGGGCTGGCTCGCGCTGCGTCGCGCGGCGGTGCGCGGCTTCACGCTGAGGCTCCATCACGAGCGCTGGACGCGCGACGCGATCCCGCCGACCGAGATCCCGATCGCGCTCGCGACGCCGAGCGACGACCTCGAGCGCCTCGTCACGCTGGTGCGCGAACGAATGGATCGCTTCGAGCTGAAGGCCCCGGTCCTCGAACTCTCGCTCGTCGCGCCCGAGGTCGTCGAGGCCCGCGAGCAACCCGGCACGCTTTTTCCGGAACGCGAACGCATGCAGGAGACGCTCGCGCGCCTCGTCGAAAAGTTGTCGGTGCGGCTCGGCCCCGACGCGCTGAGCCGCATCGAACGCGTGGCCGATCATCGCCCCGAGCGCGCGTGGCGAGAGGTCCGCGGCGAGGCGGTGTGGGCCGAACCCACGGCGCCTCGCCGCACGAAGAAGTCGACGACCGAGCCCTTCGCCTCGCGCCTCCCGCAAGGACTCGGGCCGCGCCCGGCCTGGCTGCTCGCAGAACCGCAGCCGCTCGAGCTCCGCGCGAACCGGCCGATGTTCGAGTCGCTGCCGCTCGAGCTCGTCGCCGGACCCGAGCGCATCGAGGCCGGCTGGTGGGACGACGCCCCGGCCACGCGCGACTACTTCATCGCCGAGAACGCGGTGGGTCGGCTCGTGTGGGTCTATCGCGAACGCCTGCCGGTCGCGAACGGCGCGTTGTGGTATCTCCAGGGACTGTTCGGCTAGTCCCGCGCGCCAGTCCCACGTCATGCGTCTCGCCTTCGTCGATCTCGAAACCACCGGGGGTTCCCCGGTCGAGGACCGCATCACCGAGGTCGGCATCATCGAGGTCGACCTCGACGAACCGACGCGGCCCGTGCGCGAGTGGTCCGCGCTCGTCAACCCCGAGACGCCGATCCCGCCCTTCATCGAGACGCTGACCGGCATCAGCAACGCGATGGTCGCGAACGCGCCGTGCTTCGAGGCGCTCGCGACCGAGATCCTCGCGCGCCTCGACGGCCGGCTCTTCATCGCGCACAACGCCCGCTTCGATCACGGCTTCCTCAAGAACGCGTTCCGCCGCCTCGGTCATCCGTTCCGCCCGCCGGTGCTGTGCACGGTGCGGCTGTCGCGCAAGCTCTACCCCGGCTACTCGCGTCACAACCTCGACACGCTGATCGAACGCCATCGCCTCGTCGTCGACCAGCGCCATCGCGCGCTCGGCGACGCGCGCCTCCTCTGGCAGCTGTGGCAGCGCCTGCACGACGCGCTGCCGGCGAACGACATCGCGATCGCGGTCGACCAGCTCACCGCAAGGCCGAGCCTGCCGCGTCATCTCGATCCCGACGTCCTCGACGACCTGCCGAAGACCGCGGGCGTCTATCTGTTCCTGGGCGAGCCGACCGACGAGGATCGCCAGCTCGAGATCGCCGAGCCGCGCCCGCTCTACATCGGCAAGGCGAAGAACCTGCGCCAGCGCGTGATGGCGCATTTCACCGGCGACCATCTGTCGGTGCGCGAGATGGAGATCTCGCAGCAGATGACGCGCCTCGAATGGATCGAGACCGGCGGCGGCACGCAGCACGACCTCGGCGCATTGCTGACCGAGGCCGTGCTCGTCAAGCGACGCCTGCCCGCCTATAACCGTCAGCTCCGAAAGAGCGACGACACGTGCGCGTGGCGTCTCGTCGTCGACCGGAGGCGGGGACGCTGGAAGCTCGGCCTCGCGCGACCGGACGACTTGTTCTTCGCGCAGGACCCCGACCTCTACGGTCCGTTCGCGACGCCGCGCCAGGCCGGCGTCGCACTCCGCGCGATCGCCGACGCCCACGGCCTCTGTCCCGCGCTGCTCAAGCTCGACCGAGCCGCGCCGGGCAAGCCCTGCTTCGCACACCAGGTCAAGCGCTGCCGCGGCGCGTGCATCGGACTCGAGAGCGTCGCCGAACACACGGAGCGCCTGCGCGAGGCGCTCGCGTCGACGGCGCTCGTGCCCTGGCCCTTCGCCGGCGCGATCGCATTTCGCGAAGGCCACGTGTTCCACGTCGTCGACGGATGGGCCTACCTCGGGATGGTCGCTGATCTCGACGAGGCGAGGCATCTCGCCGCCCTGACCAGCCTCTTCGACGCGGACGTCTATCGCCTGCTCGTCAAGCGGATCGACTGGCTGAGCGAACACGCGATCGCGGTGACTCGATGACGACGTCCGATTCCGATCGCGCGCGAGGCCTCCCGCGCGCGTCGCTTCCCAACTACGCCGAGCTTCACTGTCTCTCGAACTTCAGCTTCCTGAAGGGCGCGTCGCATCCCGAGGAACTCGTGATGCGCGCGATCGAGCTCGGCTACGCGGCGATCGCGATCACCGACGAGTGTTCGCTCGCCGGCATCGTGCGCGCTCATGCCGAGGCGAAGTCGAGCGGGCTCAAGCTGATCGTCGGCGCGAGCTTCGTGCTCGACGACGGCATGGCGCTCGTGCTGCTCGCGACGAATCGCAACGGCTACGGCAACCTCTCCGAACTGATCACGCTCGCGCGCATGCGCTGCGAGAAGGGCGAGTACCGCCTGACGCGCGCCGACCTCGACGGGACCCCGCAACCCGCCGACGCGATCCCGCCGTCCGCCGGAACCATCGATCACCTCGCCGGCATGAACGACTGCCTCGCGTTGTGGATCCCCGCGCGAGACGCGAACGACAAGGCACTGACCGCCGATGCCGAATGGCTGCGCGAGACGTTTCCGCTGCGCGCGTGGATCGCGGTCGAGCGCACGCATCGGATGGACGACGAGCCCCACCGAAATCGTCTGCAGGCCCTGAGCGAAGTCGCCGCGCTGCCGCTGGTCGCGGTCGGCGGCGCGCACATGCACGTGCGTTCGCGCAAACCCTTGCACGACACGCTGACCGCGATCCGCCTCAACCAGCCGGTCCACGCCTGCGGCGACGCGCTCGCGCCGAACGCCGAGCGCTACCTGCGTTCGCGGACGCGGCTGTCGCAACTCTTTCTGCCCGAGCAACTCGCCGAGACGATCACGATCGCGAATCGCTGCGACTTCTCGATGATCGAACTCGGCTATCAATATCCGAGGGAGATCGTCCCCGACGGCGAGACGCAGACGAGCTGGCTGCGCAAGCTCACCGAAGAAGGCCTGGTCACGCGCTATCCGGACGGCGTCCCGGACAAGGTCCGCAAACAGGTCGAGCACGAGCTCGTGCTGATCGCCGAACTCAAGTACGAGCCCTTCTTCCTCACGGTCCACGACGTCGTCCGCGAGGCGCGTCGTCTCGAGATCCTCTGCCAGGGCCGCGGCTCCGCGGCGAACTCGGCGGTCTGCTATTGCCTCGGGATCACCGAGGTCGATCCGGCGACCCAGGAGATGCTGTTCGAACGCTTCCTGACGAAGGAGCGCAACGAGCCGCCGGACATCGACGTCGACTTCGAGCATCAGCGGCGCGAAGAAGTCATCCAGTACATCTACGAGAAATACGGTCGGCACCGCACCGCCCTCGCCGCGACCGTGATCGCGTATCGCACGCGCTCCGCGATCCGCGACGTCGGCAAGGCGCTCGGCCTCGACGGCGATCGCGTCAACCGCCTGTCGGCATCGCATTCCTGGTGGGACGGCAGCGGCGAGCATCGCGAGCGCCTCGAGGAGAACGGCTTCGACCCCGACAGCCCGATCGTCGAGAAACTCATCGAGATCACCGGCACGCTGCGCAGCTTTCCACGCCACCTGTCGCAGCACGTCGGCGGCTTCGTGATCAGCGCCGACAAGCTGTCGCGCCTCGTCCCGATCGAGAACGCCGCGATGGCGGATCGCTCGGTGATCCAGTGGGACAAGGACGACCTCGAGGAGCTCGGGCTGCTGAAGGTCGACGTGCTCGCGCTCGGGATGCTGACCGCGATCCGCCGCTCGCTCGAATTCATCGCGAAGCGACGAGGCCTTCCGCACTTCCGCATGAGCGACATCGGGCAGGAGGACAGCGACGTCTACGACATGATCTGCAAGGCGGACACGGTCGGCGTGTTCCAGATCGAGAGCCGCGCGCAGATGAGCATGCTGCCGCGGCTGCTGCCGCGGACCTACTACGATCTCGTCGTCGAGGTCGCGATCGTGCGACCCGGCCCGATCCAGGGCGGCATGGTCCATCCCTACCTGAAGGCGCGCGAGGACGTGCGCAACGGCAAACCGATCCACTACCCGAAGCCCGCGGTCGAGGCCGCGTTGTCGCGCACGCTCGGCGTCCCGATCTTCCAGGAGCAGGTGATGCAGCTGATGATGCTCGCCGCCGACTTCACGGCCGGCGAAGCGGACCAGCTCCGACGCGCGATGGCGGCCTGGAAGCGCAAGGGCGGCCTCGGCCCGTTCGAGAAGCGCATCGTCGAAGGCATGGTCGAGCGCGGCTACGAACGCGACTACGCGATGCGGATCTTCCGGCAGGTCGAGGGCTTCGGCGAATACGGTTTTCCCGAATCCCACGCGGCGAGCTTCGCCTTCCTCGTCTATATCTCGTGCTGGATCAAGCACCACGAGCCGGCCGCCTTCCTCGCCGCGCTACTCAACAGCCAGCCGCTCGGCTTCTATTCGCCGTCGCAACTGATCCAGGACGCAAAGCGCCACGACGTCGAGGTGAGACCGATCGATGTGACGGTGAGCACGTGGGATGCGGCGCTGGAGGAGCACGCGATCGTCCCCGGCGATCCCCGACCGGCGCAACCCGCGGTGCGTCTCGGCTTCAACAGTGTCGGCAGCTTCAACGAAGCGGCCGCACAACGCATCGAAGCGGCACGCGCCGAGCGGCCTTTCCACAGCGCGGAAGACCTGGCACGACGCGCGGGGCTATCGACGATCGAACTCGACGCACTCGCCGCCGCCGACGCGCTGAGCCCCCTCGCCGGACATCGTCGTGCGGCCCGCTGGCAAGCCGCATCCCACCGAGTCGAGCACGACTTGATGCACGCCGCGCCGATCGAGGACGCAGTCCCCGAACTCCCGGTCGCCTCGGAAGCGCGCGAGATCGTCGATGACTACGCGAGCATGGGCTTCACGCTGCGACGCCATCCGCTGGCACTGCTGCGGCCGCGACTCCGTCGCATGCGACTGTCGAGCGCCGAGGAACTCCGCAGTCTCCCGAACGGCCGCTTCGTTCGCACCACGGGAATCGTGACGGTCCGTCAGCGGCCGGGCACGGCCAAAGGGACCATCTTCGTGACGCTCGAAGACGAGACAGGGTCCATCAATGTCATCGTGTGGAAGCACGTGGCACACACACAAAGGACACAACTCCTATCCGCAAAGATGATGACCGTCCTCGGCGTATTGCAGCGGCAGCAAGACGTCCAGCATCTCGTGGCAGCCCGAATCATCGATCACTCGAGACTCCTTGGCGCGCTGGACTTGCGGAGCCGGGATTTTCACTAGCTGCACCTACGCCGGCTCTCCAAAACCCAGCGGCCCTTGTGCCGGAAACATCGAAGGCATGCTCATTCCAATGACAACCATCTTGGGCCGCCGTGAATCCATAGCAAATACAACCTGTCTACACAGCCAGAACCCCGCAGGCACCTCCCGCGCGTGCGATTGGCTTGCACCACGCGCGGGAATCTCCTGTGGGATTTTTGCACCATAGGAATTGATCATCGCTCGCAAGAAACAGTAAACACCCCTACCCTCCTGTATCCGTAGACCCGGTGTTACCTCGCCGGGGCCAACCGACCACCGGACCTTAAGCCATGCAACAAGCCAACGCAGATGACAAGGACAGCGACGCAATTACGCGTGCACGAGAACTCAACGTTTTCACTTCGGTTATCAACGCACTAAACCGCCTAGACGACCGCGGCAAAATCAAAATGCTAAGGACCGTTGCCACGTTCCTCGACATCGAAACAGAGCCCCCGCGAGAGAGGAAAGGCCCCGATCGGGCAGAAGGCGCACAACAAACCGTCGAGACGCCAGTAGCCCCCAAAGCCTCTTTCACAGAAGATCGAGCGCCAACACCCAAACAATTCCTCTTCGAGAAGGCGCCGATAACTGAAGTTGAGCGGGTTGCATGCCTCGGATATTTTTTGGCCCACTACCGCCAGATGCCTCATTTCAAGACATTTGACATCAGTCAATTGAATACCGACGCCGCGCAAACCAAGTTCTCGAATCCCGCGCGTGCGGTAGATCACGCAACCCAAGCTGGGTTGTTGGCGCAAGCTGGCGGCGGAAAGAAGCAGATCTCATCAACGGGCGAACTCTACGTTCAAGCACTTCCCGATCGAGAAGCGGCGAAACAAGTAGCACTCAGCGGCAGAGCAAGGCGTAACCGCGGAAAAGTTAAGGTTGCGCGCGCGAAGAAGCAGCCGACCACAACGATGGATAGCAAAGTCGCAAAAGGCGCTTAATGGCGCACCCAATTACGGCCGTAAGAAAGCGCCACGAGGCTCCGCGGCTGGCGATTTTCAACCACAAAGGTGGCGTCGGTAAGACGACATTGACGATTAATCTCGCTTTTGCACTCACTGAGCTTGGTTTGAGGGTGCTGCTTGTAGACTCCGATCCACAGTGCAACTTGACGTCGTACCTCCTATCGGAAGAGAAGGTAAATGAGTTGCTAGACCATTCTGATGAAGCAGATGGCGCGACAATATGGTCGGCACTCAAGCCAGTTGTAGACGGTTCTGGCCAACCCATTCGGATCCCATTACTTAGCATCGCCGGAAAGCTTCTCTTCGTTCCCGGCGACATCCGCTTGTCCGAGTTTGAGTCCGAACTTTCAACGTTTTGGGGAGAGAGCTTTCAGCGCAAAGTGCGCGGCTTTCGCGGCACTTCTGCGTTGAGTTCACTCGTGGATTCGTTGGCTACTGCCCACAAAATCGACGTTATTCTTTACGACAGCGGACCGAATATTGGGCCATTGAATCGCGCAATTCTTCTCGATTGCGACTACTTCCTGGTTCCCGCAGCTTGCGACGCTTTTTCCATACGAGCCGTCAAGATATTGGGACATGAGCTTTCGAAATGGATTGCTGATTGGGAAGTTGTCAAGAAGCTTGCGCCGGACAATTTATATCTATTGCCAGGGCTTCCGAAACCGATTGGATACGTTCCCCAACGTTTCAAGGTCTACGGTGGCGCTCCCGCGCAAGCCTACGCTAGCTGGCTTCCAAGAATTGAGAAATCTGTTCGCGACGACCTAATTACGGTTCTCAAGCGACTGAATCCTGAGCTAACTAGTTCAGCGCGCGCGCCGCTCAGACTAGCTTCCATAAAGGATTTCGGAAGCCTTGCGCTTAGCGCGCAGAGCGAGGGCGTGGCGATTTGGAGGAGCGAGAAAGCGACGGCCACGCAAGCAGCCGAAGCCCATAGTGACTTCTTGAAACTAGCAAAGTCTGTTTTGCAGCGAATTAATCTACCGCTGCCATGAGGAACGCTCTCTCTAAGAGGGATTTAGCTCTCATTGCATCGATTGTTGATCGATATAAGAGTGAAGGTCATGAGCTTGCTAAAATCTTGGCGGATGGACTTGCTGGCCTTTGTTTTCATTCTAGCCTCAGTCCGATAATTCATTCGGTTCGGTCGAGGGTGAAGGACCCGGATCATTTACGTGACAAGCTCGAACGAAAGATGCTTACGGCAAAAGCAGAAGGCAAGCAATTTGCGATTACGCCTGATAATTTATTTGAGAAGGTAACCGACCTAGCCGGCATTCGTATTCTTCATCTTCATACGACGCAATTTCCAAAAATTAACGAGGTCTTGTTACGTCTACTAGACCTCGAGGAATATAAGATTCTCGAGGGGCCGATTGCTCGGGTGTGGGATGATGAATATGGCGACTTCTTTCAGGGATGTGGCATTCAGACTCAGGTAAACAAGCGGCTATATACGAGCGTTCACTACATAGTGGGATCCGGCGAGCGCAACTTAAGAACAGGTGAAATTCAGGTCCGTACGCTGGCGGAAGAGCTGTGGGGCGAGGTTGACCACACCATCAATTATCCCCATAAGTGCGAGGTCGCGACCTGTCAGGAACAAATTAAGGTGCTAGCCAGAGTTACCTCAGGCGCGACGCGGCTGGTTGATTCGATATTTCGCGCAAAAGCAGACGCGGAAGCAGAGCTGGCTACTAAGCACTCCCGCACGCCCGCCAAGAAAGTTAAGGCTCATTCAAAGTAAGCTCGATCTTCCAGTTCTGAGCTGCGCTCGCTTCGGGGAGCCAAAGCGCAATCGACCATTTGGGTACACAGAGCCGGGGGCGCGCTCCGCTTCGGGGCGCGCACCCAAACGAAATATCACCGGCTTGGCCGAGTCGTAGGATTCAGCTAGATTCTTCAAAGAAAAAGAGGCCCGGCATCGTCGGGCCTCTTTCGTTAAGTCGCGGCCGCTATATGCTTAGGCTCCCACCAGAAGCGCATTCATCCGATTCACGAACGCCGCCGGATTCTCAAGCTGCCCGCCTTCTGCAAGCGTCGCTTGATCGAGGAGAACGTGGGCCAGATCGTTGAACCTCGCGCTGTCAGTCGCCTCCCCTTTCAACCGCTGCACCAATGCATGGTGCGGGTTGATCTCGAGAATCGGCTTCGCATCCGGCGCCTTCTGTCCTGCCGACTTCAACAGTCGCGCCAAGTTGCCGCTGATGCCGCCTTCGTCTGCGACGAGGCAGGACGGTGAGTCGGTCAGGCGGAACGTCACGCGGACGTCCTTGACCGCGTCGCCGAGTGCTGCCTTCACACGGTCGACCACGTCCTTGAATTCGGTCGTCTCGCGCTCCTGCTCCTTCTTCTCTTCCTCGTCCGCGAGCTGGCCGAGGTCGAGGCCCCCCTTCGCGACGCTGACGAGTTCCTTGCCGTCGAACTCGGTCAGGTAGTTCAGCGCCCATTCGTCGACACGATCGGTCAGCAGCAGGACTTCGACGCCTTTTTTCTTGAAGATCTCGAGGTGCGGGCTGTTCTTCGCCGCGAGCCAGCTCTCGCCGGTCACGTAGTAGATCTTGTCCTGGCCTTCCTTCATGCGGCCGACGTAGTCGGCGAAGGAGACGGTCTGGGCGTCGGTGTCGTTCGCCGTGCTCGCGAAGCGCACGAGCTTCGCGATGCGTTCCTTGTTGCCCATGTCCTCGCCGAGGCCTTCCTTGAGGACCTGGCCGAAGGCCTTCCAGAACGTCGCGAACTCCTCGGGCTTGTTCGCGGCGAGGTCTTCGATCATGCCGAGGACCTTCTTCGTGCTGCCCTCGCGGATCGCCTTGACGTCGCGGCTTTCCTGGAGGATTTCGCGCGACACGTTCAGCGGCAGGTCGTTCGAGTCGATCACGCCCTTGACGAAACGCAGGTAGACCGGCATCAGCTGCTCGGCGTCGTCCATGATGAAGACGCGCTTGACGT
>Ga0247783_1000235_pt1 | contig 16370 bp, 13 predicted proteins | sample UWRJL064202C5_FD_179911 | JGI IMG/M metagenome (GOLD analysis project Ga0247783, IMG submission 179911) | Plant litter microbial communities from Arlington Agricultural Research Station in Wisconsin, United States - UWRJ-L064-202C-5 | ecosystem: Environmental > Terrestrial > Plant litter >...
TGCGGCGGGATCACGAACTCTCCGCGGTCGTTGATATATCCATAGGTCGCGCCGGTATTGCGAACGCGCAACAGGTTGCCTATCTGCTCTATCGCTGAATAGGTCGGGGGTATGATGTCTTTCTGGGTTTTAAGATCCCGCGCGCCGGCGTAGCCCTGCTCGTTATAGTAGATCACGATTCCATTAGCCACGCTCTGGATGTTCACGTTCGGCTTGATCACCCAGTTTCCTTGTTTGTCGATAAGTCCGGTACCGGCATCTACTGTGGCCACGGCATATCCTTCTTTGGTAAAGTCTCCTGCATTTTTGAAGCGGGTCTTGAACGCTACCTTTCCCTGTTTATCGATATATTGATAGGTGTCGGTGCCGGTCTTTGCTACAGCCAGGCCGTTGTTAAATGGTTTGAAGTCGTTGGCGATGTATACATACTGATTTACGGGCACCACGCGTGAGTAAACCCAGTTGCCTTTCAGGTCGATGTATCCGTACTGATTGTTTTTACGGGCAACGGCCAATCCTTCGTGATAGGGTTCCAGGTTATCGAAGCTGGGCTGGATCACCCAGTTCTCTGTTTCGTCGATCATGCCGAGCTTGCCGCTCGTTTCATCCGAGGCTGGCGCCAGGAGATGGCCGTTAAAGTCGAATATGCCTTTGGTTACACGGTCCTGCACTACCAGCTGTCCGTTATCGACAGTGGCGTAACGTATAGGCGTATCGTAGGCGGCATCCTCTTTCACGGCGGCTACCCCGTTTTTAAAGTCCTCTACGTGTCCGAACGTCTGGCTGAATACCACGCCCTGGGCGTCAGTGTAGGTCCAGTCGCTATTCAGATTATAGCCGTCGTACTGCACGTCGGCCACGGTGGTGTCTTTGGTGTTGATGCGTGCATATCCGCCCGCGAAGTCGGCCGCATAGGCATAGCTGGCGGGAATCACCACTTCGCCCTGCTCATTTATGAAGCCGTATTTTCCTTTGTCTTTGAAGCGGCCCATGCCCTCCACGAGGTCCCACGCATAATCGTAGGCGGGGGCTACTGCGGTTTTTCCGGTGGCGTCCATATAGCCCCAGCGGCCGTTTTCCTTTAATGGATAGAGTAGCGGCCCATTTTCGGCCGTATTGTCCTTTTTACAGGCCGTAATCAACAAGGCCAGGCACAGGCCGAGCCAGAGGCAGGAACGAAATTTTTGGTGCATAGAGTAGGTATACAGATAGTAGTTTTTTAGCGGATAGTAAAAAAAGCGCCCGCGCTGGTAAAGAATCCTGTAGCGAGCTGCAGAAAGAGATTCTGAAAAGGCATGCTTACAAAGATAATTGTTTCGAAAAATACGGAGGCAGGTGCTCTTAAGTTGTGCTTAACTTTTTTATTAATAAAAAATGCAGGAACTGTTAGCAGATTATGAAGTTCTTTATATTTTTGCAGCCTACTTTTTGACTCCCTAGCTCAGTCGGTAGAGCAACAGACTCTTAATCTGTGGGTCCTGGGTTCGACCCCCAGGGGGGTCACTTTAACACTTACATTGTAAGTAAAAACCCCTTCAAACATATCGTTTGAAGGGGTTTTTTATTTTGTTCCTGCCAAACAATTACAAAAAATAACAAGTGCCAGGTTTGCAATTCGGTGAGCATGCTTGCTGGCTTAACATTGCTCACCGAATTGATTGCAAAGAGGTCGGTTTATCGGTTGTTTCTTTCACCGCCCGGCTTAACGAATTAAGGTGAAATGTTGTGGGTACTAAAGCCTAGTTCACAGGCAATTTCACTCACTGACTTATTAGCGTCGAAGATTCTTTCGTTGGCTACATCAATCAATTGAAGCAGGTTCGTGATCAGTGAATTTGGTAGATAAACCAGTAATCTGTATACGCTCAATTCCTCAAAATGGTGGCTCCTTTGTAAAAGGGTTTCGACGGACGCGGTTCTAAAGTAACTAAAGATGAAAAAAGTAATATTAATGCGCTGACTATAGCCACAGTCATAGACATGTTTTTGGAAGAGCAATCAATTCAAAGAAGGAGGAGTTAACGGCGTTACGCATATCGAGACCTATTGGAAACCGGAGTATATGGCGCAAGCGGTGAATAAATTGATTTTCTATCAGGTCAACCTTTAAATCAGAAACATGAACATCGGAAAAATAGCTGGTGCCTGTCTTATCGGACTAGTTCTCGTTTACTACATACCACAAAAAGCACTGGCACAGAGGAATGATGGTAGTACTCAAAAAGGTGGCATCTTTCCACAAGGTGAAAAAATCAAAAGCAATAATTTCAATGGCACGGCCTATCTGCAGATGCTCGTGGATGCGGATAGTCTCAATCCTACTTCCGTTGGCAATGTGACTTTCGAACCCGGAGCAAGAACCCGGTGGCATATACATCCCGGTGGCCAAATATTGTTAGTGATGGACGGTGTGGGTTATTACCAGGAAATGGCCTGGCTAAAAAGATACTCAAACGTGGCGATGTAATTAAATGCCCGGCAAATGTTTCGTCTGGAATCGCATTACGCTTGAGTCCGAAGTTCGGGGGAGTGATGCAAAGGTGGAATTTACGGTAACGGAAGTGTATCAAAAAGAAGGCAAGAACTGGAAAATGCTTGCCCTGACATTTAGCAGTGTGCGCGCGGTGGCATCTAATCTACGAGACTTCTAGGCCCAGTGTTTGAAGGTGAAGTAATACCAATTCTGCATCTGCGCATTGCCACTTTCGGCCTATATGGGTAACGTGATCGGTAATCTGTCCTTTCGCACACCACTGCCTCTCACTGTTTCATGGCAAGGATTGGTATTATGGATAGTTATCGTATTGACGGGCTCAGTACTGGCAACGTTATATCCCATATCACGCGCTCAAAAGATCTCAACCCGCGAAGCTCTTGCCTATGAGTAATGCTATTCACTTTTAAGATTTTGCGATGGATTTTCCAGTGAGGCTTTCCAGGTTTGCGACAATATGGTAACGAGGCCGATGGAAAGCAGGAAGCTAAAGCATATTGTCAATTCCTGAATTCCTATGTGGATGTGATTTGCAAAATTCCGGAGGAACAGATTGCTAAGGATGTAGCCTACCGGCAGCGCGATAAGCCCGGATATGATAAGCAACTTTGCGAAGCCCCTGGATAACAAGGTTATTACCTGGTGAACACTGGCACCGACGATCTTGCGGATGCTGATCTCCTTGCGCCTGGTCTCTACGGTATAGACCACTAATCCGAGCAGGCCGAGTGTGGCAATGGTTACTGTCATAAAACCGAGGAACGCCAGGAGGGAAATCTGTGCCGTCTGATCATTCTCTCTGTTCATTTCAGCATCCAGCCAATATGGTTCGAACGAATGGCCCGGATTCTGTTTTTTCCATTCCAGTTCCAGGGTTGCCCGTGCGTCGGCATAGCCTGGAACTGTTTCGATAGCAATATAGGCCAATGCCGACCGGCCCTCTCTCAGTATAACGGGCTTGATGGCGTTGCCATAGCCCTGTGTATAGAAGTCTTTTACAACGCCTTTAATGGTTATCCGGGTGGAGTCCTTTACATAGATTGTCGAGCCAACGGCTTCTTCGATGCTTTTAAATCCGAATGCAAGAGTTGCTTTTTCATTGATCATTGCGTCACTGCTTCCGTCCGCGAAACCGGTTCCGGCTATGATGTTCAGGTGCATCATGTCGATCCATTCACGATCGCACGTATACTGCTCTGCCACTACGCCGGCCTCATCTGAATTGAGGAGTGATGCCTTTACAGATTCGCCATTGCCGAACCTGCTTGAGGTGAAACCGGTTCTCTTTATCCCGTGAAGTCGTTCGAATGCGGTAGCGGTGGTTTCCGGATGTTCGCCCGCGGGTATGAGCGCTATATCTTTTCGATGAAAACCCGGGTCGGCCTTTGCCAGAAAGTCAAACTGGTTGTAGAAGGTTGTGAGGAATATGAGTATGATCAGGGAGAGTGAGAACTGAAGTACAGTGAGCACTTTTCGGAAAGACAGAGCGCCCACCAGCTTTTCTGTTCCGACACCACGAAGAATCCTCGCCGGCCGGAAAGAGGAGAGTATCCACGCGGGGATTGCTCCGGCCAGCAGTCCTGCTATAATGGCGAAGCAGACAAATACAAGCATTAACCTGGCGCCGACTACCACGGCGGGTACCATTTCATAACCGTCGTTGAAGGGCTTGAATTCGAGTATCAGGCCGAGGATTACATTTGCAAGCCCCAGAGCTAATAATGCAATGATTATCGCCTCTATAGCGTATTGGATAAAGATCTGCCAGCGTTGCGCTCCTGACAATTTACGGATGCCCACTTCCTTACCACGCGTCAATGCGCGTGCAACTGAAAGATTGGTGTAATTAAAGCACGCGGCCAGCAGTATAATGAAAACAATTCCAGCCTCTGCCATCAGTGATCCACGTGACGGGCCACGACCAATATCGTTGTATATATCAGAGCGGCCGGGTGTGATGTTATCCAGCGACTGAAGCTCGAACCGGCAACTTCCGTTGTTATTATCGTGGTGGCCGGTCTCTTGTGAGTTTTTTGTGACCTCGGCGCTGATCCGATCAAGCTTGTCTTCCAGCGAACGCCGCGCGGCCTGGTTTTCGAGCCTGATATAGGTGTATCCCTGTTCAAAAGAATCCCAGCTGTTCAGTTTTTTGGGAAGGAGTCCATTGTTCTCGAGTATGTCAACGGTAGCCATAGACACATACACGTCGTAGTTGATGTGCGACTTTGCCGGCGGCGTGTTGATCACACCGGCGATTTCAAATTCACCCAGTTCGCCCAGTGTGAGCGTTCTGCCCGTAGGGTCGAGCTTTCCGTAAAACTTTTCGGCCAGTGCCTGGCTTAATAGTAAACGATAGGGAGATTCCAGTGCTTTGGCTGCATTTCCATACCGGCATGTGAATCCGAAGACATCAAAGAACGAGCGTTCAATGAATACTCCCTTTACACTAAATTCCCGTGACTGGTCTTTTGCGACTGCGCCGATGGCCGGGTAGAAGCGGGTAATGCCGGCCTTAACGTTATCGGCAAGCAAAGTCTGCTTTAAGGGCAGGGGCGAGCTTGCCAGCGTCCAGCTGTCGCCCTGCGGATTGGTAAGCTTTGTAACAATCCGATAAACCGATGTGCTATGGTCATGGAATGTGTCATACTCCAGGGCGTCCATGAGGCGCACGAGTACGATCATGCAGACGGACATACTGAGTGCCAGACCGAATATATTTATAAACGAAAAGAGTTTATTCTTCAGCAGGCTTCTCCAGGCAATAAGGATGTAGTTTCTCAGCATAGATCAGGGTGAGGCAATTACCGTTCCAACTGAATAGCCTGCATTTGCACGGGAATGCATACTGCTTTCATAAGCTGGTCCGATATCGGGCGAATGCGACCGGTATCGCAACTTAGGAAAAGCATTGGGTATTCGACATTCCTTTAAGAGATTAAGGATTATGCTTTGTGACTGATGCGGTTTGTCTTGCCGTTATTGATAGGATGTGTTGATCCTGCATCAACGTGTTGTCTGTCGACCAAAACCGTTGTTAATATTACATCTTGCGGCGATGGCATCCCCCTAAAGGACTATTGTTCCGTAGCGTGTTTCCTCCATATCTTGGGGCGAACTATCTGCTACGGATTCCTATGGCTAAAGCCTGTGGTTATTGCTCTATTGGTCTTAAATTCAGTAACACGCCTTTGTTTGGTGGGGGGCGGCTGGCGACGGGGGAGACGCTGTGTCGTGCCTGCCGTCTGAAGCTGAAGAATGTCAGCCCGGCGTTGAAACTTCGCAAGCTTACGCTGGATGATGCTACCGAGCGGCTGGAGCAGATGGCCGTCAAGCGCGCGGTCGTGAATGTAGCCGGTCAGTTGGAAAAGCTTGCCGGACTGAAAGAGAAAGGGCTTCTGACCCAGGAGGAATTTGACGCGCAGAAAAAGAAGATGTACAGGCAATGTTTCCTGCCTTAGCCTGATCCATCAAGGGTATGTTTTATCAGGTTCTATTCTGCTAATTGTATTGTTCTACCTATCAACCTGGTGGTTTTTATCTATTTCCACTGCGCCGTCCTGAGAACGAGTCATTTTTGTAAATTTGTGGCATCATGTGCTTTCACAAAACACTCGTCCAGGAATTTGCTTCGCTTCAGGATTATTACGCCGCTTCTTTTGACACCATTACTTCCGAGCTGGACCATTACCGTGATAAGCTTGCCGAACTGAGAGGCCGCGATGAGCACTCCATGCCGTACACGCAGCACGAGGCGGACTTCCTCCAGTGGTGTGACAGGCTATTGTCGGGATTCACGTCTGCGGGTATCAGGCGCTATCATGAAAATGGGTTTGACTACCTGCCGATGCCGGTTCTAACGGCCGGCGTACCGGATACGTTCAAGCTGTTTCGCTGGGGCCTTATACCACACTTTATGACGGACAGAGAGAAGGCCTACTCGCTGCGCACCAGTACGCTTAATTGCATCTCGGAGGAGATGTACGATAAACCGTCGTTCAGGGATGCCGTTAAAAATCACCAGCGCTGTCTTATACCTATTTCTGGTTTTTACGAATGGCAATGGCTCGACAGCAAGGGCAAGGAGAAAATACCATATTATATACAGCTTCAAAATCAGCCAGTTGTATCGATGGCGGGTATATACAGCCGTTGGATGGATAAAACGAGCGGACAGTATTACTATTCTTACGCTGTGCTGACCACGCAGGCCAATACGCTAATGGAGGAAATCCATAATTCGAAAAAGCGTATGCCTGTCATCATTCCCCGCCACCACGAACGGGACTGGCTCGACCGGAGTCTTACGAAGGACGATGTTCTCGATCTTTGCAAACCTATCGACAGCAGCCTGATGAAAGCGCATACGATCTCGAGGCTTATCTCGAAGAAAGGTGCAGACACGAATGTAGAAGAGATCACCCAGGTTTATGATTACAGCGATCAGAATAACAAGCTCAGTCTTTTCTGACGTTGTATCTTTCGGCAGCTTCGTTGTATTTACTTTTACCTTTAATGCCCTCTTTTTTTTGAAAACACAAAAGTCAATACTCCTAAAGTAGTAGCGTGAAAAAATATATTAATGCTATACGTTAGATGTATAATGTTGTTGGAATATTAATATAGCCGTTGCGAGATGTTATTTACCATCCATCGAATCGAGCTACACGTAATGTGTTTTCTTTGGCAAGATTTGTGTTCATCTACGTAGATGAAACCGGCGATGCTGTTCGTATGCAGGCAGAGCAATTTAACCTTGACCTTTATTGTATTTCAGCCTCCAATTTGTGTACTTGAATTTGTATTCGTACAGTTGGTTTGGTCTGTCATTATAACCCCTTTAGATAATGATAAACTTTTATTGTACTGTTCTGAACCTTACACTCGTTCAGGTTCGCAACATGATCGAAAAAATGTTTCCGGAAAACGAATCGTGCATCCTTGAGCGTGGCACGGTCTTCATTTCCGATGGCAAAATCCTTGAGTGTTCTGTTGAACCGGATAGCCACAGTCAGGGATTTTTTCTTGCTGCTGACTATCATGATTCTTTTCTAGAATTCGAAAAAGTTTTGGAAGAATTGAAAAGCTCCATTGAAAAAAATGGTGGCGTTTATGATATCGAATGTGAAATACATGATGAGGGTGAAGAAAGCACCTGTTTCTTCCGTCATCCAGAGTATGGAGAGGCCGAAGTACAACCTGTCGGCTGACTGAAGAAGCGCCGCGGAAAGGAATAATTCGGAGATAAAAAAAGAAGAGGGCACTTCATTTTGAAGTACCCTCTTCTTTTTGGTTTCGTTACCTGGTTAAGGTTTGTGTGTATACAGCTTACTGTGTATGCTATTCAGCTTTGGGATGGGCATCTTGGATACCTGGCGGTCGTATGTCATCAGTCCGTTGATCTCTACTTCCACATCTGTTGTCTGCGTATATACGGCGGCGCTTAAGCCTTTGGGGATAAGGGCGTCGAGGCTTGTGATAAACGCGTCATATTTGATCAGCAGCTCTGTTGCATTCGGAAAGCTCTGATAGCCCCAGTTGTCTTTGGTTTGCCATGTGTGTCCTTCCAGCGGCAGGCCGAGCCCACCAAATTCGCCGAGTGCTATGGTTTGATTCTTTCCGTATAGCGCGGGATCGGGCATGGCAGGCTCGGGGTAGTTATGCAGATCGATTATGTGTCCTGCGTTAGAGAAATTGCCACCGCTGGCCGCGTTCACCAATCGCGATGGTTCGTATTCCATGGTCCACTTTACGATCTCATCGGTCTTGAATTGTCCCCAGCCCTCGTTAAACGGTACCCATACTACGATGCAAGGGAAGTTCTTTGTAGCATCGATTATTGCTTTCCACTCTGTTTTGTATATATTCTCGGATTCTTTTGTACGGTCGCGGTCGGAAGCGAGGCCTATTATGCCGGGGCGTGGTTCCCAGCGATTTCCCATGTCGCCGCTCGGCATGTCCTGCCACACCAGTAGCCCGAGTTTATCGCAATGATAGTACCAGCGCGCGGGCTCTACCTTCACGTGCTTGCGGATCATGTTGAAGCCCATTGCCTTTGTTTGTTCGATGTCGAATTTCAGCGCTTTGTCGGTAGGGGCGGTATACAGTCCGTCGGGCCACCATCCCTGATCGAGCGGTCCATATTGAAACAGGAATGCATTGTTCAGCATCATTCGTTGTATACCCTGTCCGTCGGGCGCTACCGAGATCTTTCGCATGGCGAAGTATCCCTTTACCTCATCGATCAGCTTTCCCTTTCGCATCACGGCCACGCGCACATCGTACAGCGATGGCGCTGATGGCGACCACAGCTTAACGTTCTCTATCGGCAACGTTACTTCGCTGCCACCAGTTTCCTGCTCGCTCAGCTTCTGTCCGTTATCCCATACTGATACACGCAGGTGATCATCCGGCTGAATATTATTCACCAACGCTTTTACGATAACATTTTTCTTATCGATGTCGGCTAAATTTTGAATGCTTATTATATGCGTTGGTGGTACGGCTTCGAGCCACACCGTTTGCCAGATACCTGTTACTGGCGTGTACCAGATGCTGTTCGGATTCTTTATCTGTTTTCCCCGTGGTTGGGGGCCATCGTCGCTCGGGTCCCATACGCTAACCGTGATTTCCTGCGCGCCGCTCTTTTTCAAATGTGGTGTGATATCGAACCAGAACGGATCGTATCCGCCCTGGTGCGAGCCGGCGGGCTTGCCGTTTATAAATACTTCGCATTTCCAATCTACCGCTCCGAAGTGCAGCAGTACATTCTTTCCTTTGAACGTTGGCGGGATTGTAAATGTACGCTGATACCAGAGGTTGTTATCCTTTCCTACTGTTTTACCTACTCCTGACAGCGACGCCTCGATAGCAAACGGCACTAATATATTTCCGGAATAGCCAGCCGGTGTTGGGGCATCTTTAGCGGTTATGGCATAGTTCCAAAGGCCGTTTAGATTCATCCATACGTCACGTGTCATCTGCGGTCTGGGATAGTCAGGCCATGGGTTCGCCGGGTCTACCTGTCCTGCCCATGTTGTTGCAATTTTTCCCTCTACACGCTTCCAGTTACTTTGTGCGTACAACAGCGTGCCGTAAAGACACAATACGACTACGAGTAAGTTTCGTTTCATTATAAGGTATGGTTTTTAGGTTTCAGAATTACCGTGGGTGTAGTGGTAGCGGTTCCGGAATATATACTCTTGTCTATACGACAAGCTGCTTCTTTGTGATGAGGCCGAACGCATCTACGGCGGTGACGATTATGCTATCGCCGTGTTCGTATTCGTCCGGAAGCTTATAGATCCAATCGGTCGAGCTGATGGAGTTTGCTTTTCCTTCTGCTATGATGCAGTCATCGGGGGCCTTTATGGAGATTGATACTTCTTTCACCTTGAACCCTTTTTTTGTTACTGATAATGTAAGTTTCCGGCTGACGGTTTTTGTGCCGACATCTTTCTTACTGATGTTTACCGACGACATATATTCGGATATGATCACGTTATATGCGCTGTGCTTATTTTGCTTTTTGGCCAGCTTACGATAATAATCACGCTTTACGGGATCTCTCAATATAGTTCGGGCGTGCCTGGCGGCATCCTTGAATCTATTGCAGTTCCTGTCCTGCAGCTCGCTGTTCTTTCTTCGGCAGGATGGTTTTATGGATACGACGGTTTTGTCATTATATTTTCTGAATACAATATTATGCCCTAGTGTCCCACTGAGGCCTTGTAAGGGTGAATCAGCTGCCAGTATTGCCATTATTTATGTATTTGTTCTTTTTTAGATTTTAATATGTCAATTTAGGCATATCGAAACTTCTGTCCCAGCAATTACTGGAACAAAGATTGGTCAACTGAAAAGTTTTTTTGGTTAGTGAAAAGGAGTTATATATGTGTTAATTCTTGTTGATAGGATGGGTATTGGTCGGGGAGTGCTTGTTGATTGTTCATTTGGCTGGTTATGTGAATTTGAAATGCAGTGTGGGATGTGGGGTTTGTGAGTGGGGGGTCAACTTCGTTGAGGGTGCAGTCGTGAGACTGCGAACATTTTAGGCACAAGTCAGAGACTTGCGCCAGCTAGACGCTTTGCGGCAAACCCCACATAATAAGGCTTGACTTTGATGACAGTACCTTGCGCCAGCTGTAGTCCGGTTCGCGGCAGTCGCAGACTGCCAACATGATGGGCACCACCGATATTCTCGGGGCACGGCAAGTCGCAGACTTGCCAATTCCAGGCCAGTCCTAGCCTTACATATAGTAGTTAGACAACGACGTTTGATTTTGATGACAGTACCTTGCGCCAGCTCTGGGCGCGAATTTATTTGGGGAAGGAGTGGGGAAGGAGTGGGGCTGGAGTGGATGGTGAGTGGAGGATGAGTGGAGAAGATAGGGGGTATGGTGGGGGAATCTATAGGGTATCTGGGGAGTATCTATGGGGTATCTATGTTTAATATGTGATTCGTCCACCTTCGGTTGGATGGGGGTATATTCGTTGGGGCTGGGAGGCCCCTTTTTTTGTGGGGCGTGGTTTCCGGTTGTCAATAAAGATATGTCTTTGGTGTGGCGGGGAATGACGGTTGGCAATATGGTTTGGGGAGGTGATTGGTGCGCGATACTTTGTGTGTGGTAAAACAAATCCGTCACATCTGTTATGAAAATCCTTTCAGGTTTTGGTTTGGCCGTTGTGCTCCTGGTTTGGGGCACAACGGCGGTTGTGGCGCAGCAGGCCGCTGCTGAGCGCCAGGGCACATTGGTTCGTGAGACGATCACTTCGGCGGTGCTGTGGGATAATCGTATCGGGTTGGATGTGCGGCGTAACATTGTTATATATCTGCCGCCGGGTTATACGAGTTCGGGCAAGGCTTATCCTGTGGTTTACTATTGTCATAATATTTTTCAGAATGCCGAGCAGTTGTTTAGCAGTGGGCGTTTGGAGAGGCTGTTGAACCGTGCATTTTCGCGTGGTGTGTGTCGTGATTTTATTTTAGTGGCGGCGGATTACAGCTCGCCTACGAGTGGCAGCTTGTATGAGAATTCTTCTACCAGCGGGCGATGGCTGGATTTTACTACCCAGGAGCTAGTTCCGTTTATCGATGGCAAGTTTCGTACGCTTCGCAGTCGTGACTGCCGGGCAGTGGTGGGTGATTTTATGGGTGGGCGCGGGGCGCTAAAGTTGGGGATGACTCATGCCGATTTGTTTAGTGTAGTGTATGCGTTACATCCTGTGGCTACGGGGCGCGGGTATATACCGTGGTCTTATGTGGATGCGGATTGGTCGAAAATCTATGCTGCGAAGACATTCGGTGAACTTGCCGGGGCCGGGCGCTCTCAGATCATGGTTGCGATTTGCCAGGCGTTTCTTCCCAACCCGAACCGGCCGCCTTTCTATTGTGATTTCTTCATGGAGCCTAAAGATGGCGTGCCGGTCTTTCACGTAGATCACACTGCCAAAATCCAGGACGGATTTTTATTAGAGCGTACGCTGGACGATGCTGCGGTTAATCTGCGGAGCCTGCGTGGGCTGGCGTTCGATTGGGCGAGGTATGACCAGACGGCCAGTCACATTGTTTCTGCGGTAGAGTTCAGTCGTAAGCTTGATGATCTTGGGATAGAGCATGAGGCTGAAGAGTACCGGGGTAATCCATGGGACAAGCTTTGGACGGACGATGGGCGTTTTTATAGCAGGTTGCTGCCGTTTGTGAACAATTCATTGGTATTCGAAAAGTAGTGGTGACCAATATATTCGTAGCGTTGGTTAGCGAAGGATGTTGAAGCTGGAGATGGTGTTGCAGTTATCGAGTGTTCTGTTGGCGGGTGTGGTGTATGTATCGAAGTTTACTACGATGAGTTTGTTGTTTACTATTGCGAGGTCGCAGGGGCAGTCGAGGCTGGCGTTGCATGGGGCGTCGTCATTTTTCCAGAGAGAGCTGAGCCTGTTGGTGGAGAGGTCGTACTGGAGTATGCTATTCTGGAGGAAGTTGGCGATAAGCAGGGAGTTAGATGACCGGTCGAAGAGGATGCCGTCGCAGCCGGTGAGCATATTGTCTTTGATGAGGCGTGTGATCTCGCGATCGGTTGTATTGTTGCCTGGTGTGATCTTGGTTATGGTGCCGTTGCTGAAGTTACCGACATACAGGTTTCCGCTGGCGTCGAAGTCCATTCCGTCGGCACCTACGCCGTTCGCGATGTTTTGATCGAGTTCCATTTCATGGATGAGATATTGCTGGCGATTATCTGGTTCTATTATTACAGGTTTGTTGTTCAGGTCTGTTATGCTGAACCGGTAGATGCCGCTTTTTCTTTCGTTGTCTGTCCAGGCGTCGGTTACGTATATGTATCCTCTGTGGTAGCGCAGGCCGTTGGCCACGTTGAGGCCGGAGACGATGGTCTCAAAGTTTCGTATCTCACCGTTTTGAAGTTTGGCGCGAAGTACCCGTGACTTGTGTTTTTGGCCGGCGAAGCTTTGGTTATCGGCTATGTATACGAATCCGTCGGGTGCGATGGCGATGCCCATGGGATGTACTTTGCCGGATGCAGCGTGTTTTGGGAGGGCGGTCCATGTGGCGAGGATCTTTCCGGTGGGGCTGAGCTTTATGATCTTTGCGCCGAACCGGTCGTATGTTGTGGCATTGGTTACGGATAAGTATATATTGCCGGCGGCATCAAAGGCCATGGCATCGGGTGTCATGCAGGTTGTGTCGAGTTTTATAAAGAGCTCGGGGAAACTCAATCGAAGGCTGGGTTGGGCATATAGCTTCAAAGCGGATAGCAGCGAGAGTATAAGGATCGATATCAGATTTTTCGGGGTGATGGTTTTAACGGTGGTGATCATGGCTATGGTTTTTCAATTCGTATGCAGTTGATCATTTAGATATATGCCTTTTGGTGATATATATCGTTGTACGTAGTGTGTGATATGGTTTGGCTGATATCCGATCTTTGCGTTGATCGGGCAATTGTGTGGAATTTCTTTCTTTGAAAATAACGCTTTTCTTCGTGGATAATGTATGCGCTGTGTCCTTTTCTTCAATCATGTCTTCTAAAAGCGCAGGGAGCATCATTTTACATCGGTAGGATCGGTCTGGTATCATTTTTTTAACTTTATAGTGTCAGGCCCGCCTTTGAGGGCTTTGTGGAATGGTTAAGGACGGATCGATCCGGTTTCAAACAAAAAGTATTTTCATCATGAAGGTTATTGTTATCGGCGGCGGCTTTGCCGGCTTAAACTTTATCAAGTCCATCTGGCATGATAAGCGTTTCGAGATCACTCTTGTAGACCGCAACAATTATGTTTTCTTTCCACCCTTGCTCTACCAGGTGGCTACGGCGTTTATCGAGCCCTCCAACATCAGCTATCCTGTTCGCCGGATGTTTCAGGGGCGTGATAATGTTCGTTTTCACATGGGCAGCCTTGTTCGTGTAAACGCGGAGTTGAATACGTTGGAGACGGATACCGGTACGCTTTCATATGATTACCTGGTGCTGGCCCTGGGTACGGAGTCGAATTACTTCGGTTTGGAGAACGTGAAAAAGTGCTCGTTACCGATGAAGACGATCGATGAGGCGCTTGCCTTGCGCAACGAGCTTTTGCAGAACATGGAGAAAGCCGTGCGTGAACGGAATAAAGCTAAACGCGACCGGCTGTTGAATATTGTTATTGCCGGCGGTGGCCCTACGGGTGTTGAGCTTGCGGGGATGCTGGCGGAGCTGGGCCGTAATGTTGCCGTTAAGGAATATCCGGAGATCCCGGATTTCGGTGCACACATCTACCTTATCGATGCGGGGCCTGTGTTGCTGGCGCCGATGAGCAAGACTGCGCAACGGGAAGCTGAGACTGTTCTGCGGCGGCTGGGTGTTCAGATCATCCTTAATGTTGCCGTTAAAGATTACCAGGATGGCAGCGTGGTGCTGGCCGATGGGCGCAGGTTAGAAACCAATGCATTGATCTGGGCTTCGGGTGTTATAGCGCGCGAGGTTCCGGGTTTGCCGAAGGAGGTTATTACCCGTGGGCGGCGTATCCTGGTGGACGAGCATAACCGTGTGAAAGGAACTCAGAATATTTTTGCTTTGGGAGACCTGTGTTTTCAGACTACCGACAGGACTTTTCCCAATGGTCATCCGCAGGTGGCGCAGGTTGCTATTCAGCAAGGGGTGCTCCTGGGGCGTAACCTAAAACGCCTTTGGGACGGCTTGCCGATGAAGTCCTTTGCTTATAACGACAAGGGCAGTATGGCGATCATTTCGAAGTATAAGGCGGTGGCCGATCTGCCGAAGTTTTCCATGCGGGGCTTTATTGCCTGGTGTATCTGGCTGTTTATTCACATCATTCCACTGATCGGTTTCCGGAACAAGATGAAACTCGCTTTCAGCTGGATGTGGTCGTTTGTGACCAACGATCCTACGCTGCGGCTTATTATCAGGCCTGACAACAAGCCGCAGAAGTAGGTTTTATTTCAATGCTTTTTGTAAACTCTTTATAGAGCCGTCTATCTTTTCCGTTATCGTGAGCCCGAGTATTCTGGCGATCAGCGGGTATATATCTATGTTATCGATTGTTGTGAGTGTTGTCGGTTTGAATGCCGGGCCCCATGCATAGAATGTGGCTTGCATGTCGGGGACTTCGTTGTCGTATCCGTGCATGCCGTGTACTCCTTTGTATGTATTGGGGATAAGGTAAGGTGATCTGGCGATTATAACGATATCGCCTATGCGCTGGTAGCGATCGTCAGTGGTGCTGTAGCGCAGGCGGGTGGGGACTTCTGTAGCGCGGTATACATCGTAGTATTTTGATGTTCCTTTCAGTTTCTGGTATGCGGGTTCGATCGCGCTCTTGTCTTTTGCATAAAGGTGCAGGATCGTGCTGCCGCGTGGGATCACGAATTTCGAGGTATCGATCAGTTGCGGCAGGTTGAGTATGTTTGTCTTCGTTGTATCTACTTCGGCCATGCCGTGGTCTGATACAAAGATGTAGTTCACGGGTAGCTTGAGCGAGTCGGTTACGTGTGTGAGGGCCGCGATATATTCATCTACTGTTTTTACGGCATGTTCAGTCTCTTTCGAGACAGGTCCGTGCATGTGTGCTTCGTGGTCTACGTCGGAGATATAGAATGTTATAAGGTGCGGTCGTTTTTCTTCCGGCAGCGTGAGCCACTTGCGTACGGCTTCTATACGTTTCGCCAACGGTATCGCTGTGCTATAGTTATAATAGTATGTGGGGCGCACTCCCTGGATTGCGGCTTCGGAGCCTACCCAGAAGAAGCTGGCGGAGAGCATATGCTGTTGCTCGGCGAGTGTCCATATTGGTGTGCCTCCGTACCATGAGCTGTCGCGCACGGCTTTGCTGCCGATGTGGTATGTGGCTTTCTTTTTCGAGTCGTAGAAGGTGTTGTCTACGAGGCCGTGGTGGGAAGGGTAGAGGCCTGTGGCGATGGTGTAGTGATTGGGAAAGGTGAGTGACGGGTATGCCGGTTTCATCGAGCGCGTGGTGATGCCTTCGGCGCGGTGTTTTATGATGTTGGTGGCGTGGTACCTGTCGGCGAGGTCGTAGCGGAAGCCGTCGGCGGAGATGAGAATTACGTAGGGCTTTTGCTGTTGTTCCTTTGTGTTTACCCGATGGGGTATTTCTTTTTGGACGGTGTCGGGTTTGTTCTGGGCAAAAGCAAGTATGGGAATAAAGAATAGTACAATAAGCAGATCGCGCATGTGTCAGATTAATTGCGCAAATCTACTTTATGGGATATGCCCGTGCGTTAAGTGCAGGTTAATTTGAGGGATTGGTATATGGGTGGTTATTATTTTGTGAAGAGGGTTCTGATGAGGGCTTCTTTGAGTTCGGCTACGCGGTCCTGGCCGGTGCTTTCGTTTACGAGGATGACTAC
>Ga0247783_1000236_pt1 | contig 16365 bp, 12 predicted proteins | sample UWRJL064202C5_FD_179911 | JGI IMG/M metagenome (GOLD analysis project Ga0247783, IMG submission 179911) | Plant litter microbial communities from Arlington Agricultural Research Station in Wisconsin, United States - UWRJ-L064-202C-5 | ecosystem: Environmental > Terrestrial > Plant litter >...
CGGCCAGCAAGGCCTTCTTCCTCGCGGCGCTCGAGCCCCTCGGCGTCACCATCGGCGGCGAGGGGACGCCGACCTACGGCATCGAGCTCTGCACGCGTGCGCAGGCCTCGCTGTGCCTGTTCCAGACCGACGAGAAACCGGCGCATCTTCATCTGGCGTTCGCCGCCGAGAACCGCGGACAAGTCGATGCCTTCCATCGCGCGGCGCTGGCGGCCGGCGCGAAGGACAATGGCGCGCCGGGCCTGCGTCCGAACTATCACGCGACCTACTATGCGGCTTTCGTGATCGGTCCGGACGGGCACAACATCGAAGTCGTCTGCCACGCGCCCGAGGGCTGACCCTCCTTCATCGCACAAGCGCCATGAAACTTCTTCTTACGTCCGCCGGGATCCGGAACCCGAGCCTCCACGACGCGCTGCTCGAACTGCTCGGCAAGCCGATCGCCGAATGCAGCGCGCTGTGCATTCCGACCGCGAACTATGCGCAGCGCGGCGGCGCCGTCCGGGCCTGGCACTTCGTCAGCGGACGCGAGCCGAGGACGCCGATGTGCGAGCTTGGTTGGAAATCGCTGGGCGTGCTCGAGCTCACCGCCCTGCCGAGCATCGATGCGGACCATTGGGTCCCGGCGGTCCGCGAGACGGACGTCCTGCTCGTCAACGGCGGAGACCCGATGTACCTGTGCCACTGGATGCGGCAGTCGGGACTCGCGGACCTGCTGCCGTCGTGGAACGGGGTCTACGTCGGACTCAGCGCCGGGAGCATGGTGATGACGCCGCGCATCGGCGCGGACTTCGTGCGCTGGAAGCCGCCTGCCGGCGGTGACGAGACGCTCGGCCTCGTCGGCTTTTCGATCTTTCCGCACCTGGATCACCCGGAGCTCCCGCACAACACGATGGCCCACGCGGAGCGCTGGGCGGATGCCATGCCGGTGCCGGCCTACGCGATCGACGACGAGACCGCGCTTCGCGTCGTCGACGGCCACATCGAGGTCATCTCCGAAGGCCACTGGAGATTGTTCGACCGATGAGATCGACCCGCGGGCCTGTTCGCGAACGCCGAGGCGGCGGCACCGCGGCGCACGCGCTGGGCGCGGTGGCGACCGGCGCGATCGCGGCCGGCGGCTTCGCGTTGGGCGCGCTCGCGGTCGGCGCCATCGCCGTCGGCGCGTTCGCCGTCGGGCGGCTGGCCGTCGGCCGCGCCCGCATCGGGAGGCTGGAGATCGACGAGCTGTCGGTGCGGCGTCTGCGCGTGACCGAGGCGCTGGACGTCGGGCAAGATTCGGTCGGCAATCCGACCGGGGGAGGATAACGATGCGTGTGATGGTGTTCGTGAAGGCGACCGAGGACAGCGAGCGCGGCACGCTCCCCACGAAGGAGATGCTCGAGGCAATGGGGCGCTACAACGACGAGTTGATCGAGGCCGGCATCCTGCTCACCGGGGACGGGCTCAAGCCGTCGTCGCAGGGCAAGCGCGTCGCGTTCGATGGGCCCGGGCGGACCGTCAGCGACGGACCGTTCGCCGCGACACGCGAACTCGTCGCCGGCTTCTGGCTCTGGGAAGTCAAGGACATGGACGAGGCGATCGCGTGGGTGAAGCGCTGCCCCAATCCGATGCCGGGGCCGAGCGAGATCGAGATCCGGCCGCTGTACGAGATGGCGGATTTCAGCTGAGCGCCGGGTCGGGACGAGACAGAACGCAGGCCCCGCTCGTGATCGGTGAACCTTTGAACACCGCAGAGGGGCCGGCGCCGCCTCGGTCGCGTGGAGTTTCCGTCGGGGCTGCGTTGCTCGCCTGGTGTCGCGAAGGCGCGCGCACCGCGTTCTTCAGACGGCCGCGCTGGGATGGCCTGCGTGTCACGCCGGGTATCGCCGGCGCATTGATCCTGCTCACCTACGCGATCGCCATCGCGATCAACCGCCTCTACATTCCGGGCGGCGCGGTCTTCTACTGGCCCGCGCTCCAGGCCGGTTGGCTGTCTGCCGGCCTGACCCTCTGGATCTGCTGGGCGGTCGCGGTGCCGACGCCGGGCGCGCCGTTCACCGGCGAAGCACCGACGACTGCCGCGCTCTACCTGATGTTCGTGGCTCAGGGGCTGACGATCGACGTCGTGCTCGCGTGCCTGTACGTTCCCGTCGCACGCGCCGGGCTGTATCAGAACGGGGAACTCGGGTTGATCGGATCCTGGGCGTTCTGGTTGCTTCCGGTCGTGTGGGTGGTCGCCGCGCAAGCGCCGTTGATCTGGAGAGCCGCCCCAAAGCGGCCGACCGCGAAGGCCGTGGCGATCGTCGCGCTGGCGATGATCGTGCTCCTGGGGGCGTGGACGAGGAGCGAACAGTTCTGGTATCCCGCCGCTGGCAAAACGAAGTCCGCCTCGCTCGCGCTCACCGCGGAGGTTCTCGACCGGCAGGCGACGATCCTGCCCGAGCAGCTTCAGCAACTGAAGCCCGGGCGCCGCGGCGCGGTCGACCTCTATGCGATCACGTATGCGCCTTACGCCGACCAGGATGTCTTCCGTCGCGAGAGCGCGATGGTGGCGGAGGTCATGGCGAGCCGCTTCGGCGCGCAGGGGCGGACGATCCAGCTCGTGAACCACCCCGACTCGTCACTCGAACTCCCGTGGGCGACGCCGCTGAACCTGCAGCGAAGCATCCAGAAGATGGCTGCACTGATGAACCGGGACGAGGACGTTCTTTTCATTCATTTGACGTCGCACGGCGCCCACGGAGGCGATCTGTCCACCCACTTCTATCCGTTGCAGCTCGACCCGATCACTCCGTCGATGCTGAAGGCCTGGCTTGACGACGCGGGGATCCGCTACAGCGTCATCTCGGTCTCCGCGTGCTATTCGGGAAGCTGGGTGGATCCGCTGAAGGGCGTCGATCGACTGGTGATGACGGCGGCCGATGCGGAGCACACGTCCTATGGTTGCGGCCGAGAGGCGGAGCTGACCTTCTTCGGACGCGCGATGTTCGACGAGCAGTTGCGCAAGACGCGCTCGTTCGAGGAGGCTCATGCGACCGCACGCAAGCTCATCGACGAGCGCGAGCGCGCCGCCGGCAAGTCGGACGGCTATTCGAATCCGCAGATCGACGTCGGCCCGGGCATTCGCGCCCAGCTCGCGCGCATGAACGAGGAACTCGCGGCCCGCGACTAGAGATCCGACGCCGATCGCAGCAGCGTGAAGATCTTCGGATGGTCGATCGACCCGCGAAAGCGCTCGGCCCCGATGCCCGTCGCATAGACCACGACGTCCGCGCTGCTGCCCATCCCGCGCGGCAGCTTGATCGCGGATTCCTGCAGGTAGTCGCGATTGAGGACCGTCGGCGTGTCGAGCGATGCGCGCTTGTCGGGCCGATTCGGACCGGTCCCGTAGACGAGCGACGTGTACGTGTTGCCGTCGCTGTCGATCAACGACTTGCCGGTGACCGGGTCCGTCTGCAGTCCCAGGACGTCGACGCCGCGGCGTCCGCCGCCAATGTAGGCGAGCGTCGTCGCGTGGTCGCCCGCGACGATGACGATCGTGTTGCCGAGATCGACCTTCTCGATCGCGACCTTGACCGCGTCGTCGAGCGCGATCGTGTCGGCGAGCGCGCGTCGGGCGCTGCCGCCGCGCAACGCCGAGTTGATTCCGTCGGCGTCGACCACGAGCACGAAGCCCGCGGGGTTCTTCATCAGGACGTCGAGCGCGCGCCCCGTCATCTGCGCGAGGCTCGGTTCGCGATTGGGGTCGCGATCGGACTCGTGCGACATCGCGCCCTGCCACGGGCCGTCGCCGTCCGCGAAGTCGAAGAGGCCGATCAGTTTCGTGTTCGCCGTCGCGGGCGCGGCGTTCAAGGACACGAGGTCGGTCACGTAGGTGTAGCCGCGCGTCTGCAGTTCGCCGATCAGCTCGCGTCCGTCGGCGCGACCGCGCGGCCGCTTGCCCGCTTCGTACGGACGCCAGTACGTGCTGATGCCGCCGAGCATCACGTCGACGCCGCGGCCGAGCTTGTCGTTGTAGCCGAGGCCGCCCGGCACGGCCTGGCGCGCGATCTCGTATTCGGTGTCGCGATGACAGACGTGCGCATACGCGGACGAGGCGCCGGCGCCGGTCAGCCGCGCCGTCGTGACGACACCGGTCGCCTTGCCCTTCGCGATCGCGAGCTCGATCAGCGTCGGCGATGGCCCGCCGTTGCCGTTCGCGGGACAGCGGTTGTCGGCGCCGGGAATGTTGCGGATCGGATCGCGGCCGGGCGCGAAGCCGACGGACTTCGTGTTCCCGTCCATCGCGACGACGTCGTTGCGCACCTTGACGCCGGTCAGCATCGCGGACACCGCGGCCGCGCTGTCGGCGCCCTGCGCATCGAGCGACGACGTGCGCACCCGCGCGACGTAGGGCAGGCCGTCGATCGTGAGCGCACCGTCTTCCTTGTAGCGGCCGACGCGTGCCGCGGTGACGACCGACGGACTGAGTCCCGCGCCGACGAAGATCACGATGCTCTTCGCCTCGTGCTCTGCATGCGCGGGACACGCGACCGCGGCGAGCACGATCGTCGCGACGACGGCCGCGGCCCACGTGGTCATAGGCCCATCGCCGTGCGCAGCAGCGCGAAGACCTGCGTGTTGTCGATCGTGCCGTGGAACTGGCCCGCGTTCGCGCCGATCGCCGACAGCATCACGTCGCTGCCGCCGTAGCTGTCCAGGTTCGCGTTCGCGGCCGCGTCGATCGTCGCCTCGTAGCGATAGTCCTTGTCGTTGACGATGAGGTCGCTGACCGCCGGCGCCTGCGCGCGCGAGCCCCGGATGCGACGACCGAGCGCGGTGACGAGCGTCGTGAACGGCCGACCGCTCGCATCGAAGGCCACCGTCGACGGATCGGCGTAGCTGCGGAACGCGCCGAGCACGCCGGCCCGCCCTTCGGTCGCGCGCCCGGTCACGGCCGCGTCGCCGTTGAGCATCAGCGTCTGGTCGTGATCGGCGGTGACGAGGATCGTCGTGTTGCGCAGGTCCGGATCGAGTTCGCGGACCTTCGCCAGCGTGCGATCGATCGCGACGTCGAACGCGGCCGCGTCGGCGAGGGCCTGATGCAGTTGCGACGCGCCGATCGCCTCGCCGATCCGACCGCCTTCGACGATCAGCAGATAGCCGTTCGTGTTGCGCTGGAGCAGCTCGATCGCGCGCGTCGTCATGTCGGCGATGCTCGGCTCGGTCGACCCGGCGCGCTCCATGTCGTACTTCATGCGCGAACGCGCGAAGAGTCCGAGCACCTTGCCGAGCGGCACGGTTGTCGCGACGAGTTCGGCGTGGCGGCCGATGATCGAGTAACCCTTCGCGCGCATCTCGGCGAACAGGTCGCGTGTGTCGTTGCGCACCGAGCCGCGCGGGTCGTCCTTCGGCAGGAAGTTCTCCCAGCCGCCGCCGAAGAGCACGTCGACCCCTTCGCCGAGTTTCGCGTTCGCCTCGTGGCCGCCCGGCACGAGCTGCGCAGCGATCGCGTTCTCGCCGTCGCGCTGGCACAGGTGCGCGTAGCTCGCGGCGGTGACGGCCTGCGTCACGCGCGCGGTCGTGACGATGCCGACCGCGCGCCCCGAGGCCTTCGCGAGTTCGAGCAGCGTCGGCGCGGGCTTGCCGTTGCCGACGGCCGGACAACTCGTCTCGGAATGCGCCGCGTTCGGACGATTGCCCTCGTCGTAGGGCCGCGTGTCGGCCGTCTGCGACAAGACCTCGTTGTCGACCTTGAGGCCGGTCATGTACGCGCTCATCGCGGCCGCGGTGTCGGCGCTCTGCGCGTTGCGCGAGTAGGTGCGCACGAGGGCGGTCTCGGGAAACCGGTCGATCGCGAGCGTGCCGTCCTCGCCCGCGGCATAGAGCCGCGTCGCGGTCGTCGTGCTCGTGCCGTAGCCGTTGCCGATGAAGACGACGAGGTTCTTCGTCGCGGTCAGCGGCAGGACCGCCTTGGTCGCCTTCTCGGCCTCGCGCGCGGCGGTCTGCTCGACGAAGAGCGTCTCCTGACGACGGCGTTCCATCAGGATGTAGGTCCAGACGATGCCGGCGATGACGACCCCGCCCACGAGCAGCCACGCAACCTGCTTCTTGCGCGCACGCCTGCGGCTCCGCCTTCTCCTGAGGGGGCGCTGGGTCTCCATAGGTGTTCTTTTTTCCCCTTGAACGGCGTGCGTCGCGTCGAGCGTGGCGATTCTAACGGCGGCTCTGCGCACTGACATGACCCCGCGTCGCCGGCCTCGTCGGCGGGCCACGACAGAGGTCACGCAATGTTCGCGCCCGGACGCTCCCCCAATAGGCGGCCTGCCGCCTGCCACCCCCACCAGGCAGCTTCCTCGAAGAGCGACATCCCCGACAAGTCCGCGTGGGCATAGAGAATCGGACCGTCGGCGGCGCGCAACGCCGCGAGCCCGACGCGGTCGCGAAAGCCCGGCGCGGGCGTCGCCATCGCGTGGCCGCGGACCGTGATGTCAAATCGCTCGACACATGGTGCGAAGCGGTAACCGTAAACAGCGCGCAATTCCTCCGACGCGAAATCGCCGAGTTCGGACGCCGACGCCTGCTCGAGCCAGCGCCGCGCGTCGTCGGGCGTGCGGTCGGCGAGCGCCCGGTACGCGGTGAAGACGGTCGGCACCGACGGCGCGACGCGGATCTCCTGATGGGTCGACACGACGTAGCCGAGGCCGGCGCTGCCGAACAACACGTTGTCCCAGGCGAGGCCCGGGCCGGGGGCCTCGTCGGGATGGCGGTTCATCACCGCGTTCGCGACCAGCCAGGGCGCCATCGGCGGCTGATCCCGCGTCGGATCGAAGCCGTCGGAAGCGAGCGGCGCGACGACGTGCCGCGCCACGAACAGCGGCATCGCGCAGATCGCACGTCGCGCGCGGACGCGATAGGTCGAGACGTTCGCGCCGCGGACGGTCGCGCAAAGCGCCTCGACGCCGCCGGACGTGTCGGCGAGCGACAACACGAGGCCGTCGAGACGCAGCGGATGCGGGCCGTCGGGACGTCCGGCGAAGGCCGCGTCGTCGAGACGGGTCGCGAGCGCGTCGAGTCCTTCGGGCCAGGTGAGCACGGCACCGCGCTCGGCGTTGCGGGCCAGTCCGTCGCGCGATGCGAAGTAATGCAGGCCCGCCCACGCGGACACGTGGCGCGCGTCCGCGCCGTAGTCGTCGCGACAGCAGTAGTCGAGATACCAGCGCAACGCCGGGTCGACGTAATGCTCGCGGTCGAGCCAGGCGGCGAAGCTCAGCGCGTCCAGCGCGGTCCAGCGCGGATCGGTCGACGACGCGGCCGTCGGAATCGCGAAGAGCTTGCGGCCGTCGGCGCCGCGCGCGTCGCGCAGGCCGTCGACGAATGCGATGAAGCGGGCCAGGTCGGGCGTCGACTCCGGCACGAGGCCGTCGTGCCACCGGCCGTCGCGATACAGGCGTTCCTCGGGCGCATGGACGAGGACGCGCTCGTCGTAGGCCGGTGCGGCCTCGTCCGGGTCGCCTTGCAGGACGCCGAAGTCCGCGAGCATCGTGCGGACGTGGAAGGACTCGCGCGTCGGCAGCGGCAGGTAGTGCGCGCCGGTCGGATAGCGCAGGCGCTCGCCGCCGACGCCGGCGGTGCCCGACGCCGCGTTGCCATGCGGCTCCGGCCCGGTGACGAGCGCGAAGCGCGTGTGGCCTTCGCGCGCGAGTCGCCACGCGGCCGTGACGCCCGCGATCCCCGAGCCCACGATCAGCACGTCGGTCGTGTAGTCGGCCGACGGCGCAGGCCATTGCGATGGCTTCAGGTCGCGCAGGCGATGGCCGACGTCGCGACCCGGATACGACGCCCGCGACTGGAAGTCCTGCCAGCGCCAGTAACCGACACCGGTCGCTGCGCCCGCGGCGACGATGCCGGCGGACAGGAGCAGGCTGCGACGTCGCATCGTCGGATCCGCGAGGCGCGTCTCAGCGCAGGAAGCGGTGCCAGTCCTCGTCGAAGTAGCGAACGAGCGACTGGTTGTTCAGGCGGTTCGCTTCGACTGCGGGACGCGGCATGTCGGCCGGAAAGACGAACAGGTCCCGCGTCGTCGTCGCGTCGAGGAACTTCATCGGCAGGCGGTAGCGCTCCGGCACCGTGAACGTGCCGTCTTTCGACGCGAGGATGAAGCCCCACTCGCCGAACGACGGGACGTAGACGTGATACGGCCACGTCCTGAAGCCCGCCTCCTTCAGTGTCGCGTCGATCGACCAGTACGCGCGCGGCGCGAAGTACGGCGACGTCGACTGGACGACGACCATGCCGTGCGACGCGACGTGCTGCATCAGCCCGCGATAGAAGGGGACCGAGTAGAGCTTGCCGAGCGAGAAGTTCGACGGGTCCGGGAAGTCGACGATGACCGCGTCGAACAACGCGTCGCCGGAAGTGTCGGACCCGGCGTCCTCGACCCAGCGCGCGGCGTCGGAATTGACGACGGTGACGCGCGGATCGGCGAAGGACGCGTGATTGAGTTCGACGAGCGGCTGCGACGTGCGGAACAGTTCGATCACGCGCGGGTCGAGGTCGACGAGCGTCACGTGTTGCACGTTCGGGTAGCGCAACAGCTCGCGCAACGCGAGGCCGTCGCCGCCGCCGAGGACGAGGATGTTCCTCGCCCACGGCAGCGACTCCATCATCGGATGCACGAGCGACTCGTGATAGCGATGCTCGTCTCGCGACGAGAACTGCAGGTTGCCGTTGATGTACAGCCGCAGGTCGTCCTTCCAGTGCGTGACGACGAGGCGTTGATAGGGCGTCGTGATCGCGTCGACGATCTCGTCGCCGAACATCGCGCGCTCCGACCACTGCGTGACGCGCTCCGCGCCGAGGAAGCCGGCGACGAGGACGAGCATCGCGGCAGACGCACGCAGGACCTGGCCTTCGACACGGGGCAGGCGTGCGCGGAAGCGATGGATCGTCCACAACGCGATCGCGACGTTCAGGATGCCGAACAGCAACGCGGTGCGCGACAGGCCCAGGTGAGGCGCGAGGATCAGCGGGAACAGCAGCGACACCGCGAGCGCGCCGAGGTAGTCGAAGGTCAGCACGCGGGACACGAGTTCGGAGAAGCGCGCGCCTTCGGCATGCAGCGCGCGCATCACGAGCGGGATCTCCATGCCGACCAGTACGCCGATCAGGAAGACGAACACGTAGAGCGCCGCGCGGAACGGCGTGGACAGCCATGCGAAGACGACGAACAGCGAGATCGCCGACAGGCCGCCGAGCAGGCCGACGAGCAACTCGATGTCGACGAAGCGGGCGAGCACGTCGTCGTCGGCCACGTACTTCGACAGGTGGGAACCGACGCCCATCGCGAACAGGTAGCAGCCGATGATCGTCGAGAACTGCAGGATCGAGTCGCCGAGCAGGTAGCTCGACAGCGCACCCGCGACGAGTTCGTACGCGAGCCCGCAGGACGCGACGACGAAGACCGCGAGGATCAGCAGGCCCGCGGGCCGCGCGGACGCCTCGGGAGGAACGACGGTCGACAAGGGCTCAGCTGCGCTTGCGGCGCGAGCGCTTCGCGGGCGCCGGGGCGGCCGCGGCCGGCTTGAGGCGGACCATCAGCATCGGCCCGTTCGATCCATCGACTTGTTCGGTCTCGATGAACGGCTGTCGACGCACCATGTCGCTCAGCTTGCGGAAGCCGTACAGGCGCGTGTCGAAGGACGGATTGTTCTTCGCCATGTACGACCCGACCGACGACAGCGACGCCCAGCCTTCGTCGCGCGAGACCGCGTCGAAGGCCTGGCGCAACGACTGCTCGAGGTCGGGCACGCCCTCGATGCCGGCGCTGGCGGCGTCGCCGTTGCTCGCGTTGTTCGTCTCGACCGGGCCGCCGCCGGTGCCGCCGCGCTTCAACACCTCGAAGAACACGAAGCGATCACATGCGGCCCGGAACGCTTCGGGCGTCTTGCGTTCGCCGAGGCCGTAGACGAGCTTGCGCGATTCGCGAAGCCGCGTCGCGAGGCGCGTGAAGTCGCTGTCCGACGAGACGAGGCAGAAGCCGTCGACGTTGTCGGCGTAGAGCAAGTCCATCGCGTCGATGATCAGCGACGCGTCGGTGGAATTCTTGCCCTTCGTGTACGCGAACTGCTGGATCGGCTGGATCGCGTGCTTGTTCAGGTGTTCCTTCCAGCCGATCAGTTGCTGGCTGGTCCAGTCGCCGTAGGCGCGCTTGATCGTGGCGGTCCCGAACTTCGCGACCTCCTCGAGCAATTCCTTGACGAGCGTCGCGGACGCGTTGTCCGCGTCGATGAGGACGGCGAGCTTGGGGTTGTCGGTGGTGCTCATGGTGTGCGATCGATCGGATGGTGGCGCGCGGAGGATCGCACGTCCCGGCGATCAGGTCTCCAATCGCCGTGTCGGGGCCGGCGACTCCTCCGCGGTCGCCTCGAGCAGGCTCAGTTGCCACAGGAACTTGCGGCGCGCGCTGATCAGCGGTCGCAGCGCACGCATGCCGACGCGTCCGATGCTCGTCTCGAGATGGCGCAGCTCGTCGATGCTCGCCTTCGTCGCGTCGTCGAGCGGCGGGACCGGCAGCTCGTTCTCGCGCAGCATCAACAGACCCTTCACGCGCAGCGACAGCTCGCAGGACAGGCGCAGATAGCAGAGTGCGTCGAAGAGGACGAGCGGCTTCAGCCGTCGCTTGAGCGTCTCGAGGTACACGCCCATCGGCGATGTGGAGAACGTGCCGGCCTTCAGCAGTTCGAGCATCTGCGCATCGTGATCGAAGCCGGTGCCGATCCAGCGCCGTAGGGCCTGCTCGCTGAAGTGGAACGTCGTCAGCAATAGCGCCGGAACGCCGACGAGTGCGCCGAGCGTGGCCTGCAGCGGATCGTCGGACAGGCCGTTGTAGGCCGCGTGCAGCACGACCGCGAGCGCGTAGCCGGGCACGAACGCGAGCCAGCCGGCGAGCGGCCGCCGCTCGAGGATCGAGATCGCCATCACGCCGAACACGGCGGTCGCCCCACCGTGCATCAACGCCGTCCCGAAGCCGCGCACGAGCCAGGTCGAGAGTCCCGCGTGTGGCGCGAGCCGAAGGAATTGCAGGTTCTCGACGATCGCGAAGCCGCTGCCGATCGCGAAGCCGAGGATCGCGGCGTCGACCATGAAGCCGACGCGCTCGCGGCGGATCAGCACGACGAGGACCGCGGCCTTCAGCGCTTCCTCGACGAGCGGCGCGATCCCGCGCGAATACGTGACGAGCGCCACGTCGGTCGCGTTCAGCAGCGCGCTGTTGACGACGAGCGCGATGCCCGCAGCGACCGCGCCGGCGACCAGCATCCACAACACGAAGCCCGGCCGGATCAGCTTGTAGCTGTCGACGAAGAGCAGGGCGGCGAGGAAGCCGACGGTCGGGGCGAGGGCGACGGCGGCGAAGACGGCGATCGCTTGCATCGACGCCGTTTCAGAACAGCTTCAACGAGACCATGAACTCGCTGCGTCGACGCTGGCCCGGCTGGAACCCCGCGGCATAGCCGAACGACAGGGTGGACTCGTACCAGTGCAGGACCGAGAAGCGCAGGTCCGCCTGGCCGCCGACGCTCGTGTAGTTCTGTCGCAGCGTCGAGCGGTTCGGATCCGTCCACAGCTTCGACGCGAAGATCGCGGGACGCAGCGATTGCAGGTGCAGGTCGGCCACGCCGAGCGATTCGAAGACGACCGGCGGCAGGTTCAGTTCGACCATCTGCCGCAGATACGAGCGGCCGCTGAGATCGTCGATCTTGAAGCCGGGGAAGGAATACGGCTCGCGATAACGCTTGACCTCGCCGCTGTCCACGCGGTTGTTGCCGAACGCGCCGAAATAGAAGTTCGCGACCGGATTGTCCGCGTCGCCGCCCGACCAGCCCGCGACCGTGCGCGACCACAGCGACGCGTGCGGGATCGGCAACGCGGCGCCGAGGTCGAGGCGTCCACTCACCTGGGGAACGATCTGGTCGCGCACGCGCGTCGCAGTCACCGTGGCCGACGCGATCACGCCCTTCTCGTCGTCGACCGCGCCGACGGAGCGGCGCACGAGCTTGTACTTCAGCGACGCCTCGCCGACGAGCAGGCGCTTGAAGCGCACGTCGACGTTCTGCGCGTCCGGCAGCGTCTTGATCTGGTCGTAATAGGCCAGGTCGTAGACGAGGTCGAGCGTTTTCGGCGGTTCGTAGATCAGCGACTGCGTGTAGCCGAGCTTCGCGGCATAGCCCGCACGTCCGCGCTTGGTCGGGCCGAACAGGTCGTAGAAGTCCGAGCGGTTGTACGACAACGCCGCGCGCCATCCGAGGTAGTTGCCGCGCAACTCGACGTGCGCGCGCTCGTTGTTCGGCAGGCTGCCGATCGGCGTGTACGCGAGCGTCGCGCCGAGGTACGCGTAGCCGAGGGGGTCGCCGAACTCCGCGTGATAGCCGACGCCCGACGCGCTCTGGTAGCCCTGCAGCACCGGGTAGGCGCCTTCGAGCGACAGCTGATCGAGCGGCTTGTAGTCGCCGCGATCGACGATGCTGCGCTCGGCGGCGTCGCCCTTCGGCAACGCGACCTGCCAGGTCGTCACGACCGGGTGCTTCTTCGTGAGCTCGGTCCCGAGGAAGCGGATCGCGCTCAAGTCCTCGAGCGGCTTCGGGTCGATCACGACCGGCTGGAAGCCCGCGCCCGAGAAACTGAAGACGACGAGCTCGCCGTTCGCGAGCGGCACCGGTCGAAAGAAACCCGACTCCGCGTTCGAGACGGCCTCGAGCCGGTCCGTCGCGGGCTCGTAGCGGAACACGTTCGAGACGCCGGTGAAGTAGGACGTGCCGTACAGATAGCGCCCGTCGGACGTGAACACGAAGCCCTCGGGCGATGCCTGACCGAAGCCGTGCTCGTGCTCGGGCTTCAGGTCGCCGGCGAGCAGACCCTCGGTCGACCAGAGGCGCAGGACCTGGTCGCCGCTGACGTCGACGATCGATGCGGACAGCCGACTCCCGTCGGGCGAGATGTCGAGCGTGCTCAGTTCGGTGCCGTACGCGAACGTGTAGATCTGGTTCCACTCCGTGTACGGATACGGGATGCGGACCAGCGTCGAGAAGCCGGTCTCGTGACGCACGCCCCACAACGAGCGATCGGCGGGATTGAACGCGAGTTCGCCGATGCGCGCGTCCTTGAGCAGCATGCGCGACTCGCCGGTCGCGAGGTCGAGCGTCATCAGGTCGCGCCACGCGTTGTTGTCGTTGACCCAGAACACCTGGCGGTCCTTCAGGTCGCACACGAAGGACGTGACCGAGTACAGCGAGCCGCCCTGGATGTCGACAAGGCGCGCGACGTTGCCGGTGTGCAGATCGAGCGCGCCGATGTGCTCGACGACCCCGGGATAGCGGAAGGCGCCGTACAACGTGTTGCGCTGCTCGTCGACGCAGGCGCGGGAGACCGAGCCGAGCGGCTTCGCGACGAGCGTGCGCTGCTTCGTGATCGGCTGCTTGCGGACCTCGACGAGATTCGCGCGCTGCCACTCGTGCTCGAACGCGATCCAGCGCCTCCAGCCTTCCTCCAGCGGGATGCCGAAGACGTATTCGAACTGGTCGCGGTAGTGGCGCTTGCTGTCCTCGTCGCGCCGCAGCCATTGCGTGACCTGCTCGGGCGAATACGCATACGCGAGCCAGGTCATGAAGCGCGTGCCGTACAGGTAGGCGTTCGCGCCGGTCTGGAAGTCGATGCGCGTCCCGCGGGATGCGAGACCGAGCGGGTCGTAGAAGTGCGCGTCGTCGCGGACCATCGCGCGAAAGACCATCTCGTCGTAGCCGCCCTGCGCGCGGCCGAGGCCGCCGCCCATCCAGGTCTCGAAGTACACGGCGCTGCCTTCGAGATACCAGCGCGGCACCGTGAAGCGCGGCGCCGTGAGATAGCTGTAGAGCCACGACTCCGGGTTGCGCCCTTGCGCGGAGATCTTGCCGAGGAAGAGGTGGCGCCAGAAGCGGTCCTGCGCGTTCGACGCGTCCATCGTCGCGAGGTGGACGAGTTCGTGGTTCATCGTCGACGCCATGCGCTCGGGACTCGGGCTCGTCTCGAACGCGTTCGAGCTCGGCTCGATTTCGACGCGCAAGGTGTTGCGCGGCAACGCGGTCGCGGCCGCGTTGCCCCAGTCCGAGAAGTCGTGCAGGACGACGGCGGGACGTTCGTTCGGCACCCAGCCGAAGAAGCGGCGTTGCGCTTCGATCGACTTCTGGTACGTCCCCAATGCATAGGGCATCAGGTAGTCGAAGTCGGGCGCCACGTAGACGAGTTGCACGTCCGGCGTCACGACATACGACAGGCCCAGCGGGCTCTGCGCGTGCGACTGCGCGGCGATGCCGAGCAGCGCGCCCGCGACCATGCCGAAGACCGTGAGGCAACGCGACCTCGCGAGGATTCGATCTGCCGCGCCGCGCTCGAGCATGGGTCGTGAGTCCGGAAACGAAAGGGCCGGCCTGCGCCGGACCCACAATCGAAGGGGCGGCCATGACGCGAAGTCATGGCCGCCCCTCTGCTGACGAAGACTACTGCTGGACGGCGCGGTCCGCGCTGGTTCGCTCGGCTTGCGCGCGGTCGGCCTGCGTGCGTGCTGCCTGGGCGCGTTCGGCCTGCGTGCGATCCGCCTGCGTCCGGTCGGCCTGGGCGCGTGCGGCTTGCGTGCGGTCTGCCTGGGTCCGGTCGGCCGCCGTGCGATCGGCCTGCGCGCGATCGGCCTGCGAACGGTCGGCCTGCGTGCGTGCGGCCTGCGAACGATCCGCCTGGCTGCGATCGGCCTGCGTCCGGTCGGCCTGGGCGCGATCCGCTTGCGTGCGGTCGGCCTGGGTCCGATCCGCCTGAGCCCGGTCGGCCTGGGTGCGATCGGCCTGGGTCCGGTCAGCTTGTGCGCGGTCCGCCTGCGTCCGGTCCGCTTGCGTGCGATCGGCCTGGGCCCGCTCGGCTTGCGTCCGTCCGGCGTCGGTGCGACCTGCCTGCATGCGATCCGCTTGCGTGCGATCGGCCTGCGTGCGGTCGGCCTGGGTCCGATCCGCCTGCGTGCGGTCCGCCTGCGTCCGGTCGGCTTCGGTGCGGCCGGCCTGGAGGCGATCGGCCTGCGTCCGGTCGGCTTGCGAGCGATCCGCCTGGGCACGGTCCGCCTGGCTGCGATCGGCTTGCGTGCGATCGGCCTGCGTCCGGTCCGCCTGCGTCCGATCGGCTTGCGTGCGGTCGGCTTCAGTGCGTTCCGCCTGCATCCGGTCGGCCTGCGACCGATCGGCCTGCGTGCGATCCGCCTGGGCACGACCCGCTTCCATCCGACCCGCTTCCATGCGGCTCGCTTCCATGCGCATCGAGGCCGGCACGAAGGACGCGCTCGCCGCGGGGTAACGCATCATCGCGCGGCTCGCATCGGGGTTCGCGAGCAACAGACGGGCCGCTTCCGGATGCGCCTGCAAGGTCCGGATCGCGATGCCCGCGTCGGCCGGGACGATGCCCGCCAACGCCTGACGCACCGACTCCGGATCGCTGACGATCAGCTGCGTCGCCGGCTCGAAGCTCGGTTCGGCGACGAGCGCCTGCACCTGCGGATCCTTGATCAGCTTGAGGAAGGTGTCGTTCTGCAGCAGCTGGGCCACCGACATGTCGCCGAGCTGGACGTCGCCCGTCGACGCCTGCGGTGCGCGATAACGCTCGGCGCTGACGATCGTGCCGCTGACGTCCTCGCCTCTCGGGAGACCGCCCATGCCGAAGGCCACGGCGACGGCCAGTGCGATGGCCGCGACGCCGCCGCCGATCCAGACCTTGCGATTCGATAAGAGACTGCCGCTTTGCTCGTTCATGGAAAACTCCCTGATGAATGTTCGTCCGACAAGTGGTGCCCGAACTGCGTCTTGTGCGCCGGGCGGGATCCGGATGCCCATGTCCCGGGCAGGTGCCGCAAATACACGGCTTGGAAGCAATGGTTGGCTTTCTTCGTCGCGGGCGCCAGGTGAATATTCACCAACGCCCGCCGAGACCGCGGCCACGAGGCCTTCGGGCGGGTGGCGCGACGGCAACGCGGACAGCGCGGCGAAGAGCGCCCGGAGCTGTTCGAACTCGGCAGCGGCCGCCGGATCCGCCGCGAGGTGAGCCTCGAGCGTCTCGACTTCGCTCGGCGTCGCCTCGCCGTCGAGCACGGCGTGCATCAGGGGCGACCAGTCGCTCGTCGTGTTCATTTGGTTTCCAGCAGATGGCGCAGGCGTTGGCGCGCGTCGAACAGGCGCGACTTCACGGTCTTCTCGTCGATGTCGAGCGCGATCGCGATGTCCGCGTAGCTCTCTTCGCCGAAGTGGCGCAACGTGATCACGGCGCGATCGTTGGCGGACAGTTTCATCAGCGCTGCGTGCAGGCGCCGGGCGCGCTGCCGCTCGTCGAATTGTCGGG
>Ga0247783_1000237_pt1 | contig 16311 bp, 13 predicted proteins | sample UWRJL064202C5_FD_179911 | JGI IMG/M metagenome (GOLD analysis project Ga0247783, IMG submission 179911) | Plant litter microbial communities from Arlington Agricultural Research Station in Wisconsin, United States - UWRJ-L064-202C-5 | ecosystem: Environmental > Terrestrial > Plant litter >...
TGACGTGAGCAGCGTGGCCTTTAGTCCTGATGGCACCCTTATTCTCTCTGGAAGTTTTGACAAAACACTTCGTTTATGGAACGCCAAGACAGGAGAGCCGATTGGTAAGCCATTAAACGGGCATGAACAATCAGTGACAAGCGTGGCCTTTAGCCCAGATGGTACCCGCATTCTCTCGGGAAGCTTGGATGATACTCTGCGCTTTTGGGATACCAAGACGGGCCACTCCACTGTTGAGCCAATAAATGAATTATCACTTTCCAGCGTCATCTTTAGTCCAAGTGGTACCCAGATTCTATCTGGAGGCAAGTATGGGATGTGTCTTATGGATGTAAAGACGGGCAAAAAAATCTGGACTGTGAAAAATAAGGATATGCACCAACACTTAGCCTTTAGTCCCGACGGTACTCGCATTCTCTCAGGAGGTAATGATAAAACCTTACGACTCTGGGAGGCTGAAACAGGTCAGCCTATTGGCAGCCCATTAAGTGGTCATGAAGGTCCCGTGAGAAGCGTGACCTTTAGTCCTGACGGCGCCCTTATTCTCTCTGGAAGTTTTGACGAAACACTTCGTTTATGGGACGCCCAAACAGGAGAGCCGATTGGCGAGCCTTTAAAAGGTCATCAACGCACCGTGACTAGCGTTGCTTTTAGCCCGGATGGTACTCGTATACTTTCGGGAAGTTATAACGGAACCATACGCATCTGGCCCGCTCCCCCTGCCTGGCCCGCCGAACTCTGCAAAAAACTCTCCCACAATATGAGCCATAAAGAATGGCGCGAATGGGTTTCGCCCGATATTGATTACATCGAGCAATGCCCCGGTTTACCCATCCCGCCTGACGCCCCTGACGCCCCCGAAAAAACGGGGGTTGAACCATGAATACCTACGTACAAATACACATCGACGCTAGTGGCCCCAAAAAAATCCTCTGCTGCGATGGTGGCGGTATTCGCGGTGTGGCCAGCGTAGAGATTCTTGCAAAAATTAAAGCAGACCTCCACACACAACTAAACAAAAATGCGTCGTTTATGTTGGGGAATTATTTTGCGGATGTCGCGAATTAATTTTTTGATGGAAATAACTAAGGAGACATTAAATGCTAGATCAAGCCATTCAACCTATATGTTTTATGATCATGCCCTTCGGCAAAAAAAGTACCGGAATTCAATCGCCCGCAATAGTTGATTTTGATGCGCTCTGGAGTAAAGCAATTAAGCCCGCGTTGATTGCGTTAGGTTATAGACCCGTACGCGCGGACCAGGATACGGATTCATTGATTATCCACCAAATGCTGGAGCGACTTTATTATTCCGATGTAGTGATTGCGGATATTAGTATCGCCAACGCCAATGTTTATTATGAAGTAGGGATACGCCACGCCGCCAGATCAGAAGGGTGTGTACTCATTGCAGCGGACTGGAGCCTCCCGGTTTTTGATTTAGCCCAAGTCAGGCATTTGCGTTATCCGCTAGCGGACGGAGCTATTACGGATGAGTGCGCTAGTAAAATCCAGGAATCGATTGTTAATAGTTTTAACAAGGATGGTGCTGGGGCATCGCCCATGAGCCAGGCCATAAATGGATACCCCAACCCAGCGGCCGATCAACGCAGGGCGCAAGAATTGGCTGGCCAACTAGAGTTTTTTGAGAACCTAAGCGGAGAAATGCAGGCGATTTTAAAACAGCCGCCGGAGTCGCGTCACACGGATGCAACAGCACTCGTACAAAACTATGCAAAAGGATTTTATCTGGAAATGCACACGCTAACGTCCATGATGATTAAATTCATTCGCGACGCATTCGATGAAAAAGAAAACAAAAATTGGCAAGAGCTTATAAATTACATCAATAAATTACCTGCCAACATTCGCAAATTCGCCTTCGTGCAAGAGCAATTTGCCTTGGCAAAAGCAAAACAGGGCGAATTTGAAGAGTCTATTCGTTTGCTGGAAGGGATTATTAAACAATACGGCGAAACCTTTGAACGCCGCGGCTTAATTGGTGGGCGCTGCAAACAGTTGTATGCAGCGGAAACAAAACGTCTTGAGCAGGGAAAAGCTAATTCAGATACTGAAACCATTAATTCGGCAAAGAAAAATGCGCGCCTTTGGCTTAATCAAGCGATCGAAAACTATGAACTCGGCATGTTTTTAGACCTAAATGAATTTTATTGCAGCTGCAATTTACCCGCGCTCTACCGCGATAGGGATGACGACGAAGATGAAGATAAAGCGGTGTTAGCAGCAGCCCTTGCCCGCACCGCATGCGAAAGAAAACTACAGCGTGGCGAGGGCGATGAGTGGACCGTCCCTACTTTAATCTCGCTTGCGTTTGCAGAAAAAAGTCTCCCTGCTGCAAAAAGTGCCTGGAAGATCGTTAAGCACTCACGTCGGGCAGAGTGGATGCAGAATACATCCAAAGCAACAGTGCAAAAGTTGTTATCGCAAATACCTGACAGCAATCAATACAAGGAAAAATTTATCGAACTCTATGACGAGATATTTTCTTAAGGTCTAATGTGCACTGTAGGAGCTAAGACTTGATCTGACCTAAGTGGAAAAATATATTGTTATGTCGAATAGTTTTACATATTTTAAAAAAGCATAAACGTCATTCAAAATAACATCTTGATTTGAAAGCCACCATTCAAGTTGGTGCGTAAGCTGCTTTCATTTTTAACTCACCTGCCAGCAACATTTTTGTCGCCTTAATTGCCAGTACTGCTGTTTCGATTATCACCAGAATGGAGGAGCTACATTGTGCAATTTTTAAAACTCATCTTATTCACCGTCATTTTTGGTGGCGCATCTTCCGCTAATGCGTTGCTCCTGAGTGATGTGCATGAAGTCAATGCCCCGCTAGTGTCTGGCGAACCGGTTGGCTTTATTTTCAATATTACCGAGCACGGCTACAACCATCTCACCGATACCATTACCGGCATCAAACTTAGTTTTGATTTTCGTGAAATCGTGGAGACGGAAGAAGATTTTGAAAACTGGGAGGATATGAGCACTTGGGAATTTATTATTTTCTATTCCCGAATTTTTGATGGCAGATCCATTTATGCCGACATAGACACAGGCATCACTACGTTTGCGTCAGTATGGAATAGATTCAACGAATGCCAACTTTACGACTATGATGATCAAGAAATATGCCGGGAGAATCTTGACCTCTACGGCGAAATGGCTAGCTGGTTTGTACCTTACACTGACAACTTATGGCTCGGAGAAGCGCGCCTGGATGTGGAGATCACCCGAGCCTCCCTGCCCGAACCCGCTTCCATTTTGTTATTGGGTTTGGGGCTTATTGGCTTAGGGATAAGGCACAGCCGTAGGAAAAATCGTTAATCAACACATCATAAATCATCTGCAACAGCTGCCGTAACTATTGATCTACCCATTCACTGAATGAGTGAATTAGCAGCACCTCGCCTTTGCGGCCAAAGACGGGGCTCCAGGACTTACTTACTATTTTTTGTCCGCATCATTTAGCTTTTTATTAGAAATAGAATCCAAATAACTGAGAACAGTTTTGTCTCCGGCAGATTCGGTATAGACAATCAGATTTACCGTATCAATATTTACAGCCACATATTTCGTTAATACTTTAGTATTTTCAAAAAATCCTTTTTGCTCCACACCAGATAAAGCCTTTTTCGCTTTATCTGGCGATGCATAAGTAAAATATACAACCCCCAAGTGCGTTTCAGATGTTGCTGACAACTCTTTAAAGTAGATATCTTGGGCTTTAATATCTAGCGCTTCTTTTAACAAAGAATCACCGAGCGATTTTTGTAGATAGTCATTTTTATTGCTATTTTTTGAATAAATCTCGGATATTTTAATATCCTCATATTGCGTAAATAGATAATTTTTTAGGTCTTCCTTAATAACCACATCTAAAGCTTTTTTGGGTACTTCTTGCGCATTACAAGAAACAACCAAAAAACACAGAGTTATAAAATAAAATATTTTTTTAGTCATAATTCTATTCCTCAGCATAATTATCTAGGGAGCCTTGGTGTAGGCTGCAGCCGTGCGAAAAATTTTTAATCAATCACGTCACAAATCAAGAGCCAGAATCGTTCTTGAGCTCTATAAATTTTGCGGCCATTGTGGGATTTCCCTTAGTCAATTTCTTGACCGTCAACTCGTCGGCTTTATTGTTGGCAAGACGGAGATTGTTTTCAGAACCGAGCAGCGCTTCCTTCGTCTTCTGAAGATGGTCAATAGTTTTGTCGATTTCATCAATCGCAGTCTTAAATTTCTTGGATGCCAACTCGTAATTTCGAGCGAAGCCTGTTTTAAACTCATCAAGCTCGTTTTCAAAGTTTGTAATGTCGATATTCTGAGCTTTAACTAGTGCAAGCTCGGTTTTAAACTTCAGTGAGTTCTGGGCAGCATTTCGAAGCAACGTAATCATCGGGATAAAGAATTGGGGGCGAATTACATACATCTTCTGAAAACGATGAGAAACATCGATAATTCCAGAATTGTAAAGTTCACTTTCCGGCTCCAAAAGAGAAACGAGGACGGCATATTCACAGCCTTTTTCATTTCTGTCCCTATCAAGCTCTTTCAGAAAATCTTCATTCCTTTTCTTGGTAGCTGTTTCATCATTCTCGTTCTTCATTTCAAACATGATTGAGACGATCTCGGTACCAGCATCATCTAAATCGCGGAAGATATAGTCCCCCTTACTACCACTTCGTGCATCATTGTCTTTTTCAAAGTACGCTCGCGGAAATGCTGTAGCCCGGATACGGTTAAACTCAGTTTCACAATGCTGCTCTAGGGTTTCACCAACCATTTTTGTCGAGAGCTTTGTCTTCAAATCTTTCAATCGCTCAATATGATCATCTCGATCCTTAAGCTGCATATCGTACTTTTCCTTTAGGGATCTTTCGGCCAGATTTTTTTCTAGTTCTAATCGCTGCAACCCGCTCTTTAGTTCATCACGTTCTTTTTCGACTACACTTACCGCTTCCACTACCGCGAGTTTTTGTGTGATATTGCCAGCATCAAGTTTTGCTTTCAGACTCTGAATCTCTGCTTCTTTTGTCGCGGCAGTTTTTTGCAATTCATTCGCAAGCTTGGCGTCAGCTAGCTGTGACGCCACCAGCAAGTCTTGTTTTGCCTTCGCAAGCTCATTAGCAAGCACGTCACGATCTTTTTCCACTGCACTTAACGCTTGGGTTACGGCCAGTTGCCGCGCAACCTCACCTGCATCAAGTCTAGCTTTCAGCTCCTGAATTTCAGTATCTTTGGCTGAGGAGACCTTCTCTAACTGATTCGTAACTTTAGCTGTCGCGAGTTCAACAGCATTTTGCTTATCCTGCCCGGCCAATTCGAGCCGCTCGTGCAACTGGTGCTCGAAATCTTTGTCCCGAACCTGCTTAAGAATGTCTGCATACCCAGCTTCGTCGATCTTGAATGCCTTCTTGCAATGTGGGCAGATGATTTCATGCATGTAATTTATCTCTCATTTACGTTTGTGACAGTTAAACCGAACCAATGCTCACAACAAACTTCAACTCTTGATGGGGCATTTCCACAGCAGCAACAGAAAATCGCCACTTTAAAAGTGGTGACCCCTGAATTGCTATAATTACCCATCGTACTATATCGCTTACCACTTACGTTCATACTGATTTTTGACAATGGTTTTAATATAGGAATTAAGCCCCCGCCCTTGAGCAGCAAGTACTTTGATTTTTTCGACCATTACTGCGCCTGGGGTTTGATTAGTAAATAAATAGTTTCGATCCTTACCTGATCTAAACCGAACGATTACTGAATCATCAGATATTTTATAAGACTCTATACCAGAGTCTCCATCCAGGTTTTTATACGGTGTCATTGAGCATCCCCTTCATTGGATTTAAGGATTAAGTTAATTTGACGTTTAATCCCTGCCCAGTTAAATGCTCTCGCCATTAATTCCATGACCAACAAGTAAAGACTACCGCGCCTTATAGTGCCAGTAGGAATTACAGGATATTAAGTAAGAAGTAATTGGAAGGCTCAGTAACACTTGAGGGTATGAAAGAGAGCTTGCAGAGAAAATGTGAGGAGAAATAGATGGCTTACTTAAAACAAAATTCCACCTAACCGCACGTGAGTACAGTTAGATGGAAAAAGTGTGCACATTTACTCAGTCACCGCAACCATCTGAGTTTTATTAACCGCTCTCTTCCGTCCATTTAACATCCAACCAATCGGCGTCCAACGTACAAACAACAGATAAGTCACCGCACCTATTAACAAGGTTATGCCTACTGATGCGCTGTATTTGGCGAGCAAACTCCAGTCTTGATCCATCAATTTATATTGCACGACGAATAACAATGGCAAGTGGATGATGTAAATCCAGTAAGAGCTGTCGGAGAAAAAGCGCATGATGCTATTGCGGGAATTTAAATAGCGTTTTCCTGCTACCAAACAGGCCAGTGCCATCCATACCGAGATGTAGGCTTCGCATAACGTCAAGGCGAGCTTGAGCGGAAGTTTTAACGGCGCTGGCGGCATGGTGATGTGTTTGGGAACGAGGCTGTAATAAACCGCATAAACAATCAGGCTCACTATCAATAGAGGCAATGCGTAGGGCTGGAATTTTTCAATAAAATGTTCGGTGCGATGCATCCAGTAACCTAATACGAAAAATAAACCGAAGAAACCAAATGACCACAATTGCGGCAACATTTTTTCTGGCGCAGGGAAAATAGCTGATACCGAGAACAATGCAGGTACCAACAATAGTGGAAATAGCAAAATAAAATGCAGCGGTTTGATTGCGCTAAACAGGTTATACAGACGCGCCCAATTAATAAAGCTGAGCACCCAGGTCATAATGCAGAAGAACACCAGGTTATACAAAAACCATAAATGCATGGTCGATAAAGGTGGCGGTGGCGTACCCGGTGTTGCTATGGCTTGGGCGATCATGAGTAGGAGCGGCGATTTATGTTCCACTGCTGCAACCGCCCACATCATTGTGGCGACCACTGCCCATAAACACAGCGGCAGAAAAATAATAAAGGGCAATAAAATACGTTTGGCGCGATTGGCCAACATGCCACCCATACCGCGTTTACTGACCAGATAAGCGACAAAAAAACCGGCGATAACAAAAAACAATGGCATTCTGAATAGATGCGAAAACCAGCCGACAAAATCCACCAGTGCGGATTGTTGCTTATCGGCGGTAAACCAGAAGTTATGTAAGATGGGGCTATAGGCGAGCGCAGCGTGAAAAAATACACCGCCGATCATCGCCAATGCGCGCAGATTATCCAGATAATGCAAACGTTCAGTTTCGTAGGGGCGCACCATTTCTTTGGCGCGAGGGAGCTCCGTGGAGTTCATAATGACCACCTCATGCAAGTTTATTGGGGATTCCCTGATGCAATCTCAGGGATGGAATCGCAGACTAAAAGAAGACTTTCTTTCGAGATCGAAAATAAAGCGTACCGACTAACAGCAGAACAATGGCAAGAATTTCACACACCAAAACCTGGGTTGCAGTAGTCGTCCAGACAACATTGGCATCCAGATTATGTCGGCCAATATCCGGTGAACGAGCGAGAAAATATAAGGCGGGGTTTAACAAACAGTTCAGCCCGATCATGACCATTAGAAAAGTCCCTTCGGTCTCAGTGGCCATAGTTACACTCCAGCAAATACAATGATTCACTGCAATTAATACGCAGATCAGCAGAGTAAAAGCGAACAGCCCGTCAGGTAAAGGCGTAATTAAAATCACGGCTGTTGCCGCCAGCACCAATAGCGACCAAGGGACAAAAAATAGCACCATATTCGATAAAAATTTCGCCATCGCATAGTCCGCTGGCGACACAGGGAGGCTCATCACAAAGGCCAGGGTTTGTTCTTTTCGCTCGCTAATCATGGTGACAGATAACTGATGGTTGCCCATGCCTACCATCATGCTGATTAACATAATGGAGCCCATAAAAAACTGCCATTCACCCAAACTGATAATGCATAACGAAAGAATACCGGTGCCGACGTAGGTCGCCAGCAATCGCCGGTTAACATACCAATCTTTATAAACTAATTGTTTGATGACCGGCATATTCAGCGCCGGGCGATTCGCAATTGCGCTGGCATCTACAGCCATGTCGCCCTTGGCATTTTTGTTCACAGTGGTTTCGATAATCGGGTTCATTTTCTTGCTATCTCCCTCACACTCGCGATAAAAATTTGCTCCAGTGTCATGCGTTCAACTTGCGACACCTGTAGGCCCTGCTCGGTGAGCCTTGCAATCATTGCATCGTCAAAATTTCTGATTTTAATTTCATGCAGCGATCCATTACTTTTCAATTCCGCTACACCGGGCAAATCCAACGGCTGATTGAAGGTGCCCGAGCATAGAACCCTGCGCCAACCTTCGATATAGGTTTCTTTATCCTGATAGGCCAGGGTTTTGCCCTTGTGCAAAAAGGTAATCGAATCGGAAAGCTGTTCTACGTCCTGGGTGCTGTGGGATGAAAATATGACACTGCGCTCTTCATTGCGCAGGATTTCCGCAAGCTCACCCAAGACTTCATAGCGCGATACCGGATCGAGGCCAGTGGTAGGTTCATCCAGAATCACCAGACGCGGGCGGCGCGCCAATAACAAAATCAAACTCGCTTTAACCCGCTGACCGTGGGAATAGCCTTTGGTTTTTTGCTCGGCATTCATATCGAATTTTTTTAATAGATGCTCGGCATAGATCGGGTCCCAGGAGGGGAAAATGGATTGGATAAAATGCATATGCCAGCGCAAATTTTCCGTGCCGTATAAACGCATATCTTCCGCTGCATAACCAATATTTTCTTTGGCAAATACCTGCTGTTCCGGTAGGCGATAACCCAACACATCCACGCTACCGCTATCGGCTTGGATCAACCCCATAATCAAGCGCAACACGGTAGATTTACCCGCACCGTTCACTCCCACCAACCCCATCACTTGGCCAGTGGGTAATGTCAGATCCAGGTGATCCAGATAAAAATCCGGATAACGCTTGCAGACCTGGTTAAATTCGATGGCGTTTTGCATGACCATTGTCCATAAAATTAATTTAATAACCTTTTGCTACTTGGAGCTAACCAAGGCTTTTTTTAACTGCGCCAGTATTTCCGTATCACTTAACCCGAGGCGCCGGATACTGGCAATAAAATTGCCCAAGGTTTTTTCCAGTTCCGCTTGCGCTAATTCGGTGGGCAAATCCACAGTATCTGCCACAAATGAACCGCGCCCTGCCTGAGTCACTATGACGCCTTCCTGCTCCAACTCGGTATAGGCACGTTTAACCGTAATCACACTCACCTGGGTTGACACACTCAACTCGCGGATTGAGGGCAAGGCGTGCCCGGCAGGCCAATCGCCCGCACGCACTTTTTGTTTTATTTGCTCCATGATCTGGAGATACATGGGCCGACTGTCGTTTTGCGAAAGAAATAGTGCTTCGATCACGCAAACCCCATCTGTATATATACGATATGCACAGTATATACAGATATACACAGTTGGCAAGTGTGTATATTTATCCACCCCAAAACTTATCGCCAACGGCGGACGACAGATGGGATCCCCCAAAACGTGGGATAAGCTGTTTCATATCTATAGATAAAGGCAGCGTAATGCCGTCGAATTGAATTAAAAATTTTATAAAATGAGTAATGCTCACGATAGTTAAGCCGCAAGCTAAAGAGTTATGGATTCATTGGACGCAAAAAGGGTTTTTACCTGATAAGTGGGCAGAATTATTTATAAGCGAAGTGAGTTGCTCATAATGACTGTTCAATGAATTGGCACTTCTCGTGTAATTTTACTTGCTGAATAAATAGCTTCAATACAAATGAATACTATTTCTCGATCTATCTATTGCCAATAATTGTGCACATCAATTTCAACGATGAATTACACAGTATTACTTAAAGCTCCTGGCCTTAACCAACAACCCATTCAGTACATCCGTATAGTCATGCAACTGCCCGGCGATGACATGTACCACGGGAGCCGCAACCTGTTCGGTTGCAATTTCCACTGTGCCTTTGATTAAGAGCAATTTTGCGGTGAGCAATATTTTGCGATAGGTTTCCTGAGTACCTTTCCACACCACAACATTGATATTTCCTGTTTCATCTTCCAGTGTAATAAACAAGGTTCCATTGGCAGTACCGGGGCGCTGGTGGCCGGTGACCAATCCTGCCACCCGGACAAATCCTTTGTGGCGCACACTTGTAAGCGCGGCTTGGGTGGTGCATTTATCAAAGGGCGGTTGATTGCGCAGTAGTGCCATAGGGTGTTCGCGCAGTGTGAGGCCCAGGGTGCGATAGTCATCCAGTATTTCTTTCTCCTGACTGGGTGCAGCAGTAAATAAATCATCAACTGGATTGTGATTATGTTTATCGAGCAATTCAGAATAGGGTTGGATTGCTGCTGCACGCCAACGGGATTCGTGGCGATTACCGCTTAATATTTTTAGCACATCGGCGGATGCCAGTATTTGCAAATCACTGGCTGTTAATTCCGTTCGGCGGGCTACATCATCGAGTGATATGAATGGCTCATTTCCCCGCCAATGTTCAATCTGTTGCGCATGGCACGCATCCAAAGATTTCACTTCACGAAAACCCAGTCGGATACCCCAGTGTTTTTTTGCATCCAACGCCAGTGAGTTTTCATAACAACTCTTGTTGATATCCACCGGCATAATGCCAACATGATGGCGGCGAGCATCTTGAATTAATTGCGATGGAGAATAAAAACCCATGGACTGACTGTTTAACAGCGCGCAGTAAAATGCGGCTGGGTGATGGCATTTTATCCAGCTGGAAACGTAACAAAGAATGGCAAAGCTGGCTGAATGTGCCTCAGGAAATCCATAACCGCCAAAACCTTTCACCTGTTCAAACAAGCGATCCGCGAATTCCTGTGTATATCCATTTTTCAGTAACCCACCCTTAAATTTATCTTCAAACAACAGTAATTTCGAATTCTTTCTCCAATTGCTAATTGCACGACGCAACCGGTCAGCTTCGTCGCCAGTAAAACCAGCCGCCACCATAGATAGGCGCATCACTTGTTCTTGAAAAATGGGAATACCCAGCGTTGGGGATAAGACATTTTTGATCGCATCACTTGGGTAGGTTATTGGTTCAAGGCCAGAACGGCGCCGCAGATAGGGATGCACCATATCCCCCTGAATGGGGCCGGGGCGCACTATGGCAATTTCAATAACCAGATCATAAAAACAGCGCGGCTGTAAGCGTGGCAGCATCGCCATTTGTGCACGAGATTCAACCTGGAAAACGCCGAGACTGTCCCCCCTGCACAACATTTCATAAGTCGCCGGATCTTCGCGGGGAATATCCGCGAGCGATTTAATTGCAGGGTTGTAGGCTTGAATATAATCCAGCATTTTGCGCAGTGCTGTGAGCATACCTAAAGCAAGCACATCAACTTTGAGCAAACGCATGGATTCCAAATCTTCTTTATCCCATTGAATTAAGGTGCGCTCCGGCATGCTGGCATTTTCTACTGGCACCAGGTCGCTCACCTTGCCTTGCGATATCACAAAACCACCCACATGCTGGGATAAATGACGAGGAAAACCTGCAATCTGTTCGACCAGTTTGAAAAATAATTGCAGCGTTTTTTGGTGTACCTGCAAACCCGCTAATGACAAGCGCGTGGACAAGTCTTTTGATTTATCCCACCAGGCAATATTTTTAGCGAGATGATCCAGCAGTGAGGCCTCCATCCCCAGAGCTTTTCCTACATCGCGCACCGCACTGCGGGAGCGATACGTGATCACCGTCGCCGCGATGGCAGCGCGCTCACGCCCGTATTTTTCATAAATATATTGAATTACTTCTTCGCGGCGCTGGTGTTCAAAATCGATATCAATATCCGGCGGCTCATCGCGCTCTTTGGAAATAAATCGTTCAAACAATACATTGATTTGACCGGGCGAAATCTCAGTGACAAACAGGCAATAACACACCACTGAATTTGCCGCAGAGCCACGCCCCTGGCAAAGGATGTGTTTGGCGCGCGCAAACAGCACCAGGTCATGCACCGTAAGAAAGTAATATTCGTAGCGAACCTCTTCGATCAACGCCAATTCTTTTTCCAACAATTGCTCAACATAATCAGGCACGCCTTGCGGCCAACGCTGGTGTTTTCCTTCATGCACAAGAGTGCGTAGATGTTGAATAGGTGTGCGTCCTTCCGGCACCAATTCCAAAGGATATTGATACTGCAATTCACTCAGCGAGAAATTGCACAGGTCGGCAATCTCCGTGGTTTGCGCCAGCAATGCATCCGGGTAGAGCTGCATTAATTGCGCGACGGGTTTTAAGTAAGCTTCTGCATTGGGTTCCAGCAGGGTTCCCAATTCAGCGATAGGAATATTGTGGCGGATTGAGGTGAGCGCATCCTGCAGAGGTTTGCGCTCGCGAATATGCATTAGCGCTTGTGGGCAGGCCACCAATGGAATATTTTTCTTGCGGCTCAATTCCAACCAAACTGAAAATTGCTCTTGCTCACCACCACTCCATTGATGATCAATGCCAATCCATAACCGCTCTTTAAAAGCGTTGGATAATTGCTCGACAACCGACTCAGGTGCAACACCATCGCGCTCCAGATAACCCAACCAAATAATTAAACAGTGCCGCAACCGAAAACGCAGATCATCAAAATGGGCTTCGTATTCACCTTTGGCTGCGCGCCGCCGTGCGAGGGTAATAAAACCGGATAGCTCTGCATAAGCCGTGCGGCTCGGCGCTATCGCAAGCAACTGCATGCCATTGGTAAGTTTGAAACGGCTGCCGATAATTAATTTAAAATCCAACTCTTCGGCGGCAACAAACGCTTTGACTACACCGGCGAGTGAACATTCATCGGTGATGGCGATAGCGTCATAACCCAGCTCAGCCGCTTGATAAACCAATTCTGGCGGATGTGATGCGCCCGTTAAAAAAGTGAAATTGGTGGTGGTAAATAAATGGGCATAGCGCATAGGATTTTTCCGTGCAAACCATCAGGCAAAAATGCCCTGCACAAACCATTGTTGTTTGTGCAGATCCAAAAAAATCCACAAGCGCTGCTGGTCTTGCCGCAAGCCAATAAAATAATCCCGCGCGCTCGGCTCGCGCCACCAATTTCCCTGAATACGTTCTGGCCCTGCAATCAAGCGAATGCGGCCGCGCCAATATAAGCCTTGTTTGCGCACATCAATAAGGGAGGGAGAATCCAGCAGCCAATTGGGGCGCTGCGCGCGCTGATGAATTTCCGGTAAATCCTGTTGGGATTGCTCCGTTAATAAAATACGTTGGTTGGTATCCTGCGGAAGATAACCATCGCAATAACTGAGTTTGTATACCGATGCATCTCCCAGGCGCGCTTTTAATTTTGCAGCGGTAATTGAAAAGCTGTGGCGATTAATCTTGCGGCCAAGATCAAAATCCAATGTATGGCTGCGCGCTTGCACCGGCATGGCAGCACGACAATGCAGTGAGAGGGTATCCACTTCAAAGGGTAAATCGCGGTTCTCCAATTGGATCAGCGAGAGATCAAATAATAATTGCCAATGGCTTTGCGGTGAATCGGCATAGACTTGTAGTGCATCGCGGTTGTGATAAATATCCGACAGCACCCATTCAATGTGTTGGGTTTGTAATTGCCGTTTACGCAAATACTCCGCCAGCTTTTGCAGCAGGGTTTCCATCGGCACTTGCAGTTGATCAAGCTGATGCAATGGGTAATCAAATTGCAATTGCTCGGCAAAATATTCGCTGGGCTGGAACAACCTGACCGGCGTTTCAAACAGTGAGTTTTGTTGGAAATCCTGATCAATACCAAATAGCTCGCACAGGTAATCCGCAAATTCATGACCAAAACGTTTTTTAAAACTGCTGATGGTTTGGGCTTCAATCTGCCGGGCGATATCAGCCAGTGTGATAAAACCGGTTTTTTCCAGCGCATCCACTTGCTTGGGAAAATCGTGCAACAAATCAATGGGCAGTAATTTTAATAGCTCGATAAAATCAGTTTTTTCTTCATCGCCACTGATAGCATAACCCGCAAATGACAATAGCCAGGCAGCCGCTTTGGAATGCGCCAATCCCACAACCAAAGTGAGATTTTGCTGCCCAATAAATTGCGCGATCCCGCTGCTGAGCGCCCCAGTGCCTCCAAATAACAACAAGCAGCTGGAGATTTCCAACAGCAAACCGGACTGTGGCACCTGCTCGCTGTTATAGGTTTCTATGTAGGGGCTGAATTGATACAGCCCCTCCGCCAATTCGGCGAGGCACAGCTGTTCTTTGCATTGGTCGCGCTCATGCAATGTGCAACCGCTGAGTAGTTGCGCGGTAGTGGCATCCATTGCCATCTGGATACCTGCAGTTGTAGCGGCAGCATTCATCCACACCAGTTGGCGTTTTGCAGTGATTACCTCGGGCTCGGGTGCATCAATCGCCAAGCCCAGCGCATGAGCGGGTAAATCCGGAAGACGCAGTGCCAACCAGAGCCGCGCGGAGGTCTGGCGATGAGACGTGAATATAGCCATAAACCATCACCTCAACGACGACCACGTCGTCCGCCATGGATCGGCGTAACACTGGCAACTTTCGGTTTGGGCTTACCCAGTTGATCTAACTGCTGATGGGGCAATAATCCCGTCCAGGCCAGAGGTAAGGGCAAGCTGACCGGACTCGTATCAGCCCGCAACTGTCCCTTCTGCTTAAAGATGCTGACCGACAGCTGCTCCGCCTGCCACTCAAGGCTTAGCCGTACAACCGCTGGTGAACTTTGGTCGCGTACCGCATCAGGCCGGAACAGCACATAGATGCCCTGCCCTTCGGTCGAGGCCAGCGCGCACTTGCGCAACTCGGTATAACTCAATGCCTGGCTGGGCTGCCAAGCCATGACGGCATCACAGGCATCGGAGCGGGCAAGCTCAATAAAACTGGCCAGGAAATCGGACTTGTCTTTTGCCTCTACAATCAACAATCGCTCAAGGTCGATGCCCGCTTTGAGCAGCGCCTGGGCAAAAGGGCTAAGCGGTGGGTTTAGCAGTACCACTAATCCCCGCTCGCTCTTTAGCAGCGCGGGCAGCAACAAATGCCACTCACCGTAGCTGGCCGTCCGCTGGCACACTTCGATCAGGCTCGCTACCGGCCAACCGCCACCGCTAAGGCGCTCGTTAAGCTGGGTGTAGCCCGTATCAACCACCTGCTGCACAGGCGAATGCGGTGAGCGCCCGCGCCAAATATCCCCACGGCAGAGCAATTGTTCCAGCCCCGGAGCGGGGGGATTGTCGGGAGGGAGATGATTCATGGTGCAGCCAATTACTCGATTACTGTTCTTATATACAGTATAGTGGCAACCAGTGATTAGGCGTCAAGCAGAAGCATTAGACGATTTTGCGCTAATCCCTGCGCGCACCAGCCTGATCTGGTTAGGAGCAAACTTATGCGGGATCATCCAGAATAAATATCTGTATCAACAACGGTTAATAAGTTGGCCATGAACGATTCGTTAACACCCAAGGCAGATCTCGCACCCGATTACTACCTGACCAATTTCCGCTTTTTGCTGGATTGGGTATGGGAGCGCTACGCCGATTTACTCTCTGCGGATGAGCAAGGGTTTATCCAATCATTTAAGCAACTGGATCATGATGCCCAGTGTTTACTGGTGCGTTTATCCAGCCGCAAGGGGCCGCTCTTTCGGCGCGACAAGCTGAGCTACAGCGAAATCACATCTATCGATATTGCTGCACAACAATTGGTTGAGGCGAAGCTATTACACACCAACATGCCGATTGATTTGGATCAGCTTGCCAACACCCTGACCAAACCGGAATTGTTGGCCTTGTTTGGCCAACAGCTCAGCGGTTTAAAACAAGCGCGCAAAGAAGTACTGGTGCAAACATTGGCCGAGCAATTGACGGAGCCGCGCACCTGGTTGGACTGGACGGACAATCAATTTGGCGCGGTCTGGTATCTGGATAACCAAAGTATTATTAGCAATTTACTGCTGCTGTTTTTTGGCAATGCCTATCAGGATCTCACCGAATTTGTATTGCAGGATTTGGGATTATTCCGCTACGAAAATTATTCGATTGATCAGCAGCACCGCTTATTTAAAAGCCGGGAAGAGCTGGAGCAGTATCAGCAACTAGTGCAGCTGCGCGAACAATTGGAAATAGATTGTTCCATCGATAGGTTAATCAAGATCGCCGAACAATTACCCAGCCTCTGCGCGAATGAAAAATTGCAGCGGC